>Ga0079037_100001004_pt1 | contig 14041 bp, 12 predicted proteins | sample Mud3Dept4metaG_FD_71479 | JGI IMG/M metagenome (GOLD analysis project Ga0079037, IMG submission 71479) | Freshwater wetland microbial communities from Ohio, USA, analyzing the effect of biotic and abiotic controls - Mud 3 Core 4 Depth 4 metaG | ecosystem: Environmental > Aquatic > Freshwater >... | reverse complement strand
CCCCGGCGCGCGGCGAGACGAGTGGCGTGAGGTGAGCGGCGAGCGTCCGTTCTGCCGATGGTGCCGCGAGGCGGGTGAGGCAGCGTGCCGGAGTCGTCCTGCCGGTCGCGCCGCGAGCCGGGTGAGGCAGCGTTGTCCGAGTCGTCCTGCCGGTCGCGCCGCGAGGCGCGCCCGGCTGACCGACGACCAGGCGCTCCGCCCGATGAGCGGAGCGAATCTGGCGGAAGCGCCTGGGAGTCGAACCCAGCCCCCCCGCCATCGCGGAGAGCAACCGATTTTGAAGACCGGGAGGGCCACCGGGCCCCGTTCGCTTCCGGCTGGCGGGCGACGGTGAGGAGCCGGCCCGACGGCGCGGGCCGGCTGCGGGAGACGGCTGGCTCAGCCCTCGATCAGGCGAACGTCCCCGGCGCGGGGCCCCTTCTGGGACTCCTCGACGGAGAACTCGACACGCTGCCCCTCGCGCAGCAGCTCGAACACGGCGCCGCGAACGGCACTGCGGTGGAAGAAGTGCTCCACGCCGCCTTCGTCGCGGATGAAGCCGAAGCCCTTGTCGATGAGCAGGCGAGCGATGGTTCCAGTTGGCATGACCTCTACCCTCCGAACGACCCGCGCGAACCCATCACAGGCCCGTGCGGTTGAGGCGCGCTGTCTGGAAACGGAAGGGCCGGGCTGGACGAGCGGCCCGTTTCGCGGAGGGAACGAGACGCCGACGACCGGACGACCGTGGCCGGAACGCGACCTCGACTTCGCAGCCGGCAGCCGGACCTCTTCGACCCGGCGCTGCCAATCCGGCTGCTGACACTGTCCGATCGGGCCGCCGGCACGATGCCGGCTCCCCCGGACCGTCTTCATCCAGCTAGCGCTTCGCCGGTGCAGCTTGCCGAGCTGACGGGCCGACGCGCGTGAGCAGGTTATCGACGTCGCGAGTATACGGCCGCGGGATCAACAAGTCAATCAACGCACGCCCGGATGTCAACGCACGCCCGGAGCGCGGCGCCACGAGATCGCGATCCGAGGCGCCTCAGGCGACCACGCTCCACCCGGGCTCATCGGATGGCTCGTCACCCCAACCGATTTCGTCCTCCTCGTCCTCGTCCTCGTCCTCGTCCTCCTCGTCCTCGTCCTCGGGCTCCTCTTCGTCCCAGTCGTCTTCGTCTTCGCACGAGCGCCCGGGCGGCACCGGCGCGGCCGGCGACCACGGCGCCACGCACGGCAGGGGGCACGGCCACTCAGAGACCAGGGGAGGGAGCGCGCGCATGGCTCAGGACGTCGGGGCGGAGCCGGTGGGCACGGGAGCCGTCGTGGGAGTCGCTGGTGCGGTCGGCTCCGGCGACGCCGAGGGACCGGCTGGCTTTGGCGCGGCTGGAGAAGCGGCCGGCTTCGGCGCGGCTGCAGCGGCGGGTTTGGCCGCAGCCGGGGCCGCGGCTTTGGCCGCTGCCGGCTTCTCGTCTTCCGCGGCCTTGCCGGCCGGAGAGGCATAGGTGGTCCAGAAGTGACGCCCGCACCGGTTGCACACCCAGTACTGCACCGGTGCCCAGGCTGCGCCCGGCGCGGGGTCCCGGAGCTCCATCGGGTCGCCGCACCGCTGACAGCGGAGTTGAATCTGCAGGTCGGTCTCGCTCACGCGGGGGATTCTACAGTCATCAGTTCTCGGTTGTCAGTTGCCAGCTCTCTGTGATCGAACGCCTGGCGCCAGCGCTTCGGGCCCCTGTCTGGTTCAGCCCGGCGTGCAGCGCCGCGCCGCAGGCGCGGTCCAGTCTCCGCTTGCCGTGGTCCGGACCTCTGCTGTAGCCTCACCCGGTTCGTTCACTGCTCGGCGGCTGCTCTCGGGCCGGCACCGGCCGGTCATCGGCGGAGGCTCTCGATGAACACCCCCGGCCCGGACCGACTGTCGCGCTTCTCCCATTGGCTCGGCAACCTGGTTCCGGATGCCGTCTCGGCCTCCGTCATCCTGCTTGCCGTCGTCGTCCTGGCTGCGCTCTCGGCAGGGAATGCCGCGGCAACCGTGTCGGAGGCCTACTACCGCGGGCTGTGGATGCTGCTGCCGTTCACGATGCAGATGACGCTGATCCTGGTGCTGAGCGCGATCGTCGGGGCCACACCGCTCTTCCGGACTGCCGTCCTCCGCCTTGCGAGCCTGCCGAGGACGGTGCCGCAGGTGGTCGCGCTCGCCGTCGCCGTTGGTGCCGGGCTCGCCTACCTGTATTGGGGACTCGGCTTGGCACTCGCGCCGGTCGTTGCGATTCACTTCAGCGCGGCGGCGGAGCGCAAGCGCCTCGCCGTGGACTTCCCCTTCCTCCTTGCCGCGGTCTCCGCTGCGGGTGCGGTCTGGCAGTTCGGTCTGTCCTCGAGCGCGGCGCTGCTGATGGCGACGCCTGGGCACTTCCTCGAGTCGACGGTCGGCGTCATGAGCCTGCGTTCCACGATCTGGTCTCCGCCGGCGGTGCTGATGGTCGTCCTGTTCCCGATCGCCGTCACCCTGGTGACGCTGGTCCTGATGCCGAGGCACCCGCGACGGTTGTCGGAGTTCCCCGAGGCGAGCGCGCTCGCGGCGGATCCCCGCGCCGGGGCCGTCCCCGGCCCGCCCTCCGAGGACACCGGCGGGTTCGCAGCGTGGATCGAGCGCAGCACCGTCGTGCCCGTGGTGCTCGGGCTCGCCCTGCTCGCGTGGCTGCACCATCACTTCGTGACCAAGGGCCTGGGACTCGACCTCAACGCGATGAACACGGTCCTGCTGCTGCTCGCCTTCCTCCTCTGCCGGAACGTGGCGTCGTTCTCGGCGGCGATCCGCGGTGCGGTGCTCGTCTGCTGGCCGATCCTCGTGCTCTACCACCTGTACGGTGGTGTCGCCGGCCTGCTGCAGTTCACCACCGTCGGCGAGCGGTTCGCCGGCTTCTTTGCCGCCTTCTCCACGCCGCTCACCTTTCCGATCCTGACCGCGACGGCGGCCTCGATCGTCTCGGTGTTCGTGCCGTCGAGCGGTGGGCAGTGGGTGGTCCAGGGCTACGTCACGTCGAAGGCGGCCGAGGCGGTTGGCACCACCGCGCAGCGCGGTCTGCTCGCCGTGGGCATCGGCGATCACATGGGGAACTTCCTGTCGCCGTTCTGGCCCGTCCTGATCGCCGGGATCGCCCGCGTCGACTTCCGCACCTTCTTCGGCTACGGCGTCGTGTTCTCGCTCGTGTGGTTTGCGCTGGGCATCGCCGTGATCACGCTGGTGCCCTGACCATGCACGTCATCACCTGTACGCTCTGCGAGGCGATCTGCGGGATCACGGTCGAGGTGAGGGACGGCGTCGTGGCGTCGGTTCGTGGCGACGCCGACGACCCGTTCAGCCGGGGACACATCTGCCCGAAGGCCGTGGCGCTGAAGGACGTGCACGAGGATCCGGATCGGCTGCGCCGGCCGATGATCCGTGAGGGCACGCGCTGGCGCGAGACGACCTGGGCGCACGCCCTCGACGAGGTGTCGCGTCGCATCGGCGCCGTGCAGCGCGCCCACGGCCGGGATGCCGTCGCCGTCTACCTCGGCAACCCCACGGTGCACAGCCTGGGAGCGATGCTCTTCACGCAGGGCTTCGTCAGGGGCCTGCGCACGCGCCAGCGCTACTCGGCGACCTCCGTGGACCAGCTCCCCCACATGGTGGCCGCGTATCACATGTTTGGTCACCAACTGCTCCTGCCGGTTCCCGACATCGACCGGACGGATCACCTGCTCGTGTTCGGTGCCAACCCCGCCGTGTCGAACGGCAGCCTGATGACGGCGCCCGACGTGTCCCGGCGGATGAAGGCCATCCGCGCGCGGGGCGGCCGCCTGGTCGTCGTGGACCCGAGGCGCACGGAAACCGCCCGGCTGGCCGATCGTCATCACTTCATCCGGCCGGGTGCCGACGCCTTCGTGCTGCTCGCCATGCTGCGCGTCCTCTTCGAGGACGGCACCGTGCGCCTGGGGACGTGCGAGGCGTTCACCGAGGGCCTGGCACGCGTACGCGAGGCCGTGGCGGCATTCCCGCCGGAACGCGTCGCCCCGCTCGCCGGGGTCGACGCCGGGACGATCCGACGCCTGGCGCGGGAGTTCGCCGCGGCCGACCGCGCGGTCTGCTACGGTCGGGTCGGTGTGTCGACCCAGGCGTTCGGGACGCTCGCGTGCTGGCTCGTCAACGTCCTCAATGTGGTCACCGGGCGGCTCGACGCGGTGGGCGGCGCCATGTTCCCGCGACCCGCCGCCGATCTGATCGGTGGCAGGTTCGCCGGCCGCGGCAGCGTCGGCAAGTGGCGGAGCCGCGTGCGCGGCCTGCCCGCGTTCGGCAGCGAACTGCCGGTTGCCGTGCTCGCCGAGGAGATCGACACCCCGGGTCCCGGCCAGGTGCGGGCCCTGGTGACCCACGCGGGCAACCCCGTCCTCTCGACACCAAACGGCGCACGCCTCGATCGTGCGCTGGCGGGTCTCGAGTTCATGGCCTCGATCGATATCTACCTGAACGAGACGACGCGGCACGCGCACGTGATCCTGCCGCCCACCTTCGCGCTCGAACGGGACCACTACGACCTGGCGTTCCACGGCCTTGCCATCCGGAACACGGCGAAGTTCTCGCCGGCCGTGTTCCCGCGACCGGCCGGCGCGCGTCACGACTGGGAGATCCTCAACGATCTCACGTGGCGCCTCGGTGGCGGGCCGTGGACGGCCCGTCTGCGGGCACGCGCCCTCGCTGCGCTGCGCGCCACGCTCGGCCCGCGCCGCCTGCTCGACTACATGCTGCGGGCGGGTCCGTATGGGGCGGGGCTGCGCCCCTTCGGCGGCGGCCTCACGCTCGCGCGGCTCGCTCGTTCGGTGCACGGCATCGACCTCGGTCCGCTCGAGCCGTGCCTGCCGGACCGGCTGCACACGCCGGACCGCCGCATTCGCCTGGCGCCCGAGCCTATGCTCGCCGACCTCACACGGCTCGAGGCGCTGGCGAAACGAGCGCCGCTCCGCGATGGATCCCTGTCGCTCATCGGGCGCCGCGATCTGCGCAGCAACAACTCGTGGATGCACAACAGCGCACGGCTCGTGAAGGGCCGGCGGCGGTGCACGCTGCTGATGCACCCGTCGGATGCCGCCGCGCGCGGGTTGTCGGACGGGGACCCGGTGCGCGTGCGCTCGCGAGTGGGCGCCGTCGAGGTGGAACTCCAGCTGACCGAGGACATCGCGCCGGGCGTGGTGAGCCTGCCGCATGGCTGGGGGCACGCGAGGCCTGGCACCCGCCTGGCGATCGCGTCGGCGCACCCCGGCGCGAGCATCAACGACCTCACCGACGACGCCTGCGTCGATGCCGCGTCGGGCAACGCGGCCTTCAGCGGTGTTGCCGTGTGGGTGGAGCGGCAGGGCGACCCCACCGCCGCCGCCCATGGCGTCGGGCCAATCCTCGCCTCGTCCCGGAGGACGGTGTGACCGTGTGAGATCGACCCGGGTGATTACAGACAGCACCGGGCGATCCGTGAGGTCCGACGCGGTGGTGTACGGCGACCAGAAGGCTGAGGTCGTCGGCATGCTCATCGACGCCGGCTACGACGTCGGACCGGAGCGAGCCGCACTGCTGCTTGGGGGCGCGCCGCGACGAGAGTAGTCTGTTTCCGGCGGGAGACGTGAGTTACGGGATGGGGAGCAACGAAGCGTTCGGCACTCCGAGACGGCCGCCCGCTTCGCCGGTCATCGACCCCGAGGTGGTGAGCGGTACGGAACGTCCACCCGGTGACCTGCCTGGGTGGCTCGGTGTGCTGCTCACGGCCGTCGCGCCCGTTGCGCATTTCTGGCAGGGGACGGCCGGGCGCATCGTGCTCGCGCCGGGCGATGCGGTGCTGTACCTGTTTCCCATTCGCCGCCTGGCCGCCCAGATGGTGGCGCAGGGCTACTGGCCCCTCTGGAACCCGTTCGTCTTCAGCGGATTCCCCTTCCTGGCCGTCAGCCAGACGGCGGTCCTCCATCCGGGCACCTTCCTGTTCCTGATCCTGCCGGCGCTGTGGGCGATGAACCTGCAGATGATTGCGGCCTATGTGATTGCCGGCATCGGGACCTACGCCTACGCGCGGGCGGTCGGGGCCACCGTGTTCGGCGCCACCCTCGCCGGGATGACGTTTCCGTTCAGCGGCTTCATGTCCGCCCACCTGGGTCACACCGGGCTCGTCCAGGCCACGGCGTGGCTGCCCGCCGTCCTCTACTGCGCCGAGCGGTTGCGCCACCAACGGAATGTTCGGTGGATCGCGGGCGGGGCAGCGGCGGTGGCGGTGGGCATCTTCGCGGGGCACCCGCAGGGCACCGTGCTCGTCGGCGTCACGGTGTCGGCATACGCTGGCTTCTTCGCGATCGCCGAACGACCGCCGGTCGGACGATGGCGATACCTGAGATCGTGCCTGGCGTTGCTGACGGGCGGCGTGCTGCTTGGCGCCGTGCAACTCCTGCCCACCGCGGAGCTGGTGGCACAGACGTTCCGCGCACGCCTCACCTTCGCGGAGTTCACCTCCTACGCCTTGCCGATCCGCCAGCTGCCGATGCTCCTCTTCCCGTTTCTCTTCGGTGGGGACGGGATGACGCCCTACTGGGGGGAGTGGAACCTGGGGGAGTTGCTGGGATACACGGGCCTCGTTCCCCTGATTGCCGCCATCGTGGCGGTTCCGCTTGCGCGGCGCAACCTCGTGGCCCGCTTCTGGGTCGGGATGGCCGCGCTCGCGCTCGCCCTCACGCTCGGATCGGCCACGCCGCTCGCAGCCGTGGGCTACCACGTGCCGGTCTGGAACCTCTTCCGCGCGCCGGCGCGGGCCTTCCTGCAGTTCGACGTGGCGGTGGCGGTGCTGGCCGCCCTGGGAGTCTCTCACCTGGGACCGCACCGCCGCCAGTGGTTTGGCCGCACGGCGCTTGCGATGGCGGCGCTCGTCGCGTGCTCCGCCGTGGTCATCGTCGCGTTCAAGGAGCAGCTGTTCGGGGCCCAGGCGGAGCGGGCGGGGCTCGACGCGGTGGGCTTCGCGCTGGCCGTGGCGTGGTACAACCCCGTCGTGCTGTGGCCCGTGGCCTGCGCCGTGGTCGCGGCACTCGCCTGCCTGGCCGTTGCGCGCTGGCCCAGCCGGCTGCTCCTGGTCGCGGTGCTGGCCGTACACGCGGCGGACCTGGGATACATGGGCCACCGGCTGCTGTCGCAGGGGTTCCTGCGAGGCGAGCACGTGGACGTGGTGCCCGACTACGTGCGCTGGCTGACCTCGAACGGCGTGACGGCCGGCAGCGGCCGGGTCCTGCTGCTGACCGACGGTGCACCGGTGCGTGCCGACCTCGGCCTGTGGGACGTCGCGATGGCGAACGGGTACGACCCCTACATCCTCTCGCGGTACAGTGCGGTCGCCGCCGACATGACGTACTTCGGGGTCGTGTCCGAGGCGGCCCTGCTGACTCGACCCGGGTTCCTCGACTTGCTCAACGTGTCGCATCTGGTGGTGAACGTCGGCAGGGAGTCCTGGCCACCACCACGTTTCTCGCAGCGGTCCCTGGAGCTGATCCTGGCGCGCGGTCAGGCGCTCGACTTCGCCCTCCCTCAGCCGACCGCGGCGACGCACCTGGACATCGTCTCGTCGCTGCTGTACTCGATTCGGATCGCCGACGGGACGCCGGTGGCCCGCGTGTCGGTGATCGACGAGGCCGGAGCCATCACCTCGCTGCTCCTCAACGCCGGCGAGGACACCTCCGAGTGGGCGTGGGACAGCCCGGAACTCGCGCGCGGCGTCGCGCACCGGCGGGCCGAGGTCCACGAGAGTTTTCCGGCCGGGAGCTTCACGGGGCACCGTTACCTCAGCCGCCGGTCGCTGCCAGCCCGGGTCACCGTGTCGCGGGTGCGCGTCGAGCCGTTGGTCACGGTGCAGATCTCCCGACTGAGCGTCTACGACCAGGGGACGGGCATCAGCCAGCACTGTACGCGGGAGCACGCGTTGCTCGGTGACCGCGCCCGGTGGGAGTCGGTCTTCGTCGGCCGCCGCATGCAGATCCTGCGCAACCGGCACGCGCTGCCACGTGCCTGGCTCGTGCCGTCGGTGGAGGTTCATCGAGCCGACCGGATCCTGGCCGCCATTCGCGACGGCCGCCTGCCGGATGGGGCCCCGTTCGATCCGCGGGAGGTGGCGCTCGTCGAGGACGGGCCGGGGCTGGACGGCGGCACCCTGGACCCAGAGGCCGCGGTGCAGATCACCCGGTACGAGCCCAACCGCGTCGAGTTGCGGGCCCGCACCGCCCGACCGGCGTTCCTCGTGCTGAGTGACGCGTTCTACCCGGGCTGGCGCGCGACGGTCGACGGCGTGGACACGCCGATCGTCCGCGCGAACTACGTGCTCCGCGGATTGCCGCTGCCGCCCGGGCGGCACGCGGTCCGGTTCACGTTCCGGCCGCGATCTGTGCTGCTCGGAGCCGTGGTCAACGGGCTGGCGGTCGTGACGCTGTGCGCGGCACTGACCGCGGCGGTCTGGCGACGGTCGCGGCGGCGCGGCCCGCCGTGAACGGTTGGCGTCCCGGCGGTTCGGCCCGCCGGGGCCGCCCGCTCGTTGGCTCGCTCGTCGGGATCCTGGTGGCGAGCGGCGCGATCGCCGCGCTGTGTGCCGCTCAAACCGCGCCGGCCGCGGGGCCGGTTGGCGAGGTCGTGGCCTTCGTCAACGACTGGGTTCGCGTGCATCACACGTTGCTCGAGTATCCCGTCGTGGGCGCCGGTGCCGCCGAGACGCGTCCGGTTGTCGTTCACGTCGAGGTGGACCTCGGGGCGGGCAGTGGGGGCACCCGGAGCTGCCGCCGGCTGCTCGATGCGCCGCGCGGCGTCCGGCCGTCCTGGCGGCCGGGCGTCGTTCCCCGCGGTGTTCACGTCGATGTGCTCGACGCGCCGCCACGACCGTCGGAACTCGGCGACCCCGGGAGCGACCTGCCACGCGACGCCAGCGAAGACCGCGGGTGGGCCTGCGGGCGGCTCGTCACGGCCACGTTCCGGCCCTTCGATTACGGCGCCGGCCTCGGGCGCGCACCCTCGGTGACCACGTTCCTGTCGGACGGCGTGGTCGAGGTGTCGAGCCGCGGACTGCGCCGCCGGATGGGCGTGCAGGCGGGCGATGCTTTCTGGTTCGAAGCCGGCACTCGGCTCACGGTCATCGACGACTACCCGGTGGCGGTCGCGATCCTGCAGCTCTCGACGCGGTGAGGGGACCCTGGTTGCCGCGGCGATCGGCCCAAGGCCGGGGAGCCGGCAGGGTGCGCCGAGACCCCACCGTGTCACGCGGCGGAGCCGCGTCGGTGGGCAATCTCCGCCTGCAAGTCATCAGCGGAGGTTGGTGGACCTGTTCCGCCTGGCCAGCAGTCGTTCCCGGATTCCGGCCGAAGGCACGCGGCTCTCGGCCTGTTCCGGAACGCGTACGGCGAGCGCCTTGCGCTCCTTCAGGTAGGCCTCGACGTCAGGCTTGTGCCGGAGGTAGTACGTGATGACCGAGTACACGTCGACAAGCGCAACCGAGGGGTACTGCTGCGCGATCTCTTCGGCAGTCGCGCCGGTCGCAAATGCGTCCAATCGGCCCCTCGGATATGTATTTGACTACATATGGTCTTGGGTCCATAATGTGCCATGGCATGGGACGTCGATTTCCATAGCCAGTTCGTTCCGGAGTTCGAGGCGCTCGACGAGGATGTGCAGGACGAGCTCTACGCGCACGTCGACGCCCTGAAGGTCCTCGGACCTCAGATGGGGCGGCCGCGCGTGGACACGCTGGCCGGTTCGCGCCACGCGAACATGAAGGAATTGCGATTCGACGCGGCCGATGGCGTCTGGCGGTTCGCCTTCGTCTTCGACCCGCTGCGCAAGGCCATCATCCTGTGCGGCGGCGACAAGTCTGGCGGCAGTCAGAAGCGGTTCTACCGGCAGCTGATCGACAAGGCGGACGCCCGCTTGGATGCTCACCTGGCAACATTGCAGGCTGGAGCAGCGAGCCGACGCTCCACGAAGAGGAAACGGAAGACATGAACAACATCGCACGCCTTCGAAAGGGTCTCAGCCCCGAACGCAAGCAGAAGATCGCTTCGCGCGCAACCACCATCATCGCGGAGGAGCGGTCGTTGCAGGAGCTTCGCCGAGCTCACAAGCTGACACAGAAGAAGATGGCCGATGTGCTGGGCATCGGCCAGGACAGTGTCTCGCGGCTCGAGCAGCGGAGCGACCTGCTGATCTCGACGTTGCGCGACTACGTGGAGGCGATGGGGGGCAAGCTGTCGCTCGTAGCAGAGTTCCCGGACACGGAGCCCGTAGTCCTCACGGGAATCGCGTCACTGGAGTGATGTCGTGAGGCCACTTCGGAAGCCACCGTCTCGCTCCACGGACGGAGCCGCAAGACGCTTCCCTTCCTGACCTGCGCTTCGCAAACGGTCCCGTTCTCGACCGCTGCAAGCTCCAGGGCGCCTGTGCGTCGACCACGCCAACCCTGACCTTGGCGCCACCTTGAAGTTGTTTGGTGGACCTGACCGGGTTCGAACCGGTGACCTCCTGAATGCCATTCAGGCGCGCTCCCAACTGCGCCACAGGCCCACCCGAGGTGACAACAGGAAAGTGTAGCGGAAACCGCTTTCTCAGGTCAAAGAACCCGCCGAGGAACTCCCCGACGCGCACGTGCGGCGTGCCGCCGACGCCGTCCAGCTCGCCGCAGCGCTGGCGTGGTGCCGCCAACGGCCGACGCAGCACCCGTTCGTCTGTTTCGACGACCGGCTCCGTGCGGCCGCCACCGCATTGGGGCTCACCGTCAAGCCATGAGGCGTCACGCCCGCGGTCCGGCCGCGTACCGGAGAACGCGCACGCGCTCGACGGTGACGAGTGCGCCGCCCGTGAGCATCTCGTCGAGGATCGGCAGCAACCGTTCGAGGTGCTCTTCGTCGTCGACGACCTCGATGACGACCGGCAGGTCCCCCGAGAGATCGAGCACGCCGGCAGTGTGGATCACGCTGTTGGCGCCGAAGCCCGCCGTCCCGTGGATGACGGTCGCCCCGGCGAAGCCCTCGCGCCGCAGCCGCTCCAGCAGGGCCCGCGCGAGGGGCAGATGGCGATAGCGATCCGACTCGCCGATGAAGATCCGGACGAGCGACTGGGTGCCGTCGAGCACGCGCATGTTCGCCTCCCTCAGCGCCCGAGCAGCTCGCGCGCGGCGATGAGGCCGAGCCACCCCGCGGTGAGCCCGCCGCCAACGGTGAGCACCATGTTGAGCCCCGCCGCGCCGAGCGACCCCTCCTCCATGAGGCGCATCGTCTCGTAGTTGAAGCTGGAGTAGGTGGTGAGCCCACCGAGGAACCCGACGGTGAGCGCCGTGCGGAGCGTGGCCGGCCAGGCGAGCGTGAGCGCGAGGTGCATCAGCACCGCGAGCGCAAAGCAGCCGCCGAGGTTCACAATCAGGGTGCCGACGGGAAAGGCCGCACCAAACCGTTGCGCTGCCCAGATCGACACGAGGTAGCGCGTCCCCGCGCCGGCCGCGCCGGCCGCGCAGATCCACCAGAGCCGCTCCATGCGGGCGATTGTGACCCAGCTGCGCCCGCTGGCGCCAACGCCGTGCGTCAGCGGTCGCTCGACACCTGTGCGGTTCGAACCGGGGCACCTGGCGGAGCGGCGCGCAGATACGGCGCCGGCCAGCCGACCACCTGCCCGAGTTCCTCTGCCGCGTGGAGCGGCCAGTAGGGATCGCGCAGCATGGCGCGGGCGAGCAGCACGCAGTCGGCCTGGCCGCTGCGCACGATGTGATCGGCCTGGGCGGCCGACGTGATGAGGCCCACCGCTCCGGTCAGCACGCCGGCCTGGCGCCGGATCTCGGCCGCAAACGGCGTCTGGTAGCCCGGCCCGAGCGGGATCGACGCGCTCGGGACGTTGCCGCCCGACGAGCAGTCCACGAGGTCCACGCCGGCCTGCGCGAGGCACCGCGACAGCTCGATCGACTGCGCGAGGTCCCAGCCCCCCTCGCTCCAGTCGCTCACCGACACCCGCACGAAGAGCGGCAGCCGCTCTGGCCACACGGCGCGCACGCGATCGACGACGCGCACCAGGAAGCGAATACGGTTCTCGAAGCTTCCGCCGTACTCGTCGTCGCGCGTGTTGCTCAGCGGCGACAGGAACTCGTGGAGCAGATATCCGTGCGCGGCGTGCACCTCGACGACCTCGAAGCCGGCGTCGCCGGCGCGCCGAGCCGCGTCGCCAAACGCGGTCACGACGGCATCGATGTCGGCATGTGTCATTGCGCGCGGCACGGCGAATCCCGGCGCGAACGGGGTCGCGCCCGGCGCGACCGGGACCCAGCCGCCCCGCTCCTCGGGTACCGCACCCTGCCCGCTCCATGGCCGCCACGTGCTCGCCTTGCGTCCGGCGTGCGCGAGCTGCACGCCGGCCGCGGCACCCTGTGCGCGCACGAACGCCGTGATGCGGGCGAAGCCTGCCTGCTGCGTCTCGTTCCACAACCCGAGATCCTCGGGGCTGATGCGCCCCTCCGGCACGACGGCCGTGGCCTCCGACAGCACGAGGCCGGCGCCGCCGACTGCACGGCTGCCGAGGTGAACGAGGTGCCACTCGTTGGGCACGCCGTCGTGCGCGGAGTACTGGCACATCGGCGACACGACGATGCGGTTGGGCAGTGTGAGGCCGCGGATCGGGAGCGGGTCGAACAGGTGAGGCATGCCGTCAGTATCCGGCCCACCGCGCGGCGCCGGCAAGGCCGTTCGGCGCCGGCGGCGCGGCGCCCTCCAGCAGTGGCTGGACGCCGACGGAGGATGCCCCGCCATCGCGTGCCGCGTCCGCCCCGCCCGCGCGGAGGTTGGCCGACTCCGGCCGGATCGCTATGATGCGAGGGAACGTCCCACACTCCGGAGGCAACACGTGCGAAGACGACGGTGGTCACTGCTGATTCCGGGCGCGTCCGCGCTCGTCCTGGCCTGCTCGGTCCCGCAGGGCGGCATCGACGCGACGGCCGAAAAGGCCGCCGAGGAGGCCGCGAAGCTGCCGCTCGACCGGATCGTCCTGCCGCCGGGCTTCCGGATCGAGATCTTCGCGAGCGGCGTCGAGAACGCGCGGTCGATGGCGCGCGGCGACAAGGGCACGATCTTCGTCGGGACACGATCCGACGGCCGCGTCCACGCCGTGGTCGACGCCAACGCCGATCACCGCGCCGATCGTGTCGTGACCATCGCGCGCGGCTTGAACATGCCCAACGGCGTGGCGTTCCGCGACGGCGCCCTCTACGTGGCCGAGGTGAGCCGAGTCTGGCGGTACGACAACATCGAGGCGAATCTCGACACGCCGCCCAAGCCGGTGCTGCTCAACGGCACGTTCCCCACCGACGAGCACCACGGCTGGAAGTACATCGGGTTCGGGCCCGACGGGTGGCTGTACGTCCCTGTCGGAGCGCCGTGCAACATCTGCGACAAGCGGAAAGACGACCCGCGCTACGCCTCGATCACGCGCATGCGCCCGGACGGCACCGGCGTCGAGGTGTTCGCCCACGGGGTGCGCAACACGGTGGGGTTCACCTGGCACCCGCGCACCGGCGCGATGTGGTTCACCGACAACGGGCGGGACATGCTCGGCGACGACCTGCCCCCCGACGAGTTGAACGTGGCCACGCGTTCGGGACAGGACTTCGGCTACCCCTACTGCCACGGAGGCGACGTCACGGACCCGGAGTTCGGCGGGGCACGTCCCTGCGCGGACTTCGTGCCGCCCGCGCAGAAGCTCGGCCCGCACGTCGCGGCGCTTGGCCTGCGCTTCTACACGGGATCCATGTTCCCGGCGGAGTACCGGAACCAGCTGATCATCGCTGAGCACGGCTCGTGGAACCGGTCCACGCCGATCGGCTATCGTCTGATGCAGGTGAAACTCGACGGCGACCGCGCCGTGGGCTACGAACCGTTCGCGACGGGCTGGCTGCAGAACGGCAAGGCGTGGGGCCGGCCGGTGGACGTGCTGGTGATGCCGGATGGCGCCCTGCTCGTGTCCGACGACAAGGCGGATGTGATCTATCGCATCAGCTACGGG
>Ga0079037_100001003_pt1 | contig 14042 bp, 40 predicted proteins | sample Mud3Dept4metaG_FD_71479 | JGI IMG/M metagenome (GOLD analysis project Ga0079037, IMG submission 71479) | Freshwater wetland microbial communities from Ohio, USA, analyzing the effect of biotic and abiotic controls - Mud 3 Core 4 Depth 4 metaG | ecosystem: Environmental > Aquatic > Freshwater >... | reverse complement strand
CCGAATTTTCTCGCCCAGGCGGGGCATTTCGCCATCGGTATAATCTCCGTCAGCCTTCCCGTAGCCGTAGCGGGGGTACGCGCAACGGGACCGTTCCGCTGGTGGATCTACGCCCTCATCGGGACGGGGCTTGATATCGCGTACTTCATCCACAAGGAAACGAATACGGATCCCCGGTATGAGGATGAGGGCTTCTGGCCGGAGGGCTTCAAGGATTGCGCTTTCAACCTACTCGGGCTGCTGCTGGCCTGGGGCATCCTATGGGCCGCTAACAATATATGAGCGCCCCCGCGGGAGGAAACAAATGGTTTCCAACCTCACTTGTGTCCCATGTATTCACCCTAATTGGGATCCTCGCCCTTGCGATCGTTGTCTACTGGATCTATTCACGGATGTTCCCGCCGGCGCCACCGGTACAGCCACCCCAGGGACCGGTGATTCAAGCTCCGTTACCGCCGGGAAAGCCGGGGAAGGAAATCGAGCGGATCATAGAAAAGATGGTCCCGGTTCCCGGGCCGGAGCGGATCGTTTACATCGACAAACCGGCAGCGGCCGCAGCTCTGAAATTCCCCGAAATAGCTCTGCTGCACGACAACGTGATAGCCGTTGCGACGGCTGCTCCGCACAAGGGGAGAACTACTGTAGTTGCAACGATTGGTCCGGATTCGGACAATGTGTATCGGGGCGGCATCCTTCTGCGTCAGGAAGCCGTGCCGTTCCTGGGCCGGGAAAGGGAATGGCACGGGGGGATCTGGTACGGTATCGGAGGAAGGAACACGCTACAGGGAGAGCTTGAGTTTCTGCCGATGAGGATAGGATCCTTCTACCCCTCGGCAAAAGGCGTCATCGGGCTTGAGAATGAGGGCAACCTGAACGGACAACTTCTCCTGGGGGTACGATTTTAGTGATGGCATCCACGGAGCGCAGACAACCTACAGTCTTACAGACGGTCAATAAGATTATCCCCTTGCTGATCCTCGCCTTCACCGGATGGATCGCGCTGTCAACGGTGGAAAGCAAAGTAGACCGCGGAGTAATCAACCGGCAGATGGGGGAGCTGGTCAAGACGAGCAAGGTACTGACTGATAAGATCGACATTATCCAAGTACACCAGGAGCAAGTGAAGGATACGCTGGACGCTCACAACGCAGCTACGGAGCTGGCGAGGGCCAAGGTATCAGCCATGCACCATAGCCGGGGAATCCTCACCTGTGATGGTTGCCACAATCGGGGTCAGAAACGGTAGAGCGGCGGTTCTTGCACCATTCTTTGACGCGCTTTGCGAGATCGTCAATGCAGTAGGGACAAACATCATGCTTTTCTGTTCCGTTCACGACCGGACAATCCGGTTCACTCCATTTGCAATATATAGTGCAGCAGTTATGTTTATGAGCATCGCGTAGGCGTTTGCTCATTACCACGGGATATCGTCCTCCACTACTTTCTTTACGGGGGCGGCGACAGGAGCGACCTCTCCTGTGCTTACGGTCCCGGGTAATTTCGATGGACTCGCCGCCTTCGGGTGTACGACTTTTCCTTCTTCTGGCTCAAGCGCCATAAAGAAATCGCTGCACTCTTTACAATCGGCGCAGCAAGACGCAGAGAAACAATGGGGAGGGGAACATGGTTCGCCCCCCTCCCCGAAGATCGCCGGTGCCGGATCGTGCAGCTCGAAGCAGTACGGGCAAAGAATCATCCACAACCCTTTAGTCTACTATTATCGGCCTGTTCTTGTCGTGTAGCCCAACGGCAATTCCCTGGTTCATAGTTCCCATAATTATCTATCCGGTCGATTGTAAGATTCACGGAACGTGGCCCCATATCCTCGAGAAAATTATTAAAGCTATTCAACCACCGATCGCAAACCTTGATACCGCGACCTCCATAATACTTCCAATCTTTATTGAGTTTGTCGGTACATCTTTTAATCATGTGATACCAAGTTATATATTCAGGGCTTCTACCGCCTCCATGCTTTTTCCATCGAGCAGATGATTTTTCTCTCGAAAGGCATCCGCAAGATTTCGTATCTTTCCGGCGCAAATGATATCCAGCAACGATATTTTTGTAACCACAATCACAAACAACGTTCCACATGGCATAACCGTTGACGGAATCCGCTTTGGACACAACTGTTAGGCGCCCTATTTTCTCCCCTGTCATGTCTACAGCGACGTTCCGCATATCTATTCCTCGCCTTTCGTCAAGGTATCTCGTACTGCTGCGTAGACGTATGCCAGCCGCTTCTTGTCCACCTTCTCGAGCGCCCCGCCTTCGACCTCGCGCTTCCACGCCTGATCCAATTCGGTGAGGTTCTTGGCCCCCCGCAGTATCGCTGCTATCGTGGAAACGATGACGGGTACTGCATCGGCCGGCTTCGAGATCGTGGATTGTGGGGCATCCTCGGGGGCCTTTTTCTCCGAGGGAGGGGCCTTTTCCGGCGGTTTTTCGGATAAGACCTTTTCCAGTATCTTTTTCGCTTCATCGTGCAACGCCTGGGCGGGAGGGGCTTCCGCTGCCGGCGCTTCCTTCGCCTTGAGCTTGTCCTTGAGTCCGGACATACCCTTCCCGGGAGTGACCTTCTCGGGCATGACGAATAATTCCTCGGGAGTCTGATCGCCTTCCTTCAAGCTATTCGCCATCGCCTTCAACTTCGCCAGCTCGTCAAGGCCGATATCCTCGACTCCCTTAACCTCGAGCGTGGCAAGGATGCTTTCCTCGGTTATCCCCATCTTGGCGAAGTAGGCGATCATGTCAGCTCTCTTGTTCACCAGCGTCTTTACATCCCCGATGGCGACCTTGCGGGACTCCTTCCAGGGACCGATCCAAAGCGCCTTCGGGATCCCCTTGAAGATTGCGTTACGATCGGCAATCGCCATCGCTGCGTTCTTGGTGTTCCGGATCATATCGTCGTTGAACTTCCGGCCGTGCTTGTCCACGATGGATCGGGATACGTCTGCCGATCGCTGCGTATTCCCCTCGAGATCGAGGAAGGTTGCGAGGGCTACAACTTCCTTGTCCGTTTCGGAAATGATGCGGGAGCTGACACGGCAGTTTTTGTAGGTGGAGAAAATGATCTCCGCGAATCTGGCGCTCGGCCCCTCAATCGTCTTTCCCCCGCGGGGAACGGCGAACATACATTCGCCGGCAACTTCCTCGTTCATCGTGCAAAGATCGAGGGTCTTGCGGATGAACTCGGATTCGCTCCGCGGGTTGTGCTTCGCGTAGAGGTACTGGCTTTCGATCTCCGTCCGGATGATGACTCCCAGGGCGGTTTCGTCGCGCTTTACGACCGTGGCGCCCCCCTCACCGTTCTCGCCCATCAGCAGGGCAACCTCCTGTCCGACACTCATGCTGCTCCCTCCTTCTTTGCCCGGGACTTCCTGGGCGCCTTGAACATGGCGAGAACCGCAGCCCCCACCTTTTTCGGATCCGTTCCCTCCACGACAAGCTCCTTGGTTCCCTGGGGTCCGTCTGCAAGCGCGGTGATGACGAACCCGTTCCCCTTGGCATCGACGTACACTCTCATAGCGTCCCTCCTTTTAGGACTGGCAGTTTGCTCGGGGATATCAGGAATCTCCTGACCCCCGGCTTGACGGTTGTATGCTTCTCAATCAGCGGCGGCGGGATAACCGGCAGCAGCTCCTTGGCGACTCCCTCCCAATCGACTTTCTCGGTGTCCTTGGTTTTCTTCCATGTAACCTTCCCGGCGTCCGACAGGATCCCGTCGTTCTCCCCGATCTCGGCCTTGATGTTGTTCTCAAGATATTTCTCGTCGTACTCGAGCGCTTCGAGCTTTCCGCGAACGTCGATGAGCTGCTTAATGTAACTCTCTTGCAGGGTATCGGCAACCAGCATCGGCATCGTGTTCTTCGGGTACTTCTTCACCAGATACTCGCTGTACGACCTCGAGGAATCCGGCGGTGGCTCCTTATCCCCTACGATGTACGTCTGCCAGAATTCTCTGGCCCTCTCGAGGATCATGCTTTCCAGCTCGAGATCCCGGTGCAGCCGGTACACGCGGAAGTCGCTGGTTCCGAACAGCACGGCAACGTCCCAATCGTTGTACCCCAGGAGCGCCATGTAGGTTGCGACCTGAGTTGTATAGTACAGCGGGATATCGTCCGTCCCGTCCTCCCCCCAGGTATGGCTGATGGCCGGCTCCGCGGTTTTGATCTCTAGGCCCCGCTGCTGGCCGTCGATCAGGCGATCGGGAGTGCCGACCAGGGGGGCATCCGGATGGCGGTACAGCCCATCGACCTTCAAGAGCTTCACGCCCTCGCGCTCCGCATAGATTTCCGCGATGGGACCCTCGAACTTCCGGCCGATCTTAAACCGAAGGTTATCCGGCTTCTCTTGAGTGAGTCCTTTTTTCCTGGCCCATACATCGGCCGGCCCCTCCCAAGGGGATACCCCAAGGATCGCGGCGACCTCGGACCCGCCAATGCCTGAAATTCGGGCTTTCAGCCATTCCTCACGGTTCATTGTTTCGCCTTTCCGGATATCTTCAATATAGTCCGAAGATCCTCTAAGTGCCGTTCCGTAGCTTTTAGCGTCCCGTCGATCCGCGCTGCATCCGAAGTCTGAAACCCCATATTGGCGGCTCTTTCTACAAATGCTTTCATAAAATCACGGCCTATTCCTCCCGGCAGAACAAAAGATGGTCCACATATTTCGCCGTATTTTATTTCTTTCATTTCAGCCGTTGCAAACTTAATAATAAAATCACCGTGCGGTTTATGAAGTATGATCGCAAATGCCAAACTGTTTCCAAAATCCTGATCTTCTATAAAAATCTCGATAGCTGGTTTCACCTTACCTCCCTTCCCTTATCGGACTGGCACTCCATATTTTTCTTCCAGCCGTTTCCTTTCCTCGGGACTCATATCTTTCAGGGTACGCGGCTTACTCGGCGCCCTGGCGGGATCAAGGGCTTCCTCTATGTTTTTCCCGATCAACCGCATTGGGTTGTAGAAATGGCTTTTGTGCATAAGGGTTGCCATCCTTTCATTCTTGCGCCAGCGACATTTCCCGGTCCCTTTCCCTTTGCCGTCTACGTCGATAATTCCGCATCCCGCACCCGATATTGGATTATCGGTATGATATATCGTGTTTGTATTTATGCTTTTCAGGGTGTCCAGCTCGGCCAGGAATTTCTTTTTTGCTTTCAGCTTTACCTTCTTATGGCTTTTCATTCGACCCCCAATTCCTTGTCCCGGCGCCGTTCGTATTCCGCATCCCCCCAGGCTTGACAGGCGGGACAGGATCCGCAGCCACGGCGTCCTGGGTGTTTGCAATCCGCGTTCGGATCTTCTTCCTCGTCCTCCAACTCGGGGGGATTCATCAGCCACTTATCCAGCGCCCGTGCGGTTTTGCGGTCCATCACCCGCCCCTAATGTACTTCGGAAGTTTGTTGAATTCGTGCGCTTCCTGAATGATCCGAAATTCCCTCGGATACCAGCCGTCTTTATTCGTGGAAGATATGACGGTGTATTTGTTGTACGACTCCAAGCTCCACGGCCCTCGCCAAACGGACCAAACCTCTCGCTTGGTGTCATGCACGATAGCCACCGGGACCCCGCGGTACGCAAGCCAATCGAACCAATGATAGCACTCGTTGAGCTTCATCCAGTACGTCAGCCGGAATACATTTTTACCGCCGACAGGGAACCCCATTATCTTTTCCCCGGCCGGTCCCAGGCCGCGTATTTCCTCGCGTTGTACTTGCTGATCTGCCGGATGCCTAACATCCCCAGGATCACCATGCCGAAGCCAATCAGGATGAAGGTCATCATCGGGCTACCACCTTCCAGACGAAACACGCGGCGACGATGGCGATGCCGGCCGTTGCGATCAAACATTTCAGGGGGTAAAAGCGGAACCTCGCGTAGTCCTCGTCCGTCATCCGGCCAAAAACCAGACCCTTCCGAAACACCTGTCGTGCGAACATTGGCTCCCTCCTTTTTTGGGTGAATCGGCAACCCATGAGAATGATATTGGGCCACTCCCTTTCCGTTGTCAATGGGAAATGTGAAAATATGTTGACATTATTTTTGAAGGGGTGTACCGTTTCTTCCCATGAACATCTACCTGTCCAAAAAAGATCGCCAAGCCTTGAAGGATGCGGGTTTCCCGCGGCAGACCATCCATAACTGGATACACGGAGCCGCCCCCAGGATCGGCAATCGCATCCTGATCGAACAAATTACCGGAAAGAAATTTACAAGAAATAAGGACAAAATCACAATGAATCGCAAGCCTTAAATGTCGGGTGAAAAAGGCTCCTACCGGAGCATTTATTCTTCGATATGGGATGATCCCGAATTTCAGGCGCTCCCGCCAATCACTCAACTTGTGTTCGTCCACCTTCGCACCTGTCCGGAGTGTAACTGGCCCTGCATCTTTCCTTTTTACAAGCCCCTGCTCGAATCCCGGTTTCCCGATATTGAACCTGATAAGCTGGATGACGCCTGGAACATTCTACAGCTCCCCCCGGCGCGGTGGATCGTGTACGAGCGCCCGATCTTGTGGATTCGGAAGGGGCTGCGATTCGAGCCAACGTATACGCCGGCGCTGCCGAATCATAAGCTCGGGGTAATCGCCATTCTGAAAACCTTGCCGAAGCTCGAGATCGTCAACGAATTTGCCAGATTCTATCGCCTGGACTACAAGGTGAGCGTCAACGGCGATACCCTACCGGATGAGGGACCCCCTCCCACCCCCCACCCCATACCCAATGAAGGAGAAGGAAAGAAGGAGAAGAAGAAGGATACAAAGCCATTCGTTATCCCAATGGAGATCGACGTAAAGGTTTGGGCTGCTTTTGAGGAACATCGTCGCAAGCTCCGCAAGCCGATGACGGATCACGCTCGGGATCTTATCGTACAGGAGTGCATGAAGCTCGGCGGGGATCCCAATTTGCTACTCGATCAGTCGATTCGCAAGGGCTGGATGGACGTTTTCCCTTTGAAGGAATCGGTCCCGCTGCCGGCGTCCGTTGCTGCTTTGATCGACGCCAAGCCCGAACATCTATGCATTTTCGACGGCTGCACCAGGATCGGTGTTATCGGTCGCGGGAAACGAATGTACTGCCGGGAGCATAACCCTGACCGTGGGGAGGGACCTTTCTGATGACTTGGCCGCCAAAGAAAGAAGTAATGAAAGCGAATCAGCTGGCGAAGGAATATGATGTGGATCCATCAAATCGCGCTATTGCTGATTGCGAGAACTGCGCCACCTTCCGCGCCAAACTGGAGGAGTATTTCACAGCAGCAGAGTTTGAGCGTGTACAGGAGTTGATTGATAAGCCGCCGGAGTTTTTCAAGCGGTTGGGGGAAGTTGTCGCCGGACGTACAAAAAGCCTTGCGTCGATGAACGCCAAACTCGACCGGGAGAAGTTGGCGAGAGTTTACCGACGCACCGTTGTCGGGGCAGACATAGACGGGCCGGTTGAGGAGTATTGGTTGACGAGAGCCGACGCCATCATTTCCTATTTCAAGGAGTGACCTAATGGACTTCGCAACAAAACTATATAGCAAGATCCTACTACCCGACCATCCCGGCGAATGTTGGGGATGGATGGGGGCGGACGATGGTAAAGGGTATGGCAGGTTCCATATTAACGGGACCACGTTGAAAGCACACAGCGCATCCTATGAACACTTTTACGGAGAGAATATTCCAAAAGGTATGTTCATAGATCACAGATGCCGCAACAGGGGATGTGTCAAGCCGGATCACCTTCGGATCGTAACCCCCAAGCAAAACTCGACAGAGAACGCCAATGGATTCTGTGCGGAGAACGCAAAGAAAACGCATTGTCCGAAAGGGCATCGACTATCGGGCGAGAATCTTGTTATCGCTCACGGGGCGAGGTCGTGCCGGGAGTGCCTACGATCCGCACAGAGGGACTACCACCACAGGAATAAGGCAGAGAGAAACGCTTACTCGGTTGCGTACATGAAGAAGAAACGCGCCATCATCGCGTATCTGAGGGAGGGGTGATGACTCAACTCGGCAGCATCGGCCCGGATTACCCGCCCGATAAGGACCGCAAAGGACAAGCGTATGAACTCGTCGGATGGATCTTCGTATTCGCGGTGGTACTGCTGATCGCGTGGTACGTTACCGACAGGTGGATCTATCCGGCGTGGTTGTCGCGCTGAAGGAGGGGTGATGACAATGGTCTATCACGCCTACGGTGAGGACGGTCCTTACTTCGATCCTCGCTGTCCGAATTGCTGCCGGTTCATTAAATTCCCGCAGATTGTTGAGCATAACGAAATGGGGAACATTCGCTGGCCGAAAGAAAAACCAACTTGTTCACGATGCGGTCCTGTAAAGGCCAGCCTTGTGGGATGGGGGAGGGATTGGGAACTATGATAATAATAGGGATCGACCCTGGCCCGATCAGCACGGCCTTTTGTACGATTAGCCGGAACAACGTCATTCTTGACTCGGACAAGTGGCCCAATTCTGAATTTATCGCGTTCCTACAGGCATATCCCAAGGCGCTCGGTGGGCCTTGTGTCGCTCTTGAATCCATCCAGTCCTACGGCATGGCGGTTGGTCGGGAGGTATTCGACACCTGTTACATGATCGGCCGGATCATCCAAGTCTGCATCGACCGCGGGATTGATTGCACCCTGTACCCGCGGCCGGAGTACACCAGGAGAATCTGCGGGGTGGGTAAGATCAACGATGCCGTTCTTCGACAGGCGCTCTTACTTCGGTTTGGTGGAGATCGCAAGGGGGAGCCGCTGGCGATGCTCAAGGGCAACAGCGATAAACGGAGCGCGTTCGCAGTAGCAATTTACCATCTTGATTTGATGAACGGAGGTTTACTTGCCGCGCAGAATAAATAAACCGGAAGATATGTGGATCCATGTTGATAAAACCAATACTTGTTGGTTATGGAAAGGGACAATTTCGAGCCGCGGCTACGGCCATTTTAGGGTAAGAATGAAAATATGGCCGGCACATAGATTGTCTTATGTTTTGTGCGTAAGTGATGTTCCTAAAAATATGTTTGTATGCCATTCGTGCGATAATCGTTCTTGCGTTAACCCTTCTCATTTATTCATCGGCACTCATCAGGATAATATGAACGACATGAAAAACAAGAAAAGACAAGCGTATGGAGAAAGGCATAGTCAGGCAAAACTTACCAATGAGGATGTATTAAAAATAAGATCGGATTATCCTATCATTCGCTCTTGTCCTAAGATGGCTATAACCTATAATGTTCATCAAAGTACAATAAATAGAATTGTGCGTGGTATTTACCACAACGACATTCTTAACGCGGCCGGGATCCAGCAAAATGAAAAGGCCGGCTAACGGCGCCGGCCCGTTTCCCTGTTGGGAGCTGCGCGTCTATTCCTCGCGGATCCCCTTCACTTCCTCGTTATTTTCCAGCACGGCATCGGCCCAGGACAGTTTGGCCCCGCGGGTCTTGTGCCGGCAGAGTTGGCAGACGGTATCGACGGTGCAGCGGCACTTGGGATCCGCTATCCCGGTGATCCTCGGAATCTCACGCTCCTGGTTCATAGTTCCCCCGCTTCCTTCTCCGCACAGCTTGTGCAAAGAATGTTGACGGTGAAACCATCGGGGAAGGTCGTTATCTCGACCTGTTCATCCTGATCGCCCCGCTGGACCTCCCCGCACTTGTGGCATTGTATCGCTTCGTACTCCCCAAGGGTATACATGGCTGTCGCTGCGCTCATAATCCCGTCCTCCTTCTTGGGCCTTTGCTGCCCTTTCCCCCGCCTGTTGGTAGTTCGCTCATAGATCCGTACATGATCCCCCGATTGATCGAATCTACCAGGGCCTTGAACGGCATTGGAACATGGGGCCATTGCCATCCCCCGATATAGCCCTCGGGGACATAGGCGTACAACGTTCGATTGTCCGTTGTTCCGGCGAATGTTACTTTTACCTTGTCGCCCTTGGCGTTTCTCACGATCAAAAATCCGTCTACCATTTCCGCTTTGTATGTATGTCCTGTAATCATCCCCTGGCCCCCCTCTTGGCGTCCTGGCGCCATTGTTCCCATATATCATTGAACCTCATGCCGATCGCTTCCCTGGTGGCAAGGTCCGGCTTCGGCAAGTTGTTGTCCTGGCGATATTGCACAAGGGCATCGGCCGGCCTTCCACAAAATTCGTGGGCGGTTGCCATAGCTTCGGCCGCTCCGGTGATATGCTCGGCTGTCCAGGCGATCATAGCGTACCTCCTTCGGCCTTGCGAATGGCGCTGGCCGCGTTCCGCATTTCGTGAGTGTTGATTCCCTGGTAATCAGGGCAAGCAATAAGGGCCTTCAATGCTTCCAGCATATCGGGCGCTGCTACTATCAATGCGGCGTCGGCCATCCAATTTTCCCTATGCGTGTTTTTCATCGTGCAAATGGTAAACCGCCCCATGCCAGGGGCGATCGACATGATGTTGTGTTTCGCTTTCATGCTGTGATACCACGGCGATTCTGTATGTTTCATGGCGTGGCCCCCTTCCGATCTTCCGGTACGATGTAAAACTCGTCTATTGAGGAAATGAAACACTCCCCCTCGGGAGGATCCAGGGCGCCGTCGATCCACGCTTGGCGGGCTGCGCTCTCGCTCGGCGCTTCGACATATCCTTGCTTCTGCTCGGTCCAGACGATGCAGTAGGTTGTCATGGCGTAGCCCTCTTTTCTGGCGTGAGGGTTAAGTCCAGAATCTCGGCAACGCACTCGCCGTGTATATACTCATGGGATTGGAAATAGAAGTTGCCAACCGATATAGCCGGCTGATCCTTGCGGATCGGCTTCCTACAGGCAAGACACTTCGCTCGGCCGCTCGGCTCCTTGACGGGGTACAAGTAGTAGTTTCCCATCGCGTCCTCCCTTAATCCGGAAATGTTTTTAATGCTTCCATCGCCCAGTCACTCCCGATATATCCCCAACAGGCATCGTTATCGACCAGCTTCCAATGTTCTCCGTCGAACGTATACCGGTCCAGGGAACAGCCGTAAATCTCGCCGTTGCACCATGCGGAAAATTCTTTCATGGCGCTATCGCAATATCTTTTGGGATCGGTTGCGTCCTCGGGCGCGATATAAACTGCGTATCCTCTTGAATTGTCCCACGGGCAGTTATACGGGTAGCTCCCCGAACCGGTTCCCTGGCGGTAGAATAGGATGTTCCCATGCTCGAACTTATTGATGAGGAAAACGCGGCCAGGATTTTCTTTTCGCAATTCCTCAAGCTCGTCGCTATCCATTGGCCGATACCAAGAACTCCGCGGATCCGCGCATCGAAACTCTCCCTCGTCGCGGTCCTTCCAATAATCGCCGGCGCTGTCCTCGTCTTGTACCAGATATCGGATTTCGGCTGTTTTCTTTCGTTTGTTGATCTTCACGATTTCCGAATCCGGACACGGTTCAAATGTCAATTCAAATTCTTGTCCTTCATGTTCCAGGGTGTACGTTGTGGATCTTTTTACTCTGATAGTGTTCATATTTTTACCTCTCTTTTCCCGAATACCGGGATGAATTGATACCGATGGCCGGCGTAGTATTCGCTCAAGGTCTTATGGCAGGGATCGCAAAGGTAGATCGAACCGGTACACCCCTCTTGACGGTACAGCGTAACAATTCCGTTGGATCCGCACTCGAAACAGGGACCCTCGGACGGCAGCGGAAACGATACAGCTCGGCCTGGGGATCGTAAGCTCATCACTTCACCCCCCCAAGAATGTGATATTCCCTCATGCAGCCGATGGAGCAAAACCGGCCCTTGATCGGTTCACGCCGGCCGGCATCGTGTTCAACGGTGTACGAGTACAGGGACCCCAGGCGCTCGGAATCAGGGACCCGCGGATTCACCGGCTTGTTCATTCGCACAAATTGGCCGCAGTTGTCGCAGCCGTCAACGTGGTCCCTGGTACATTCCCGATGAATCTCGGTCCTGGCGAACGGATCACGGCTGATGAATGTCATATCTTGACCCCCTCGCTCCTGGCCCAATGGTAAAGGCCCTCATCGTTGAGGATCCACTCGCGGATTTCCTTGTCGTTGTACTTCGGCGCCGGATTGGGAACTGTACCCCGCCCCCCGCGGCCGTCATAGCGGAAAATTACCCCATTGATACATACGTTCAATTCCTGGCGGTTCTGCTTTATGAACTCGGCCATTCTCATCGCTCCACCCCCAATTTTTGACGTAGGATCGTTTCACGGGTTTCCAGGCATATATCGGTCTGGCAATCGCTCGTTGCGACCGGCACGGAGCCGCGGCGGGGCCAGGTCTGCCATTCCTCGGGCCGGCTGCACCCCTGGGACAGTATCAGGATCACGCAAACCAACCAAAACACCAGGAGCGCTCCGCGTACAATCCATTTCCAAGCGGTTTTTCTCATCCTCGGACTCCCTTCGGGATCACGATGTACTTACGGGTAAGATGATGTTTGAAGTAGTGCGCGGCCGGCATGGAATACATATACATATAGGCCCCCGCGTCAAAGCCGGCGCCGATTAGCAGCTTCCACGCTGCATCAAATTCAGGATCCTGGCGCTCAAGCAAGTACATTCCTTTGGGTCCGGACGTTGCGGTTATCATCGGCTTGGCCCCTCGTAGTAGTTGCAGCCGGGATCCGGACAGCTGGCGCCGCACTCGTCCTTGGGACCGGCGCACCGTTCGCAGTACCGCGTACCGCAGCAATCGCAGCGGAACTTGGCCCAGGCATCGGAACAGCAATCGCAGAGGAACTTCGGGCGAATCGGCTTGACGGGTGCGGGTACAGGTACGGGTGGGACCTCGGGGTACGCGAATCGGCCGGCTCTCAACGTCCTATTCCCTTCCATCGGGCAGCTCCAATCTCCGCGTTTATAGGATGCGCGGCCCCCTGGGGGATTACTTGCAGGGACTCCATTCGATGCTCTCATCCGGTCCACGGTCGGTCTTGACGAATCCGATCTGGTGCTGCTGGTCGGTGTTCGGCCGGATCCAGACCCGGGTTTCCAGCAAGGCCGGCCCCTTGGGTGCGGTGGGGTATACCGTGGGATCCAGGCAGACTCCGGTGATCGTGAGGACGGGCGACTCGCAAGCGGAAGGCGCTCCCCGCTGGTAGATTCGGACGATGAACCCGCCATTCTTGGCCCTTGGGCCTGTTTCGACGTTGTGCTGCCGGCCGTCTACCTCGACTGTAATCCAGAAGTTGCGGATATTTCTCGGCATCACTTCACCCCCCCGTAGCGATATGCGCGGCGTGGATCAATCCGCACGGCCTGGGCCAAGTCATACGCATCAGCCAGCAGCTCAAGCAACGGATCCCGAACGTCGATAGATGGCCGGTAGTTACCCCCCGCGGTCAACAGGTCGTGGAAACCGTGAAACGCGGTGCGCTCGGTCGTGATCGCGTCCAGTACTTTCTCGGGTACGTCCAGCGTGTACTTCATCACTCCACCCCCTCGTGATCGTCGTGGAATCCGTACGCATCCCGAACTTCCTCAACCGTGTCGAACCTGGCCTTGAACCCGCCCAGGTCAACGCAGGACGGATCCGGTTCAATGACCTCGTACACCCGCCGGCCGTGCATCGTCAGTACGCCGCAAGCGTACCCCTTGGACACCAGGACCTCGACCATCCGCGCCCACGTCCAGCGAATCGGCTTGCGTGGCATCACTTCACCCCCTCGACCTGTAGGATGAGGAACTGTTCAGAATCGAAAATCTCCCGATACCGCTCGGCGCCTGGACCGGATACGGTGAGGAACGCGAACCCGCGCCGGTGATCCCACATCCAGCGATTGCACCAATCGCCCGTGGGAGCGTTGACCGTTACCTCAAGATACCCGCTGCCGTTGCGCCAGCCCCAAGGCTTACGCTTGCCGGTCCATCCCATACCCTACCCCCTTCCCACCCCCTGATTTTAACTGCACCCTCTACCCTATTAAGGTGAGAGAAACGTGCCAAATTTTACTCCACAAGGCACAAAAATGAATCAAACTACCGTATCTATTAGCGAAAATATATTTTCTCCACAAGGAAATCCACAGGGGTAAGGTAAAT
>Ga0079037_100001002_pt1 | contig 14057 bp, 12 predicted proteins | sample Mud3Dept4metaG_FD_71479 | JGI IMG/M metagenome (GOLD analysis project Ga0079037, IMG submission 71479) | Freshwater wetland microbial communities from Ohio, USA, analyzing the effect of biotic and abiotic controls - Mud 3 Core 4 Depth 4 metaG | ecosystem: Environmental > Aquatic > Freshwater >... | reverse complement strand
AGCCACGCCATGTTTTCCCCCAGCGTCTTCATGATCTGTATCCCTTCCGCATCCTTCTCCGCCTCGCCCTTGTCCCTGGCCACGCCGATATTCCAGTAAAGCGAACCTGGAATAATCATCTGGGTGATGAGAAAGAAATGGTTGATCGAATCGAAAGTGTGAATGGCACCTGCGCGCCGCGCAACAGCGATCGCGGCACCAACCTTCCGCTTTAGCATGTTGTCATTTGCTCTGGCGACGAAGCCCGCCCGGTCGATGAGTGCCTTCATTTCGGGGGTGAGGTCGGAAAAATAGGTGGGTGAGCCGAGTATCACCCCGTCTGCAGCGAGTATCTTGGCAATGCAGTCATTGATGATATCAGTGTCGATGATACACTTCTTGTCCTTGTTCTCAACGCATCTCATGCAGGCAGTGCAGCCAGCGATGCACTGACCCGCGAACTGTATAAGTTCCGTTTCAATCTTTTCCTTCTCCAGCTCCTTCAAGGCGTACTTGATGAAAGTGGCAGTGTTCCCGTTCTTGCGAGCGCTTCCGTTAAAGGCGACAACTTTCATATTCAGCTCCTTTCCTGTTCACTCTCACCTTCCGATACCCATGCTGCCAACAACACATACGCGACTGCAAGCACCACCGGCCCGACGAAGAGCCCAACGACACCGAACGCAATGAGCCCTCCTATGACACCCGCAAAGATCAGAAGAAGGGGCAGGTCTGCCCCTTTCTTGATGAGAATCGGGCGCATAATGTTATCAATGATCATGACGGGGATGGACCAGAGGAGGAGGATGGTTCCCCATAGGGGCTCACCCCTCCAGTAGAGCCATATTATGGCGGGAACAAGCACCAATGCGGGCCCGAGTTGCGCCACGCAGAGTATGAACATTATCGCCGTGAGCAACCCCGCTGCCGGCACCCCGGTCACGGCCAGGCCGATCCCACCCAGGCTTGACTGGACGATTGCAGTGACCACGACCCCAAGGGCAACGCCCCGGATTGCCTTTGCAGCCAACTGGGCCGCCTCGTCACCTTTTTTTCCGGCGAGGCGGTGGGCAAATTTTCTGGCGCCCGCAGCGGCGGTCTCTCCGTATGCATATAGAATGGCTGAGATGATCACGGTGAGCAGGAAGGTGAGAATCATTGCGCCGAAGCCGCCCGCCTGGGCCGCAAACCAGCGGAAGGCTTTTCCAGCATACGGAGTTACGCGGGCCGTCAGTTCATCCGGCCTCATCACCGTATACTCCTGCCAGTACTTGGTGAGGGTCTTGCCGGCCACAGGCACTTTTCCGACCCACTCGGGTGGCGCCGGAATGGCGAACGCCCCCAGGGATTTGGCCCAGCCGGTTATATCGTCTGTATGGCCCACGACGGTAGCTATGGCAAGGGTGAATGGCACGATGAGAATAAGGAGTAGCATGATCGTCATCACGGCCACCGCTAGACCGCGGCGGTGCCACATCACCGCCTGCACGCGCAGCAGGATGGGCCACGTCGAGACGACGATCGTGGTTCCCCAGACGAAAGAGGTGAGGAAGGGGCGGACGACCCAGAAGCTGGCAACGATGAGTATAGCAATGAAAAGTACCGCAAGCGTTGTGCGGGTAACGTCTTTGGACCCGGGAATCTGCATATCCATTATCAGTTTCCTCCTTTCACGCGACCCTCACATGCATGGGTTCCACGAAATGTGAGAATGGCATCCCGCCTACTCTGAAATGCTGTTTGTTTGAGTGGCGGCCACAGAATGCCCTTATTGTACAAAGAAGTGCCCGGCACGTCAACGAACTGATCAACGCAAGCAGGCCCCGATCGTTCTCAAAATTTCCTTACACCCGGCAGCGTAACGTAGTAAGATATTACTCAGGTAAACGATCTTCAGTGTACCTGACCTCCTTCATACACCGCGAAGAGCTTTTTGACATCACCGAGAGATGGCTCTCTAATCAGCTCCTGCCCACGGACGGGCTCCGGCTGACGCAGATACTGATCTGCGACGGGTTTGTTCTGGGGGAGACCCTCGAATCGGTCACGAGGTCACTTCTCTCTAGAATCGGTGCGACTAAATACCGGATGGACCGTATCCAGTTCAAAGGTGAGTTACGTGAGCTCATCTGCAAGAGCGCCGGGACCAGGAATTCGGTGGTGGGTAGGCTGGTTGGCCAGTACCGGAAAAATCCCGATTTCTTTTACGTTGAAGCGCCGATTAACGGCAGTACCTGCATTGACGAGGACGACCGCATACTGGGCGTTTTCAGGATAAAGCGTCCACGGCGCATTGCGGAGAAGGCAAATCGGTATATCGCCAACTGGATTTTCAGGATGGTTCAGGAGAGGGCCACGCACATGGCCGAGGAGAGGGCCCGCAGCCTCGGCATCCCGCTCCGGTATCTCTTGACGCCGGAAGAGGAGATGACGCGTGAATTCGGCCGTGCCGAGGAGAGCATAGCCCAGGGCTTCAGGGAGGGCAGTATTAAGCTGGACAGACCCGCACTCACCATAAATGATGTGGGCGGTATCAAGATCATTGCGGACGATGAGACACTCGCGCTCGTTGAAGAATCATTGCAGAATGACAGGCTGTTCCGGGTCTGCGAAAGAGAGGAGCACAAGGGATTCTACCGGGCGCGAAGCCTGATCATCGAAGTTCCGTGGGACCGGAAACGCGTCGTCGAGAGATACGTTGACGGCCGGGCCTGGGAGAGGTACCTGAATCGGGGTTTGCGGGAGGAAGACCTTTCGAAAGGGATCGAGTCGCTGCTCAATAACGTGGAGCCGACTATCCGGTTGGAGCTCATACTCTCGACGTTCCCCGACCTCGTTGAATCAGAACTGGGCCTCAGCATCCACGAGGAGCGGATCGCCGCGCAACGTGACACCAAAGTATACAGGGGCTACGTGCCCATGAATGTCGAGTTCCTGGTGGAGTATCTTTTCGCGCTGGGCTTGAGCCCAAGGACACATATTGATCGTCTCCCTGTCAAACTCTGGGGACGCTACCTGCCGGACACCATCAGCTATCATATTCGACAACTGTATTGTGCGCCGGAGTATGACGCCCTCTACTAACCTTAGGCCGATACGCCTGGATTTGTGTACTCGCATACCTTCCGGGTACCCGCGTCATTGACACCCGCATGAGGATCTCTCCACCTAATCGTCCCAGCTTGTCCAGGACCCTGGCCCCAGGACCCTGGCCCCTGCGACATAGTATCAGAATCGCAGCGAGAATAGTGAGATGAAAAGCTATGTCGACTCGGAGAGTAGCATTGCCTTCATCTCCTGCGAGACGTGGCTGAAATCGAGCTTTGTAGCGAATTCCGAGGGTGCGATATTGCGGGCCACCCGGAAGAGACCATGGCCTCTTGCCGCTGCCTTTCCGTCTTCGCCCGCTATTGCGGCCTCCACGTGGATATTGCCGTGCTCCTGCCGCACAAGCGTTCCTTGCACCCGGTAAGGCTTCCCGCAGTAAACGGGCCGCAGAAACTCCGTATCCAGTTTTCTCGTGAGGGTGAGCTTTCTGGTCTCGGCGAAGATTGTCCACCACATCACCTCATCGATGATGCCGGTGACAATACCCGCGTGGGCCACGTCTTCCCATCCCTGGAACCTGGCCTCCAGGGTGAAGTCGCAGAAGACAACACCCTCTACGAGCTCTATCTTCATCTTGAGCCCGTCCCCTTCGGGACCGCAGAAGAAGCACTCTCTGTAACACGGCAAACGACCCATGTGAACCTCCGTGATCAGTGATCAGTTGCCAGTTAGTAACCAGTAATCGGTAATAAGATCACCGATAACCGGTTCTTCGTCATCAGACACTCGACCACTTCAATACTTCACTGTCTCTCCGGGTATCAGGGAATAAAAAAACTCCTTCATGTCAGGTGTGCCCTGCGAGAAATCGAATGAGTGGACAAACTGGGCCACGTCGAGTCCCTTGGCCTCCCTGAAGACCGCCTTCACCTCTGCGTAATGGTCACCGTGTGCGTCCTGCACCCAGGCGAAGGCAATGATGTCTCTCTCTTCAACGGCAACGACGCGCGCCTCGGCCCTGTATGGCGTATCGCAGAGCACCGGTTTGAGAAACTCCATCTCGGTCTTGCGCGTCATACAGATCTTGCGCGTTTCCATGAGAATGCTGTACCAGATCAGCACATCGAGAATCCCGAAGACCATGCCTCCATGCAGAACACCCTTATATCCTTCAAACCGGCTGTCAAGGTTCATGTTTGTGTAGACCACACCATCCTCGTATCGAATGACAAGCTGCATGCCATCCGGCCGCTTTTCACTTACAAAGAATGATGTGGCATAGACAGGTAGTATGCTCATGTCTTGCTCTCCAGATATTTCATACCAAGCTGGCCGCACCCTCCACCGATGTCTCTGGCCCTGGAATCGCGAAGCAACGTCGTGAAGCGGTGATCAATAAGGATGTTCTGAAATCGCTCTACCGCCTCAGGGCTTGGCGTGCGGAACTTCGTGTATGGGGACTCGTTGTACGGAATCAGGTTGATCTTGCATTTCACACCGGAAAGGAGCTGTGCCAAAGCACGTGCGTCATCCGGTGAATCGTTCACGTCCTTCAACAGAACGTACTCGAAGAAGACCCTCTGTCTGCCCATGTTCTTCAGGTCTTTAACATAAGCCACTATGTCGTGCAGGGAGTAAATCCTGTTGATGGGCATGAGTTCAGTTCTCATCGACTCAGAGATCGCATTGAGTGAAATGGCGATCGCTGCCTTCTTGGGAGAAATGCGGCGGAGGCCGTCGAGAAGCCCGACCGTGGAGACGGTCAGCCTGCGGTGGGAAAAATCTAGACCCAGTGGTTCCTGCAGGATGTCGATAGCCTGCAGGACAGTGTCTGCGTTGTCGAGTGGCTCGCCCATGCCCATGAAAACGATGTTGGTGATGCGCTTTCCCCTTAGCTGACGCTTGACCGTCATCACCTGTCCCACGATCTCTGATGCAGACAGGTCGCGCACAAAGCCTATCTGACCCGTCACGCAGAACTGGCAGGCCATCTTGCATCCTATCTGCGTGGATATGCAGAGCGTGTGGCGACCCTTTTCCGGCATCAGCACGCACTCCGCCAGGTGTCCTTTGTCCATCACGAGGCCGAATTTCACCGAACCGTCGGCTGAGTGCATGATTTCGTGCACCTCGGGCAGGGCGAGTGACAATTGGTTATCGAGTTCGGCCCGCAGGTTTTTCGGCAGGTTGCTCATCGAGTGAAAATCGAGGACATCACGCTGGTAGACCCATTGGTAGACCTGGCGCGCGCGGTAGGGTTGGGCGCCGGCGCTTTCCACGAGCGCTTCCAGTTGCGTGAGCGTCAGGTCAAAGAAGTTGTTCATGCTGCTTTGTGGGATCGAGATTCTTGGAAGCCAGAACCCTATACTGTATACAGAATATTTTACCAGACGGGCAGCCTGTTTTCAAACGAAGGCCGGGCCCGCGATGCTGCGGGACCCGGCCAGGTAAACATCGGACGGCGATCACCACTGACGGAGTTCGACGATCAGTCCTTCCCAATCTTTAATCTCGGCGCGTTTTGACGTGCCTATATTCAACGGTCCCCACGTGACTGCCACGCCTTTCGTCTTCAGGTATTCGACCGCCTTGTCCATATCGTCCACCTCAATGGCCATTGAACGGAAGCCCACCTGGGCACACGAAGGGACAGGCACGATGCCCTTCATCTTCACCAGTTCCAGCATGGTGTCGTTCAGCGTGAGGAAGGCGATCTCCTCCAACTCGGGCGACTTGGGCTTCATGCGCTCCTTTAACTTGAAGCCGAAAACGTCGCTGTAAAAATTGATACACTTGTCCAGATCGCTCGTGGTGATCTCCACATGATCGATGCGTTTGAACATATCTTTCCCTCCTTTGCTATTGCTGGCTGCGAAACGGGGTCCGGACCCGGAACTCTGGACCCGGGACCCTGCATCTTCTATTACTTTTGGTACTGCTTCAAATAGTCCTGAGCGAACTTCAATACCTGGTCGCCCGGCAGCCCTTTTTCTTTCGTCATCTTAACATAGTCGTCGAGCACGGGCTGCACGGCCTTTGCCCAGCGGTCCCCCTCCTCTTTCGACAGGGAGATGAGCCTGCCGCCCAGTTTCTGCAGGAAAGCGCGTCCGGAGGCGTCGATTTCATTCCAGCCTTTCCCCGTCCTCTCTATCCATTCCTGGTTGACTTGCTCTATGACCTTCTGCGCGGAGGGAGGAAGCGAATCCCATTTTTGTTTGTTGAAGATTACATAGAAGGCACTTGTATAACCGATAGAGTACGTCTCCGTCGTGTACTTCACGACCTCACCCAACTTCCATCCTTCAAGGGCTTCGGAAGGGAGCATGCCGCCGTCAACCACACCTTTCGAGAGGGAGTCGTAGACATCCGGCATGGGCATCGCCACCGGTGCAGCACCCAGGGCCTTGACTATCGGTGTTCCATTCGGGGTGACCCGTATTTTGAGCCCCTTGATATCCTCCAACTTATTAACCGGCTTCTTGGCCGTATGGAGGATGGCGGGTGGATTGCCGTGGAGGTACATAATCTTCACATCTTCCATTTCCTTTGGTTTGAACTTCTGGTAGTACTCGTTGAACATCTTTGCGATGACCACGCAGTCCTTGACGCCGAGGGGCAGGTCGGAGAACTCGGTCAACGGAAACCTTCCCCTGTGGTAACTAAACACACCCTGCGCGATGTCGGACAAGCCCTTCACCACCCCGTCGTATGCCTGCGTCGGGGGTGTAAGGGTGCCTCCGTGGAACACGGTGGTCTTGACCAGGCCATTGGTGCGCTTCTCCACCTCTTTAGCCCACTCGTCGGCAAGTACGCTCGTCTTGTGGGTGGCCGGAGAAAAAATAGAATAGTTGAGCGTGATCGTTTTCTGCTGTGCCTGTGCAGTGGGCGCGAGCATCATGAAAAGAAACATCACCAGTGTAACCAAAAGGCACGTGACTATTGCAGACCGTTTCATAGCAAAACCCCCTTCTTCATTATTTAGGGTCCTGGGGCCGGGGTCCAGGGTCCGGGAAGTACCTTTTCGGCGGAATTGGATTGTCTTCCTTGACCCTTGACCCATGCCCCTTGACCCATGCTTCGCGTTCATCACTTATACAACACCCTCGGAAGGTAGAGGGCTACATCCGGAAAAATAAAGAGCAATATGGCGCAACCCACAAGGCCTATAAGAAACGGATAAACACCGTTGTAAATGTCGGCGAAAGAGGTCTTGGTCACATTCTTCACCACAAATACATTGAGAGCCACCGGCGGTATGACGATACCGATCATTATGGTGATGGTGATCATGATGCCGAACCAGATGGGGTCATACCCGAGCTTCACGACCGCGGGAAAAAAGATCGGGGTAGATAGGACCATGAACGCAAGGTCGTCGATAAAGGAACCACCCAGCAGATAGATGAGACAGATGATCGTCATGATCATCCAGTTCGGAAATGGCAGACTGCCTACCCATCCGGACACGACTATAGGTATCTTTGTCACGGCGAGGAAGTGTCCTAGCACAGTCGAGCCTCCGAGCAGAAAAAGCACCATGGTGGCGGTGAGCAGGCTCTCTGCCAGAGATTTCACGAAACCCCTCATGTTTAGATCTCTTCTGGCCAGCGAGAGCAGAAGTATCGCGAACGTGCCCACGCTCCCCGCTTCCGTAGGTGTGAAAAACCCGTGCAGCAGACCCTCCATCACGAGCAGGAAAATGACGAGCGGCCAGATGACCCCTGAAAGTGACTGGAATCGGGCTCGCCACGAGAATCGGTCCCCTTTCGGGGCAATGAGCGGGTTGATCTTGCAGCGGGCCAGGACAAGGACAATGAACAATAGACAGATGACGACCCCGGGAATTATACCCGCCACGAAGAGCTTGCCGATCGACTGCTGCGTAATGATGCCGTAAATAATCAAGGGGACGCTCGGAGGTATCATGATGCCGAGTGTGCCGGAAATGGCCACGAGACCGGCCGAGAACCGCCTGCTGTAGCCGAACCTGTCCATCTCGGGAATGGAGACGGAAGCGAAGGTTGCTGCCGTGGCGGCTGCAGAACCGCAGATCGCGCCGAAGACTGTGCAGCCGGAGACCGTAGCGATGGCCAGTCCACCCCGGATGTGACCCAGAAAGCGGTGGGCCGTGTCGTAGAGTCTGCCGGCGATCCCCCCGTTGAATGCGAGCTGCCCCATCAGGACGAAGAGGGGTACCACGGTCAAACTGTATGAGTTAAAGGTTTCAAAAATATCTTTCGCAAGTAAATTGCACGCGGCTGCAGGCGAGATGACATAGGCGAACCCGAGAAAGCCCACAACCAGCATGGCCAACGCCAGTTCAAGGCCCGTGACGAAGAGGACGAGCAACAGGGCAAGGCCTAATAACCCGACTGATATTTCACCCATCGCTGGCCTCCGAAGAACCCTGAATGATCTGCGCGGCAAAAACCAGGGTCTGCAGGAAAAAACAGATCCCCAGCCCGATTGCGACGGGGTAGAAAACGATCTGGATCGTCAATGAAGCCTCGCCTGTCTGGCGAAACCCGGTGCCGAGCTTGATAAGGTTCCAGCCGACCAGGAGGCTGATGGAGAGTGCGATCACGCGGGTTAGAACATCCATGGCCTGCCTTCCGGCTTTGCCAAAAAACGGTTGCACCATCTCCATGAAGACGTGCACGCGTTTCTCCGCGGCATACGGGAGAGAGAACCCGATGATCACCGCACCACCGAGAGCGACCAGGTCATACACCCCCATGATCGGGTAGCCGAAGTACCTGAGTATGACATCGAGCACTGTGAGCAGCATGACGAAAACGAGCGTTGTTCCGGCGATGACGCTCATGAACCTGCTCAAGCCGGAGACAAGTCCCCGAAACCCTTTCATGAAACTCCTCCCGCTGTTCCTTATCTTCCCGCTTCCCAGTCGCACCTGGTGCGACGGTCTTCCCTCTTCCTAGGGAAGCGGTCTGTCTTTCCTCGCCTCTTCCTCCATCCTTTTTCGAAGCGCAAAGACGAGCGTGCTCTCATCGAGCACTACATCGTCATAGGTCAACAATGCGTCTTTAGCGACTGCCCGGACCATCTTTGCCCCACGGCTCAGGCCCAGGGGTAGGTATCTTCTTAACACACTTTCGTCGGCCCTTACCAGGCGGCCGAAGACGGTGTAGCCACCCTCGCCGTCAAGCACCTCACCCGGCTTCAGGTCTTTTTTTGCCACCGACGCAACATCTGCAATAAAGCGGTCGGCAGAACCCGTGGCTTCGCGACGCAGCGCCACGGACGCGACACTCATGCCCAGTTCAAGCCCTATCAGGTGAAACGGCCGATAGACAGCTCCATACTCCCCGGAATCATCGCGCAGAAAATCGTGCATGGAAAAGAATCGACGCACGAGGTCGGTTCCCGCTTTGAATATGACGTATACGCCCCAGCGAAGATGGTCTTTGATGGGTGCACCACCCCGCCTCTCACTCGCCACTATTTCCACGGTCCCGCTGTGCTCCAGGATTCCTCCAGCCGACTTTGGTTTTAATATGTGCGGAAGTTCCGCGGGCGCCGCAGGTGGAAACTGCAACCCGCACTGTTGCGGAACCAGCCCGGTGCCGTTGGCCAGTGCGCACATCTCAATGGCCGACTTTGTGCTATCCAGGAAAGAGTTGTACATCTGCGCGTTGAAATTGCCGGTTATCACCTGTTCCTGGGTAAACCCCATGTAGTTCCAGACGGTGTCGGGTGTGGAATAGCGGTACTCAGGTTGAAAGCGAGTGCCCTTGCCCGCGCAGACAACCTCCATGCCGATGGTGCGCGCCCAGTCGACCATCTCGCAGATGATTCCGGGTTGATCACCGTACGCCATTGAGTAGACAAGCCCCTTTTCATCAGCCTTCTTCTTGATGAGCGGCCCTACGAGCACGTCTGTCTCGACGTTCGGCATGATCACGTGTTTGCCATAGTCCAGGGCGGTCCATGCGTGATACGCCCCTGCCTCTGTGACGCCCGTCACCTCAAGAACGACATCGAGCTTGGCCTGGATCAGGTTGTCCGAATCATCTGTTACCATCACCTTCCCGCGCGCAATCCCGTCATTGATGCTCGATACAGAATCACCCATGCCCACGGCCTCTTCGGACCATCCGGCAGTGACACAGGCCTTTCTGGCCTTCTCAGGATCCAGGTCTGAGACGCACGCCACGCGCATACCCGGGGTCAGTCTAGCCTGGTTCAGGAACGCCGAGCTGAAGACACCTGCACCAATTATTCCGATCCTCACCGGCTTGTTCATCGATTCTCTCTGCTGCAGAAGACCGTATAAGCTCATCCTGATTACCCCGCGCAGTATTTGTACTGTTATACCTTATAATCCATGATGTGTATGCCGTATATGTAGGTGGGCGCGTCACACTTGAGCACCGTAAAACAGTGTCTGACTCCCGGAGGAATGAACACGGCAAAGGGAGATTCGACCGTGAATGTCTCGTCATCCATCTGCACCTCGATCACGAGATCGCCCCTCTGTTCCGTGGTGGAAAAGTAGATCTCCGGGTTTGCGTCGTGCACGTGCGGCTCCGCATGCGGACTCTTTACCATCTTGCTCGCATCAGCGCCGTTGATCCTGATATTGACCCCGGGAAACATGCCCGGGACTATCCATGACGGTGCGGCCTTGTGATGCCCCGGCATTGCCACGAACTGCGGTAGATCCGTCACCACGTATTGCTGATACTTCCCCGGTACATTAGGTTTCATGGCTGCCTCACTGACTATCGTTTATCATTACTGCGCAAAGAGATCCTGCAACGCATAGTATCTTCCCCCCAGTGCACCTGTCTTTGCCTTTCCTTGACCTCCGACCCCTGACCCTGTCTTTTGTTCTTTGCTCCTGGTGCCTGTCTTGGTCTTTCCTGGACCCTGGCCCCGGGACCCCGGCCCCTGTTCCTTGTCTATCCCCTCAGTGTTTCTTCAAAATCAGCATCCACAGGAGCCGGTATCAGGTTCCCAACCTTGAACCCTTCGTGTATGGCGAAAAACGAATTGCGCGGTTCGCGGCTGTCGCCGATATTGTGGATCTCAGGTACAAACCCCTTCAACTGCTCGTACAGGCCGTTACGGCTTTCCGAGCCGACCGCAACGACCACCGTGTCAGCCTTCAGGAGCACGAATTCCCCGTACATCATGACGGTCAGTCCGTTGCGGGTAATTTCGTCAGGGACCACGTTCGAGTACTGGTGCACGCCATACTCCAGCATGTCTTCGATCAACGCCTCCTTGAGCGTGTATCCGACGCTGTTCCCGATCTCTGCCACGTCGACAACAGAGACCTTCTTGCCCTGTTTTGCCAGGAAGACCGCTGCCTCCATGCCCACAAGGCCACCGCCCAGGACGACCACCTGTTTGCCGGTTCCGGCCTTTCCGGACAGCACGTCATTTGCGACCAAGACAGTCTCCCCATGTATTCCTGGTATGTCGGGCAGTTTTTGCGTTGCCCCCGTGGCTATGACGACGGCATCCGGCTGCAGCCTTTTCACGAACTCAGCATCCACGTGCGTGCTGCAATGGACCTGAGCTCCTGCCTTAGCGAGTTCTCTTGACAGGTAGTTGGTGATGGATGAGACTTCAGGCCGGTACGACGCCAGGATGTTCCACTGGCCTCCAAGCCTATCCTCCTTCTCGTACAGACTCACATCGTGACCGCGTTGCGCCGCCATAAGCGCTGCCTCCATCCCGCCCAGTCCGCCTCCGACCACCACAACCTTCCTAGGGGTCTTGGCCGGAACCAATTTGTATTCGTGCTCGATGCCGCAGACCGGGTTCACATTGCATGTGACCCTGAACCCTTCCGATTTGATCTGGAAGTGCCTGCAGCCCAGATTGCAATAAATGCAGGGACGGATCTCCTCCAGCTTTCCTTCTTTGATCTTGTTGGGCATATGCGGGTCTGCGAGCAGGGGCCTGGCGATACCTATGAAATCAGCCTTGCCGTCAAGGAGTATCTTTTCCATGAAGGCCGGAGTCTGGAGCTTGCCGCACGCGACGACGGGCACATTGACAACTTCTTTGATCGCAGCGTTCAAATGCACCCTGAGACCCTCATCCTGCAAGAGGGTAGGGAATAACCTGTGAGCCGACGTGTGAAAGACTCCCGCGGATATATCGAGTGCATCCGCACCAGCTTTGACGAAGAGTGGTGCCTGTTTCAGCGCATCTTCTATTGTGATCCCACCATCAAGGTAATCTGAGCCGACCATCCTGACAATGATACAGAAATCGCTGCCCATCGCCTCTCTCACGCCTCTGATGATGTCGCAGGCGAACCTGCACCTCCCCTCAAGGCTGCCGCCGTATTCGTCCGTGCGCTTGTTCCTCTTGGGCGTAAGAAACATGTGCGGCAGGGTACCGTGCGCTACGTTCAGCATCACGCCGTCAAAGCCGGCCTTTCTGGCGCGAATAGCCGCCTCGACATGTTTTCGCACTACGAACGCGATTTCGTCTTTGTTCATCTCCCGTAACATCACACCCGATACGTGGTAACGATAGGGCGACGGTGCGGCGGGTACCAAACCCGGATCAAACTCAGAACCGATTATGCCCAGATGAACCAGTTCAATTACGATCCTGGTGTCGTGCTTCTTAACCAGGCGCGTCAGCTCCTGTAACCCCGGGATGCACGCGTCATCATTTATTGCCAGGTTAAAGGGAGGCCATGGCGGCGGTTTTATCATACGCGATGCCTCCATGGTGATAAGTGCGATGCCTCCCTTTGCCCGCTCCTCGATGTAGGCGAGGTACCGCTCGGTGACATGACCGCGCGAATCCGCATAGCGTGTCCCGATGGGCTCCAGGACAAGCCTGTTTTTCAAGGTAAGGTTACCGATACGTCCCGGCTCGAACAGCTTCTTGAATTCTCCCACCACTACCCCACTATGAAGACGGCTGATACGTTGACAGGTTGACTCGTGACGTTCACCGATTACCGTTTACCGATCACTGTTTCTCTGGACCCTTGACCCATGCCCCTTGACCCTTCTTTACCGTTCACCGATAATCGTTCACCGTTCACCGATTACTGGTCTCTCTGGACCCCGGTCCCTGGCCCCCGGACCCTGTTCTATTTCGCGCCATGCTTCGCCCTGAGCCTCGGTTTTTCTATCTTGCCTGAAGGGTTGCGTGGTACCTCGTCGAAGATGATGCGGCGCGGCCGTTTGTAACGCGGCAGATGCTCCTCGCAGAATGCGCGCATCTCTTCCTCGGCCATTGGGTCGCCGGGTGTCAGCTGAATGACCGCGGTGACGATCTCCCCGAGCCTGTCGTCGGGTGTACCGATGACGGCAACGTCCAGGACCCTGGGATGCTTTCGCATGATTGCCTCGACCTCCACCGGATACACATTCTCGCCGCCCGAAATGACCAGGTCTTTTTTTCTGTCGACGATGTAGATGTAGCCCTCCTCATCAATTTTGGCAAGATCGCCCGTGTAGAGCCAGCCGTCCCTTACCGTCGCAGCCGTTAACTCCGGGTTCTTGTAATACTCCTTCATGACGCCCGGGCCGCGTATGAGGAGCTCGCCCACCTCGCCCGGAGCCACATCAACACTCTGCTCGTCAACGACCCTGGCATCCCACAAGAGCGCAGGTTTACCGATGGCCCCTATCTTTCTCTCGTTGCCGATACCGAGATGAATAATGCCCGGCCCGCCCGCCTCGCTCAACCCGTAGGTCACATTGACCCGCATCTCGGGAAAATGGCCTTTCCACCGGTGGACTATGCTTGGTGGAATTGGCTGGGCGCCCAGGAAGTAGAGCTGCCAGCAGCTCAGGTCGTAATCTTCTTTTTTGAGCTCCCCGTTGTCCAGGGCTTCGAGAATGTCCTGTGCCCAGGGCACGAGCAGAAAGACGGTAGTCACCCGCTCACTGGCGACCGTATCGAGTATGAGCTTTGGCGTGACCTTGTCGACAAGCAGTACGGAACGTGCTCCGGGGAGCATGCAGCCGAGCAGGTGGCCGATGGCGAGGTGATAGAGGGGTGCCATCATCAGGAGACTGCCTTCGTGG
>Ga0079037_100001001_pt1 | contig 14059 bp, 10 predicted proteins | sample Mud3Dept4metaG_FD_71479 | JGI IMG/M metagenome (GOLD analysis project Ga0079037, IMG submission 71479) | Freshwater wetland microbial communities from Ohio, USA, analyzing the effect of biotic and abiotic controls - Mud 3 Core 4 Depth 4 metaG | ecosystem: Environmental > Aquatic > Freshwater >... | reverse complement strand
TGCAGCCGCGCCTGGTGATCGGCATCGGCCGCTTCGCGGAAGGGCGCGCACGGCAGGCCCTGGACGGCTTCCCCCTGGCCGTGGGGGGTGCTGCGCATCCGAGCGGCGCAAATCCGCGCGCCAGCCGGGACTGGGGAGGCCAGATGAACGCAACGCTTCAGAAGCTGGGCGTTGCGATCACAAGAATCCCATTGTGAGCGCGGGCTTCAGCCCGCGCGCTGCAGATCTCCTTGCCTCTCTGGTTCGATATGTTCACTCGTTTTAGGGCGGACGGGCTTCAGTCCGTGCTCACTGTCGAATTCCAAGGGGGCGCGGGCCGAAGGCACGTCATCCGGGCCTGGTCCTTCACTTCAGCGGGATCGTCTTGCGGACATCTCCTCCCTTCACGCTCAAATAAGAAACCGTGATCTCTCCGGAGCCTCTGACCAGGTATTCGATGGTGCGCTCGGAATTGCCGGCCTGGCCGTTGCGCAGGATGATCCGTTTGAGATCGGGCTGATCGATCAGCTGCGTGGGAATCGGACGCATCTTGTCGCGCACCCAGCCTGCCGCCAGCACCGCAACGTTTTTTCCTTCCACCGTGAGAAGATCGGGAGTGACGACATTGTTTTCCGCCGCCTTTGCCAGTATCGTCGGTACCAGCTTTTCATTCTTGAGGTCGACGCGCACGCGGTAGACATTATCGCTGATCAGTTCGACCTTGGTTTCTCCCATGCTCATCTTCGGCATTTCATCCGCCTGATGAAGGGTAAAGGCCATGTTGCGGTGGCAAAGTTCTTCGAGCATGAATCTGGGCGGCACGCGCCCGTAGGTCTTTTTCCAGGTGCCTCCCACCAGGATCTTGCCGAACTGCGAGTGTTCGAACTCCTCCAGCTCTGTGAACTCGTCACCGAACTCCAGGTATTCGTTGAAGAAGTAATTGGCGACGCGCGAGGCAATCGGGCTGTTCGGGTCCTGCTGCTGCTGTTTGAGTTCGGGGCTGGTGAAGTACTGGCCGTTGTTCCAGAGTTCGTTGGAGAATGAGAGGATCCCCAGTCCGTCATTCGTCCAATCGATGAAACCGCCGTGAACCGTGTACAGTCCGCTCCATATGACGAGGTAGCGGTAAAAGGGGATGATCCGTTCGCCGTTTCGTCCGAGCTCGTCGTACACCCGGACATCGCTCGCCGGATACTCACCCATCCACTCGGCGCCGGGCCCGCGCAGGATCATGCCGCCGTTGTTGTGATAGGACTGCACGCCCGCGATGTTGGGGTGGGCCAGCAGGAAGTCGTTGATTGCCTTGGCTTCGGGCAGTTCGAACGGGTAATGCATGGACCCGCTCTGGATGTAATCGGGCTGCCAGTCACTGGCCCAGTTGCGGTTCGGGTCGTACCCGCCCCGCATCCCGCCGCTGACCATGCCGTCCCCGTCGTTGTCCATGCCCTCGCGGCCGACGCTGATGTAATCGCCGGTTTGATCCTGCGGCACAGGTTCCATGACGTTGGGATTCGAGGAACTCCTGCGCAGATTGCCCTGACCCGGAACGTATTTGTACATCTGATCGAGGACGCCGTTGCCGTTGAGATCCATGATATCATCCTCGTCCACGAGCCCGTCGCTATCCTCGTCAACCGGCACATGGCCCCCTCTGGCGCTGACTCCGCTCGGACCTTTGAGGAAGTAGTCGCGGCCGTCGGGATTGACGGTCGGGAAGAGGTAAAAAACCCGTTCATCGACCAGTTTGGTGATCTGGTCGATCCGGCCGTAGTTTTCCATCAGGTACCAGACGGTGTACAGACAGATTTCTCCGCCCTGGATCTCGTTCCCGTGGATGTTGGCCTCGATGTACATGGCGGCTTTGCTCAGTTCCGGGCCGGTGTCCGGATTATTGATCGTCATGCACATCATGTCCCTGCCGTCGTAACTCTTGCCGACGGAGGAGTATTTGAGAAACTTCGGCCAGGCTTTCTCCATCCGCAGCAGGTCCGACTTGATTTCCTCACAGTCATGCCAGCGGTTGAAGTCGATCTTGACTTTGAACTGCGGATCGGACCCCGATGGTTTCTGTGCAAAAGCCTTATAGTCCGTCGCTTTCTGGCCCATCGCGGCCGGAGCGACACTCAAAGCGAGACAGGCCAGGAGGACGAAGCATCGAGTTAAAATGGATGATGTGTTTCTCATGATATCTCCGCTTGTATCTGAAACATTGGTTTCGGCTACTTCAGCGTTATGGTTGCTGTGTCCGATCCGCCTTTCTGAGACACAACCTTCAGGGCGATCGTGGCGCCGGGTTTCCCTTTAACGATCCACTGGTAACTCTGCCTGCGGCCGGAGCCTGCCAGAGACTGGATGTTGTTGGTTTTGGCGTCGCCCGAAACGATGTCCTTCGGGGGAATCTCGAGTTGGACCATCGTGGCACGGACGGAGCGCGACACGGCACCCTGTGCCGTCGAAGTAGGCAGAAATCCATTGTTTCCGACCTCTGCCATGATGCGGAACAGGCCGCCGCCGAGGTTGGTCACCTCGGTTTTTGCGATGGCGATCTTGGAGAACAGGGATGTCAGATAGAGTGCGAAGTCCGCGTGCGGTTTGCCGAGGGCGGCTACTCTGTCGATGGGCGGATTGGTCGTGACGTAAGGCTTGAAGCCGCCGATTTCCACGTCTCCCATGGTCGGGTGCCTGAAAGGCGTCCAGTTGACAAAGCCGTCGATTTTCTCCGCATCCAGCCACCGGAGGAACCGCAAGTCAAATGCGGCTGTGCCATCCGCCACGGCAGTTGCTCCCATCCCCTGGGCGCCTCCGCGTCCACCTGCCATGCCCTGCACTCCGCCTCCCGCGCCACGGGCTGCGCCGCCCGTGCTCTGGACTCCCGCCGCCATTGCCGCGCCGCCCATGCCCGCATCCGGACTTGTGCCGCGGCCGCCGCCTCCGGGCGCACCGGTGATGCCCCAGCCGGGCGTGGAGAAGGATGGCACGCCGAACTGGTAGTAGCCGTACTCGAAGAAAGCTCCGGCAGGCGTACGAACAGGCGGAGCGTTGCGCAATCCGGTCAGCTCGCGGTACTTGTCGCTGATGGCCGCGAAGTATTCTGCATCAGCGGCGTTAATGGTCTCCGCGGGCCTTCGCGCCGGCTGGCCGCCGCCGCGGCCCGTCGGCGCTGCAGGTGCCGTCTCGCCCCGGACGCCGCGTGCGCCGCCGCCGCCGCGCGCCATGCCAAAGCCTCTTCCACCACCGCCGGCCTGAAACATGCCGGTTCGCCTGGATTCCGCATTGCTCTGCTGCGCAAATGCAAACAGGTCGATCGCCTGGGACGCGGCATTGTCACCGCGCCGTCCTGCGATCAGGTTATCACTCTCGCCGAAGGTCAGCATCGCTGCGATGTTGCGATGATGGAGCACGTACTCCAGCATGGCGCGTGCTTCCGGTTCGCTCGCCATGTAGCGACCGGCGTCCGGCGCATAGTAAGGGTACTTGTGCATGAAATTCCGGTTGAGATCAGCCCCGCCAGGTCCGTCTTCACCGACGAAACCGTCGTTGTCCGCGTCCAGCCCCTCATGGAGTATCCGGTAAGCGCCGACCTCGCCGCGTTGCGCATTGGCCGTCCTCATCAAGCGGGGATCGTCGGGGTGGATCATGTAGGGACCGTTCGGGTCTTTGATCCGCATGAGGGTGATGAATCCGTCTTTGTTGATGTCCTCGGCGCCGCCCTCGTCCGTCCGTCCGTCGTTGTCGTCGTCGAAGGGACTCGTATTGGTTCTCCGATCCGCCTTGACAGGAGCGAAAAACAGCTCGGCACCGTCCGGATTCACCCGGGGGATGATGTAGAAGGCCTTGCTGTCGATCTGCTGCTTGACTTGCGCGTTCGTGGCATAGGAACTCAGCAGATAATCGATCATGAAGAGAGCCAACTCGCTGCCCACCAGGTGATCCGCCTCGAAATTGGCGGCCACCAGCAATGCCGGCCGCGTTGGCGAGGCCGACCCGGAAGCGTTCATGATCTCCACGGCCCAGATCGAACGGTTCTCGCGGGTTTTGCCGACCTCCACTACCTTGGCGATGTCCGGGTGCTCCTTGACCAGACTCTGGATCGCTGCGGTCAATTCCGCATAATTGTGATATTTGGAAAAATCGACGGCCGGAGCGGCTATCGACCACGAGCAAAGGATCAGGACCAATATACCCGCCGCCGGCCACTCCGGCCGGCCGGGCATCGAGAACTTATGCACGGCGTCCTCCTAAATCAAGAAATCCACGCTGCTTGAACCTGCGCTCGACCGCCTCCCGTTTTGCTGCTTCTTCAGCAGCCGGGGCGCCGTCGGGCGCGCTGGGCAATCAGCATAGTGAGGTACCCCCGCCATCGCAAGAAGAAAGGTGAAGCCACTTGTCTTGTAACATTCCCTGCCTCCGGGCCGCAGGTCGCACACGACTGGAGATCTGCCGGTGTCTGTGGCATGCTTACCGGCCGCAGACGTGGCTCTCGGCGCACCCGTCCCCCCTGCACTTTACGGCGACTGCATTGCGGCTTGCGCGTTCACCTCCGTGGCCCTCAACCTCGGCGCCCTGGCAGCCTTGCGCCGGATTCGCTTTGTGAGGGGGTGACCGGTGCAGCGGAAGCCCGGTCAATGCTCATGCCCCCTCCCCGCCGGTTTTTGCACTTCTAGCCTCCAAATCCACAATGTATACTGGATCTTCTTAATCAACGCGCACGGGAGTCCGAAATGGCCGGGATATTGCAACCTAAAGGCGAACGTGCCCCATGGATCTGGTTGTTTGCCGTGCTTGCAGTTCTGCAGGCAAGCGCGTGTTCTTCCGGCGACGGCGCGGCACAAAAGGCTGAAAACCCCAGACCGTCGGCATCGACCCCAGCGCCCGCAGCCGGACAACCCGGCGCCAGGAAGACCGGCGAATTCAGCCTCGGCGGCGTGCCGGAGGCACCGGTCAAGATCGAAGTTTTCTCCGATTACCAGTGCCCTGTATGCCGGATTTTTTATATCGAAACCCTGAAGCCCGTCCTCGCAGAATATGCGGCCTCGAAGCAGGTCTACATCGTGTACCACGATTTTCCGCTCGACATGCATCCGTATGCGCGAAAAGCGGCGCGCTTCGCGCACGCGGCCTTTCAAATCGGCAGGGATCGATGGCTGCGCGTGACGGATGCGCTGTACGCCCAGCAGGCTCAGTGGTCGCTGGATGGCAACATCGAGGCGGTTCTGGCGAGAGTGCTGGATCCTGCGGATTTGGCCAGGATCGCACGGCTCGCCGCCGACCCTGCCACCGTCGCAGCCGTGGATGACGGCATCCTGCTGGGGCGCAGCCGAAGTATTACCGTGACTCCGACTTTTTTCATCACCACAACTGATGGCCGCCAGGAACGCGTGAACCAGGGAGTCCCCTACGCGGTGCTGAAGGATTACCTTGACCGCATCCTGAAGAAATAACGGCGAAACTTGCAATGGCGGGATCGCTTCCAGACATGGGAAGAGTGCGTCCGACTCATCGGCCCGGAACCGATCGATATCAGGTCGCGCCAGACCTTTCATGAATGGATTACTGAAAATACTCCAGTCCGAGTTGATACGCCTGGTCGAGGTAGCGGGAGCGGGTGTTCTCATTGGCGGTTACCACGTCGTAGAAGACCACCTGACGGACGTCGCGGATTCCGCAGCTTTTCAGGGTCCACTCGCCGAGGATCTTCTTGAGAGGAGGCTCGAAACGGAGGGCCCTGTACACGAGGGAGCTAGCTCCGGTGGTGCACAGGATCAGCGCCTTCCGGTGTTTCAGGAGGCCCTGCACCCTGGCTGTGGACATGATGCGGAAAGCGAACTCTTCCTGGAAGACGCGTTCGATAAATCCTTTTAAAATGGCGGGAATCCCGAACCACCACAAGGGGAAGACGAGAGCCAGTGCCTGGGCGCTCAGAATCCGTTCCTGGTAGGCTGCGACATCCGGAAGGGGCCGGCAGGATCCGAGCGTGTCCAATTCAGGTCCGCGCAAGAGGGGGTCGAATCCCTCGGAGTACAGGTCCGCGACGTCAGCCTCGTGTCCGGCTTCGAGCAGTCCTTTCCGGAGTCGGGTGCAGAGGGCGGCGTTGAATGAATCACCCTTGGGGTGCGCAAGCACGATCAAAACACGCATCGGTGGATACAATACCCGTGATCCCTGCAAAAAACAGCTCAATTTTCGCGGATACCATACCTCCCATGGTTGTGTTAGGCTCTGGTAAATGAACTCACCATTTTCCGGCAGTTCTGACCTGTACGCCACTGATTCCTCCGCCGGGCCCAGCCCGGAAACGGCGTTGAACGACTACCGGATTGCATTCCGGAGCCGTCAGGCCAGTATCGTCGGGCATCGAGAAGTCATTTCCGGCAAGGCCAAGTTCGGCATCTTCGGGGCCGGCAAGGAGGTCCCCCAGGTTGCGATGGCGCATGCATTCCGGAGAGGGGATTTCCGGGCCGGGTACTATCGTGATCAAACGCTGATGTTCGCCCTCGGGATACTCAGCCTCGAGGAGTATTTCGCCCAGCTCTATGCGCATGCGGAGCTCGCGGCGGAACCGGGTTTCGGCGGCCGCTCCATGACCGGCCACTTTGCCACCCGGCTGCTCCATCCGGACGGCAGCTGGCGCGACCTTCGCACTACCTTCAATTCCTCCGCCGATGTCTCCCCTACCGGCGCCCAGATGCCCCGCCTCCTGGGCCTGGCGTATGCGTCCGTACTCTACCGCAGGATGGAATCCCTCAAGGAGCTCTCGGAGACCGGGTTTTCCGACAAGGGGAACGAGATCGCGTTCGGCACTCTCGGCAATGCGAGCTGCGCGGAGGGAATCTTCTGGGAAGCCATCAACGCGGCCGGCGTGCTGCAGGTCCCCATGCTGCTGTCGATCTGGGATGACGGATATGGGATTTCCGTGCCGAACCAATTCCAGATGACCAAGGGGGATATCTACCGGATCCTGGAAGGTTTTCAGCGGAGGCCGGGCGACAAGACGGGCCTCGACGTTTACGCGGTCCCGGGATGGGATTATCCGCAGCTATACGAAACCTATCGGGCGGCGGCGAAATCGGCGCGGCGCGATCATGTCCCGATCGTGATCCACGTGGGCGAGCTGACGCAGCCTCTCGGACATTCGACATCGGGGAGCCAGCAGCGCTACAAATCCCCGGAACGGTTGGCCTGGGAGAAGGAATGCGATTGCGTTCCGCGCATGAGGGGATGGCTGATCGACCGGAAACTGGCGACGGAGCAGGCCCTGCGGGAAATGGAGGAAGAAGAAAAGAAACTCGTCGTCGCCGCGCGGGACCGTGCCTGGGCTGCCTATCGGGAACCGATCGACGCGGAACGTCAGCATTTGATTGCCGTCATGCGTGACCTGGCCCGGGTGTCGGCGCATGCCGCCGAGTTGGATGCGGTTTTCCGGGCGCTGTCGGCAAATCAGCAGCCGCTGCGCCGGGATCTGATGTCCGCCGCGGCGGAAGCGATCATACTGGTCCGGGCCGAAGACCTCGCTGCCAGGAAGGCCTTGATCGACTGGAAACAAGTGCGCGAAGCGGAGAACGCAGAGCGGTACTCTTCCCATCTCTACAGCGAATCGGCAGAATCCGCTCTCAAGGTCCCGGAAGTGCGCGCTGTGTACTCCGGACAGGCGCCCGTCCTGCAGGGGTTTGAAATCCTGAACGCCTGCTTTGACGCCGCATTCGCACGGTATCCGCAGCTGATCGCCATGGGGGAGGATGTCGGGCAGCTCGGGGACGTCAACCAGGCGTTTGCAAACCTGCAGAACAAATATGGGCCGCTGCGCATCACGGACACGGGCATTCGCGAAGCGACCATCCTCGGGCAGGCGATCGGCATGGCGATGCGGGGGCTGCGGCCGATCGCGGAGATCCAGTATCTGGATTACGCGCTTTACGCGCTGCAGATCATGTCCGATGACCTGGCCACGCTGCGCTGGCGCACCTGCGGCGGCCAGAAGGCCCCGGTCATCATCCGTACGCGGGGGCACCGGCTCGAAGGGATCTGGCACTCCGGGTCGCCCATGGCGGGCCTCCTCGGACTTTTGCGCGGCATCTACATCTGCGTGCCCCGGGATTCGACGCAGGCTGCAGGCTTCTACAACACCATTCTGCGATCCGACGATCCTGCGATGATCGTCGAGGTCCTGAATGCGTACCGGCGGAAGGCGCCTTTGCCGGATAACATAGGTGAATTCACGATTCCTCTGGGCCTGCCCGAAGTGATCCGTCCCGGCCGCGACGCTACGGTGGTCACTTACGGGGCGTGTTGCGCCCTGGCCGAGGAGGCGGCGGCACTTCTGTCTCAGGCCGGCATTGACGTCGAAATCATCGATGTCCGCACGCTGCTGCCGTTCGATCTTCGCGGCATCATTCTGGAGTCTGTCAGGAAGACGAGCCGCGTGCTCTTTGTGGACGAGGACTTCCCGGGCGGCGCTACGGCGTACATGATGCAGCAAGCCATCGAAAGGCAGGGCGCATATGAGTGGCTGGATGCGGCGCCGCGCTCTCTGCCGGCGCGGGAGCACCGACCCCCTTACGGATCCGACGGCGACTATTTCTCGAAGCCGAACCGGGACCAGATCTTCGAGAGCGTGTACGGACTCATGCATGAAGCCAATCCACGGCGCTTCCCGTCGCTCCGGGACTAGTTTCTGGCGCTCCCGACACGCTCAAGACAGCCGCCCGTGACCGACGCCAGGAGCCGCTCCACCAAAGGGTTCCCATGCCTGACGAGACCGGCCTTGCCTGGCTTGGTGGTGCCCTGCTAAGCTCTTCAGAGAATCGCTTGGTCACCTGCTTCAGACTACACGCCAAGGGAGGCTCTATATGATGACGAATACCAACGAAATTGCCGATGGGGTTTTTCGCTTCTCTACTTGTGTGCCCGACGTGACCCCCGACGGATTCACTTTTAATCAGTTCTTGATCAAGGCTGAAGAACCGCTGCTTTTCCACACCGGCCCTCGAGCCATGTTCCGCCTTGTCTCGGATGCTGTTTCGAGAGTCGTCCCCGTTGAAAGGCTCCGTTGGATCACTTTCGGCCACGTGGAAGCCGACGAGTGCGGCTCGATGAACCTGTGGCTCGCGGCAGCGCCGGGCTCCGAGGTTGCGCACGGCTCCGTCGGGGTGATGGTATCCCTGAACGACCTTGCCGATCGTCCTCCACGAATGCTGGAGGACTCCGAAATCATCGATCTGGGCGGGAAGCGGGTCCGTCACATCGATACGCCGCATGTACCGCACGGGTGGGAGGCGCGGGTTTTGTTTGAGGAAACCACCCGCACCCTGTTCTGCGGCGATCTGTTCACTCACACCGGTGATGGACCGGCGCTCACGGCGGAGGATATTGTCGGTCCGGCCGAAAAGGCCGAGGAGCTCTTTCACGCGAGTTGCCTCTCGCCAAACTCCGGATCAACGATACGAAAACTCGCCGCACTATCCCCGAAGACGCTGGCGCTCATGCACGGCTCATCGTTTAATGGCGATGCCGACCGGGCGCTCCGGGATCTCGCCGATCATTACGACCGATGGCTGCGGGAAGCATCACGGATAGGATAGGATGACGCTTGACCCCACCTTTTCCCTTGTGTCTGCAATGCAACCCGTAGCAAAATGCCGGCCCGGGAGATCTGATGGAATTGCTGTTTTAGCTGGGTGGACCTCTCCGCGGACCAGCATGGGAGGAGCATATCGAGTATGCAGCCAATTTCGAGAAGACGGTTTCTGGAAGGAAGTGCAAACGGCGTGGCGGCGCTGGGTCTGGGGGTATCCTGTCTCCGCGCTCAGGATTGGGCACGAAAAGCGGTGGACCAATCACCGCGGACGCGCGGGTGGGTCACAGTGAAACACGGCGGGAGATCCGTCGAATCGGTGGTCGCGTATCCGCAGTCACGGGACAAAGCCCCTGCGATTGTTGTCATCCACGAGATATTCGGCATGACCGACTGGGTGGAAAATGTCGCCGATGAGTTTGCGGACGCGGGCTACATTGCAATCGCCCCTGATCTGTTGTCAGGCATGGCGCCTGGCGGCGGGCGCACCAAGGATTTTCCGGCGAGCGCGGGAGGCGGCTTCGGCGGTCCGATCGGCCAGGCGATCGGCAAACTGCCCCCTGATCAAATCACGGCGGATCTCAATGCCGCAGCCGATTATTGCAAGAGCCTCCCGGCCTGCAATGGCAAGGTTTGCGTGGTTGGCTTTTCGTGGGGAGGCAGCCAGGCGTTCCGCTTTGCGACCAACCGCAGAGATTTGTCCGCGGCGTTTGTATTCTATGGCGGTGGACCCGCACCGGAGGCCATGGCTGCCATTCAGGCACCCGTCTACGGTTTCTATGCCGGAAACGACGCGCGCATCAACGGAACCCTCCCGCAAACCCAGGAGCAGATGAAGGCAGCGGGCAAGTTCTATGAGATTGCGACCTACGAAGGCGCTGCGCACGGCTTTATGCGGAGCGGCGCACAGCCTAACGCCACGGAGGCCGACAGAAAGGCTCGCGACGCCGCGTGGATCAAGCTGAAGAGTCTGACGGCAAAATACCGGTAGGTTGCCGAGCGCGTCCCGAATGGACGCATGACGCAGAGCGCAGCCGATGGCCGCAACCAGGCTATGCGCCCACTCCTGGAAATGGCCGATCGGAATCGAAATCGGTATCGCAATCGGGATCGATTTCGGCATCACTGCGCTGCCGACACAAACACAGATGCGTCCGATCATGCACTGTTTTCGATAGCGATTGCGACCGCGATTGCGATGCCGATACCGACCCCGCTATTCCACGGTGCTGAAAAATCCTCTTCTTTTTGGCAAGGACTATCAGGTGAGTAGTACAGCGCGAGAATTCATTGCATAATCACGTCAGGCCATCGCATATCGTCAGGCAATGAAACCGCGTTGGGGGATTCTCGGCACGGGCAATGTCGCGCGGCAGTTTGCCAAGGCGACGGTGCTTGCGCAAGGCGGGATTCTCGCAGCGGCAGGCTCACGCTTTTTGTCTTCGGCAGAATCCTTGGCTGCTATCTGTCAAGTTCCGTGGGCTTGTGGCTGCCACGATGCTGTGCTTGCCGATGCCGATATCGACGCCTCGCCGGCATCGGCGGGCTTCCGTAAAAAAGAGTAGGAGGCGTATGTCCGAAATCGGATTGAGTCGCTGTTCCCGGCTGGAATCCTGCGTATTGTGGCGCATCCTGGATGCAACGCGCCACCTCGCTGCCCCGATGGGTGTGGATGAGATCCTCCAAAAGTCGATTGCCGCCGCATTGCAGTTTTTTGATGCCGAGCGCAGCAGCGTATTTTTATACGACGCCAAAACCAATGAGCTTTACATCAAGGTGGCGACCAGCGCCAATGAGAGTGAGGCAGGCCCCCATATTGGCTACGATTCGGACAGCCCGGATCGCGGTTCCCTTTCCCGCATCATTCGATTTCCCGCGGACCGGGGCATCGCCGGAGAGACCGCTCAAACACGCCGCCTCATCAACGTGCCGGACTGCTACGCCGATCCCCGGTTTAATCGTGATGTAGATCGGGAAACCGGATACATTACACGTTGCCTGCTCTCGGTGCCGCTGCTGGGAGTGGATCAGGCCCTGGTTGGCGTGATGCAGGTGCTGAACAAGCGGGAGGGGCCGTTTACTGCGGAAGACGAAAAGATTGCTACGATCATGGCGGCTCATTGCGCCGTCGTTCTGCAAAAAGCCATGCTGCTCGACGAGTACGTGCTCAAGCAGAAGATGCAGCGCGATCTGGCGCTGGCCCGTGAGATCCAACTCAGCTCTCTGCCGCAGGAGTTGCCGGCGCTGACCGGTTATGAACTTGCGGCGTGGTCCATGCCTGCCGATGAGACGGGCGGTGACATCTACGACGCCATCAGCCTGGGGGAGCAGCGCGTCGCGCTCCTGATGGCCGATGCCACCGGACACGGCATCGGGCCGGCTTTGAGCGTTTCGCAATTCCGTGCCATGTTTCGCATGGGTTTATTGCTGGGCTCCAACCTCGGGGAATTGATGTCAAAGATCAATTTTCAGCTGAAGGCTGACCTGCCGTCCGGTCGCTTCATTACGGCGTTCGCCGGCATTCTGGATATCTCGGAACACAAAATCCATTATCACTCGGGAGGCCAGGCTCCGCTCATGCACTATCATGCGGGGGAGGACCGGGTGGAGTGGTTGGCAGCTTCTGCGCTGCCGATGGGAATCCTGCCCCATGCGCCGATGATTCCTCCTCCTCCGATATACATGCAGCCGGGGGACATCTTCGCCCTGATCAGTGATGGCTTTTTCGAATATTGCGATCATAAGGGCGAGCAATTCGGCAAGGAAAGAATCGAAGAACTGATCCGGGCCAACCCTCGGGGGCCGTTGGAGGACCTGCGCGAGAATCTGTGCTCGGGCGTGAAGGAGTTCGCCGCCGGCAGCCCGCAGGAAGACGACATGACCATCGTGCTTGCCCGCCGCAACCTTCCATAGTCATCGGCCCTTTGAAACGGCCGCTGAGAACAGGGACAGCGCAAGCCTCGGGCGTGCTGGGTAGCGGTTTTTACGTTCCATGGTGAGAAACCGCAGGTGACTAGAGCTGGATGATCATGTGATCGGTCGCGAGTTCAAGTTCAATCTGGCTTGAGCGCGCCAGGACTTCGCGGCCGAGGTGTGTCAGGATCAATCGGGACGTCCCGAAGCGTTGATGATTTTCCCATATTCGAGGGTAATCCAGGTGAATGGGCAGGCGGGTTTCGAAATAGCAACACTCGCAGATGAAGAGATCCGTCCCCTCGGAATGAGCGATCAGGTCATCCGTCCAGCCTGTGTCGCCGGAGTACAGCATGCTGTGCCGGTCGAAGCGCATCCCGAGACCCAGCGAGATTTCAAATTCCTGATGCGGCACGCGGAAGGGCTCTACTCGCAGGCTCCCGACTTCTTCTGTCTTCTTTGGTAGCAGTTCCGTATACTCCAATCTGAAAGGGAGAGGCTTGGCGGCCAGATCGCGATACATGGTCGCAAAAAGCTGGGACACGCGATCCTGCGTGCCTGGTGGGCCGCAGATCTTCAGTGGTCGATGACGGGGGGTCTCGAACAGGTACTCGAGAAACAGAAAGGGGAGGCCGGCGAAATGGTCTCCATGGAGGTGGCTGAGGAAAACGGTGTCGATCGTGGCACTGTCGATTCCCTGGTGCTTAAGGGATGCCAGGGTGGTCGCGCCACAGTCCAGAAGGAATGAAGTCTCGCCCGTTTGTACCAAGTAAGCGGCCTGGTTGCGTCCGGCTGTGCAAAACGCGTCCCCTGAGCCCATAAACCTTACTTCGGCGTTGTCCATTCCAGGAGTATAGCATTGAATTGTGATGATGCCCGCCCTGCCGTTTACTCAGCATCGCCGTCAAACACCCATCCGGTGTCAGCCTAAAATTCAAAACGGCACTGCAATGACAACAGGTTGTCCCTGGGATCACTGGGCCCCGCCGTATGATTGAACATGTATTCGGCCCGCACATCCAGATTTCGCCGTATCCGGTACCCCAATGCTGCTTGCCAGCGCCAGATATCGAAATCCCAGGCTGCCCATTCCCCGCTCGACAATCGGATCTCATTGAAGCGCATGGTTCCGTAGCGGAGGGCACCGTAGAAGCCGGTCAGGAACTTCTGCTTGATTTCCACGTATCCAGAGACATCCACGGGATAGTCATCCACGTTCGGCACTTCCCACGTGTCATGAAAAGCCTCGCCCCGAACCTGGGTCTTACCCCGTTCGTACAGGAACTCCACTTCCCAGATTTTCTGTGGATGAGAATCAACTCCATCCCTTCCGATGGAAGCCCGCGGATGTTCGCCGAGGAAGGGGCCCGCGCTGTAGGCCATCCCGAGGTAAAATTCCGGGAAGACTCTGTATCCGATGTGCGCCACGTAGGAGGGATGGTTTTCTTGCCCGATCTGATAGTCCCACACTTGAGGCTCGCTCGAGGTGGCGCTGTTCATGACGGCAAACCTCAAATCCATCTTCCTATTTAAAAGCGAAGATCTATGCGGTCATGTGCCTCAAAGCGCTTGCGGCTTGGTGCCCGAAGGCGCGGA
>Ga0079037_100001000_pt1 | contig 14059 bp, 9 predicted proteins | sample Mud3Dept4metaG_FD_71479 | JGI IMG/M metagenome (GOLD analysis project Ga0079037, IMG submission 71479) | Freshwater wetland microbial communities from Ohio, USA, analyzing the effect of biotic and abiotic controls - Mud 3 Core 4 Depth 4 metaG | ecosystem: Environmental > Aquatic > Freshwater >... | reverse complement strand
TATGTGTTTGGGTCCCGCGTGATGAAATCAAAAATATTGTGATAGGAAGGATCCACACCTGTCATAAATGTAGACCATGCAGCGGGAGACATGGATGGATAGGTGGTAGCCAGTGAGGTAAAAGTCCCTTCTGTTTTTAATCTCGCCATGTTTGGGAGTTTTCCTTCCTGCATATAGTGGCCGACCAGTTTTGGGTCCATTCCGTCAAAACCGATAATAACTACCCGGTCGAAGGCACTATTCGCATTTGGCTTTCTCCTGAAAATCGCCCTTAAGATAATCCTTACGGGTAAGGATAGAAGGTAGAAGCCGACGAGAATAAAGGATACGACAAAAACCAAAAAGGAGGATAAGAACGCAAATCCAGCCCCGGGGCCGATGTAGGCCCAGCCAGGTTCTACAACCAGTAATAAATATAAAAAACAAAACAGAAAAATTATTTTATGTCTTTTTCTCACTTTCATCCCACCAAGAAATATTTACTGTGACCCGATTCTCTTGTAGATCAGGTATTCAGGATGGTATTTCAAAAGTTCACGTTTGGACGAATCATATAATCCTATTTCAAGGCTGAAAAGATCCTTAGCCACATCTGCTGGAACTTCCAAGGAGGCTTCCATGGTCTTTACATCGCCCGCCCTCCATCCTGATAAAGGTGTAAGAGGTTTCCCTGGTTTTCTCATAATGACTTCCATCTTTTTATTCAGGAAGATGAAGATGACCATCAACTCCCCATCCATATTTTCAATACCCTTTATGTTCAATTTCACCGTGAACTTTCTATCTTTCCCCTCTAATTCGTCTGAAATGGAGTAGTCCATAACCTCCAGCTTTTTTGAAAATATGACTCCCCAGCTTCGGCTCTTTCTTGTGGCCTCGATATCATAGACAGGCAAAAAGTTCCTTTCCTCTGGAAGTTTGACTGATGTTAGGAGGACGAATTCTTTTTTGTGCTCTTCCATGAGGTCAATGGAGGTGTGGATATTTTTCATCAAAAACCATGGTGCAACAAAACCACCTTTTTTCAAAAGCACATAATCGGCTTTGAGAACAGCCTCTGGGGAATTTACCGCACCGATAAAGGTAAAAGGTAATTCTTTTAAGTAACTGGTGTATTCCATGGCCATCCATGTAAAGGCGTCCCGTGGTAAAAGAACTATTTGGATGTCCTTTTTATTTCCCCTGTCCATGTTTATCCTATTGACGATTTCTTCTGCCTTCCAATCACCCTGATTCGCTCGAAAGATGGCATGTGAACGATTTTCAAACTGTTCATAGAAAACTATCTCTCCAACTGGAATCGTTAAGTCAAGCTTTTTTGGAAAAAGATTGCTGCCATAGGAGATGGTTATGTACTGGAAAAAGCCTATCAATAAAATGATGGCAATGACTGCCTTTCTCGTCCAGGAAACTCTTAGACTCATGATTCCCCAGGATATGATCAACCCTATCGCCGGAATCATAGGCACTGTATTTCTCGTAGTCTTGTTTTTGATAAGGGTGAAGGCTATGAATGGAATAACGACCCAGAGAAGGAACATCCAGAGGGTCTTTCCTCTCTCTCTCTTCAACAACATAACGGTAAAGATGAGGAATAACCCGGCAAAGAAAAAACTTACCTGCTCATTGACAAGCATTCCCCCATAAAATAGAAGAGACTTTAACGTGCCAGAGGGTCCTATCGTCTCCCCCAACTGTTGAAACCTTGTGGCTTCGTCTCCTTTTCCTGTTACACCGACTGAAAGTCCAAAGAGTTTCCCGGCGACGTCCAAACCATTTGGAATATACCAGAAAGAAGCGACAACCATGCCAACCAGGATGGCAATGATGAAGTTCAAAATAGGCCTTTTTTTCTCTTCGTGGGATTCCTCGTCCAATTTTAAAGATAAGGTAAAGATATACAGAAAAGGTCCCGTTAGGAAAACAAAATGGGTCCATTTTGTCAGCATACCGAGACCGATTGAAAGGCCGAAAAGAACAGAGTATTTCCTGTCCCTGAAATAATTTGTCCTGATAAGCAGGTATAGGCTAAGGGAAACCATCGCTGTAAGGGGGAAGTCCTGCCAGTATGACCTGCTCATGCCAAAGATAATGGGGAAGAAAGTTACAATGAAGGCAGCCATAAGACCGACCTCTTTACTATGTATCCTTCTCCCTATCCCATAAATTGAAAAGATAAGAATGATGAGATAAAGAATATTGGTCATGACCGCCACATCCGTTGACCTGCCAAATACCAGATAAAGAGGTACTGACGAAAGCATCAAAAGGGGCGGCCTATATAGGCTTACATCATTAAACCGCGATATAAAATTAGAATCAAAGTTTACAAACACATTGTAGTACTGAAGGCTTTTAAAAAAATAGTCGCCCCCATCCCAAAGGAGTGGGGTGTCATCATTGGTGAGAATGATATAGTTATTAACCGTGTGGAATAACAACAAAACCAATAAAATGCGGAAGCAGTATTTGTTTGTGAAGCTATTCTGACGTGGCATGGAATCTATTTTCATTAAAAATTTCCTTTTTTATAATTCAGAAATAACCTCCCCCACTCCGTCTTCATAAACTTGCTTATTATTTTTTTACCAATAATAGGATACCAAAGGTAATCATGATATATATTCGATGCAAGGGGTGCCCAGAACACAAGGGGTGAATGAAGCGCAATGGTTTCGAGAAACCTCAAGGGCCCTCTTCTCAACATTTGGTCTCCCCAGATGACAAAACTGCGTTTCGTCTTAAAACCAAAGTTCTCGTTGGAGATATCTTCCCCAACCACCTCTATATTTGTAGGATTCCCTATTCCGAGACCCCTCTCATCACACATCTTAATATACGGAATTTCCATTGGATTAAAACCCATCATCTTTGCGGCAATGGCATCAATCGATACAGAATCAACACTAGCGAGGATAAAATTCTTGATCTTAGGTTCCATCGTCCTTGGCCCTGCACCATCGCCACAGACCGTACCATCCATGACTGAAAAAACCCCTGGATGAAGCTCTTTTTGCATCATCATGAGATCTACCAAGACCTCATGGATATACTTATGGGCGTAATGTCTTACCTCTTTCAGGAGACCACCAAAGGCATTCTTAATAGCACCCGTTGTGATGGAGTGACCGTGAGTCTTTATGGTTGGGAGATGGACAACATTCTTCCCTATGAACATCTCTGGTATCTCTATCCCTTCGGGGAAAATCTCATTCAGCTTCAACAACTTACTTTTAAAATAATACTTGGCCCATTTGACCTCAGGAAGTGGAATAAATGGCAGGCCGAATTTATTTAAGACTGTGCTCCAACAGTTATTTTCTGAACCTTTGTTCGGATTGGTAACAACTGTCTTATTCTCAATAGGAAAGATCATGTCCTTTCTGAAACCATCTTGAATAAGAGTTTTTATGACTCCTTCTACCTGCCAGGGTTGACTTGAACAGGCGGGAAAGTATTTTGTCCAAGAAAGGTTAAGTTTTATCAACGCCGGTATATCCTTCGATATATTCGACTCATAATCTGCCAAGTGCATCAGTTTCGAGTAGTCGTCCACGACCCTTTCTGGGCTTGTCTTTAATACTACAACCTTTGACTTTTCCATTTATTTTCCACCATCCCTCTTTAGAAATAGAGTACAATGCACACCGTCAGCATCCATAACACAATATTGATCAAAAGTGGTTTATCAGTGAATAACACGCTTGTGGGATTGCCCCCGCTCTTTTTCTGGTGAATGAGATAGAGGTAACGAAATATGCCATAAAGGACAAAGGGGATGGTGAGGTTTAAATGGGTGGTATGCAGTTTTGCCTGGACTTCGGTAGACATAGTATACAAGGCATAAGCCACGACAGTCGAGGCAGTTAAAACAGAGATCATCTGGTCCAAAAAGTAAGGACTGTATTCGCTCAGTATCGGACGGTGGTTGTGGGCTTCTTCATTCATGGTAACCAGCTCGTGTCTCCGTTTTCCGAAACCGAGAAAGAGCGCCAAGAGTGTTGTACAAATGATCAACCATGGTGAAATTTCCACTTTAATAATGATTCCACCGCCAACAGCTCTCAATACAAATCCGAGAGCAATAACCATCACATCTATGATAACAATATGCTTAAGATATTTTGAATATGCAATATTTGACACAAAGTACACAATGGTTATAATTCCAAATATCAAATCTAAGTAAAAAGAAGCAGCCATCGAGCAAGCACCGATTATCACGGCAGTTATTGCAGCAGTTGTGAGTTTGAGTTTCCCAGAGGCAATTGGCCTTCTCTTCTTGCTTGGGTGTAACCTGTCCTCATCGACGTCCATGATGTCATTGATTAAATAGACGCTCCCCGACAACAAACAGAATATGGAAAAGGCAATAAAGCTCTTTAAACAATATGCCGGATTAAACAGATGCTGAGAAAAAATCAAAGCGGCAAAAACAAAAGTATTCTTAATCCATTGTTTAGGTCGTAACGATCTGATTAACTGAAACAAAGTAAACTTTTCCATTTTATCACTCTTTCCATAAATGTAATCCTTAATGAGGATGCTCCTATTTTAGTAGCCATACCCTAATCTTTCCTGAACATTTCTGTTGTCTCTGTAACATGGCTGTCCTGGTATTCGAAGACGTAAAAGTGCCTATTCTCCATTGCGTATTTCCCCTTGTAATTTTGTTCTAAGAACTCCAGTTTTTCATCAAATGTTGACAATGTCTTAAGTGCACTGCGCACGATTAGAGACGTATCACCGTATTTCACTTGTACCGCCATGCCCATATTGAGAATTGGTTTTACCCATAGCTCAGTATCCCTTACCCAGTCATGTGGAAAATTTATGAAGTAAAGTATTGAACCTTTTGGAAATGCCGGATATCTGTCTTTTAATTGGGATAGTATTCCATCCGTTATATTGCCAGCATAATTGTAAAGTTTATTCCTATGTAAAATTCTGATAGAAAAAGTGAGAATTAGGCTGATTATTAATAGAAGAACAAGGATTTGTGTTGTGCGGGGAATTTGAATTGTTACAGCATTCAAGCTATGTGCCAAAACGAATCCTATAAGCATAGATGAAGCAACTGTTGAAATATATAGATACCTTGTCCCTGAACCAAGATAGAGCGGGAAGGATGTTATGAGTATCCACAGGGCACAAAGTATAAAGAAGGGGAAAGCCCTCTTTTTATTCCTGCAAAGATACAGATATAAAAGCAGTAGGACAACAAGATTTAATACTATGATTGAATTAAGGATAAAGCCTGCCATATTGTTGAAATTAAAAGTATCAATATCTATAGGGGCGAACAATTGGAAGAAATGATACCCGACGCGCAGAAACCTGGATAAGCCTGTTTCTGTATGCAATGAGCCCACTCCCACAATAAAAAGTTTTATGGCCGCATATAGAATGAGAACCGATACAAAAGGTACATAATTCATAAGATTCAGACTGTGACATGTCTTTCCTGATCTCCTTTTATAGTAATATTCGGTTAGAAAAATAATCGCTGGCAATGTAATTGCCGATTCTTTGGAAAGGAGTGACGCGAAAAAAAAGAAACTTGAAAGGAGAAGATACTTTCTTCTTCTATCTTCATCGGAAAGGTACTTCAGGAAACTCATGCAGGCTAAGAGATAGAAAAAAGTGAAAATAATATCCCCCCTGCCTGATATGTATGAAACAGCTTCTGTATGGAGAGGTTGTACGGCAAAGATAAACGATGCAAAACAGCCAGCCATTTCACTGTCTATTACCATCTTTGTAAAATAGAATACTAGAATTGTGCAGGCAATATGGAATAGCAGGTTTGTCACATGATAGCCAACAGGATTCAAATGATACAAGGAAAAGTCCATGTAGAATGCTATCCTGACAAGCGGTCTATAAAGTCCTGCAAACCATCCTCCTGAAGAAGTAAAATATTTTAAAAAACTACCTGTTGACAGCGGAGAGGATATATATATTAACCTCCAATCATCCGTTACAAAATAACTATTGAGGACAGGATAAAAAACAATAACAGTTAAGGCGGAAAGAACACCAAAAAATAAACATCTATGTATCACTTTTATGCTCATTGTATTGCTATGGCAGGCTAATTCTTTCCTGCATGTCAGGGATGACCTTGGACACTACTGTCCTGATTTTCCCACTTTCATCCCTACCCAGCTCCTCTAATATTTCCACCTTAACCTCAAGACCACTCCCTATTACCTTCCTTATTTCTCCTTGGATCCGTTCAGGGGTGCGGGGATCGAATTCCCTCCCTTTGGTAAGCTGGACGAGGATCTGATTTTTATCTTCTTGAACTATCCGGTACTGGCCGATATCGTGAATGGCTTGCATAATGATGACAAGAAAGCACGAGGCAACGATCTGTCCATCGGGTAGCACGATAAAATCATTAGCCCGTCCCTGAATGCTATCCATCATTGGGAGGGTTCGTCCGCATGAACAAATCCTGTTGGAAGGGACACAGATGTCGTCCACCGCATAACGAATAAACGGCATGGTGTAGCTGTAAAGACTTGTGCATACAATTCTGCCTGCCTCACCTGGTCTTGCAGGTCTATTATCCTTCAGGAATTCAACGATCACACTATCCGCACTGACATGGTATCCGTTACGTTTCTCACATTGCCATGCGATATCCCCTAGTTCGATGGTACCGAGGATATCGCAGGTATTGACATGCATGATTGAGTCAATTGCTTTCTTTGCCTTTGGTTCGAGCGCCTCCGCCACAGAAAAGATGATTTTAGAATGAATCCCTTCAATTTTGTTTTCCCTAATATACAATGCCAATAAGGTAAGGTTTGAAGGGTATCCATAGATGATATCCGGCTTTATTTTCTTCAGAATTTCGACGTGTTTCTCTGGATAATCGAATACCGAGAGATATTCTCGCCTCAAGATGCCTGTATACTGAAACCAGTATTTTGATTTGGGGAACCTGTACGGATTAATAATATAAGCAACCTTGTCAGTGAGTCGAAGGCCATTTTCCATGAGGATAAAGAGATTCAATAATATCTGGAAATCTCTCTCCGTAGGGCTGAGAAATATCTTTAATGGCTGTCCTGTGGATCCACTTGTATATTTAATAATGCACTGATCAATATTCGTCCCTCTAGAAAGGATCTCCTCCTGCTTTAGGGATTGAAGGTCATTTTTAGTCGTAATAGGGATTTTACTAAGGTCCTCAAGGGTCTTGATGTCATTGTGTCTCAACCCTGCGTTTTCAAAAAGCCTCCGATAGTAAGAAACATTCTCATATGCATTGCTGACAACAGCTCTTAATCTCTCTTCCTGATACATTCTTAACTCTGATGGGGAAAGATACTGATTCTTCTTTAAACGCTTTAATTGGTATAGAGAGTTGATAAGCATTTTACCCCGTTAGAAAGTCCGGCTGCTTGCCCTGTGCGAAGCTTAGCTTCTATCAGGCCTTGCAGCGGGGATGAAGATAAAATTTCTTTTGGAGCGAACATGGGGTTTAAAACCCTGTGTGAACCCTCTCCCGTTGGAAGGTCGAAGACTTTCTAACGGGGTTTATTTGCCTTTAAGCATCCTGTACATTCCACCTATGGTCTCATCAAGAATGGGTGTATGGGTAATGAATTCTTTGAGCATATGGATATAATACCCTTGGTTTATCAGTCCCCTCCATCGCTTAATCACACAGGATGCGTAATGACTCTCCTGGTACCAAGCAGGGGTACATTTCTCAATCTTTTTCTTAATACGGCCAAGGACCTTGTAATCCACTCCTTTAAGCTTGTTCTCTACAGCCCCTCTTGCATACATATCATAAGAGGTCACGTTGATTAGGTCTTTCTCCTTACAGTATTCGTAGAGGTCACTTCCCGGTATAGGGGAGAAGTAACTGGCAGCATGGATCTCAGGATTAATGGTCTTCATCAATTTATAGGTGTCCTGAAGGTCTGCCTCTGTTTCAGTGGGTATACCCATCATATAGTTGGCAAAGATGAGAATACCATTTTCACGGCAGAGTCTTGCTGTCTCGATTGCTTCTTTCACCTTTGTTCCTTTTCTCAGGAAGTCGAGGATCCTCTGTGAGCCACTCTCAAAACCGAACTGAAGAACCAGACATCCTGCCTCGTTCATGGTCTTGATGATCTGCTCATTTACAGTATCCACCCTTGCCAACGCACCCCAGTTAACTTCGACTGTTTTCAACGCGGCGCAAAGCTCAAGCAACCAGTCTTTATTTTGAGTAAGTTGGTCATCCTGAAACATGATGAAATCGGCGCCGTAACGTTCTTTTAACAAGATAACTTCTTTTAAGACATTATCTATGGAGCGGAATTTCAGTCTTTTACCAAATATCTTCCTCTCAAGCGGTTGACAGAATTTGCAATTAAAACCGCAACCCCTGCTTGCAAGCACACCAACATATCTTGTAGGGAATGGGAATATACCAGACAGTTTAAGACGTTTTTCTAAATCAAACAGGTCCCTTTCAGGGAAAGGTAGTTCATCAAGGTTTTCAACAGGCTGCCCCTGTATCACTTTGCCGACATTGAGACCTTTCTCAAGTTTCTCGAGTACATCAATGATGGTAATCTCTGCTTCACCTATAATAATATAATCAACATTACCGGTATCGAGGAGCTCCTGAGGATCAAGTGTGGCGTGGGGTCCCCCAGCAATGACCGTCTTACCCATTTGGTGGGCAATTTCAGCACACCTCATTGCGTATTCGAAGTTTACAGTATTGGTGTGAATGCCTACTATATCGCATGACCTGTCTTTTAACTCTCTCTTGAAGTCATCCCACCCTTTCAGTTTTCTCAGGTCTATGAGGTCCACTTCGTTTTTTGAGCTCTTTTTGATCGAAGCGCCGATATACCCAAGACCAAGGCTCATCAGATCGGTGGTTGGAGTGCCTCTCCCAAAGCTTTCAAAACCAATCTGGGCGATGCCCGGATAGATGAGCGTAATCTTCACCTTATTTTCTTCTGATATGCAGAGGAATAATTTTGCCTCTCAGGGTGGGAATCGGGTTCATCCTTTTTATTCTGAGTGTATCAGCTTGATCCCAGTAGGAGGTTGAAATGATGTGGCTGTATTCCCCGGATGTCAGTGCCTCATAAACCATCCTTTTAATCTTTTCATGATCGATGTCCCCTCTCTCTGGGCTGACCAACAGAAAAAGACGCGGAATACCTTGTTCATCCGCTTCCTCCAGAAATTGATAGTCGGTGGCGTTGCCGCCGAAAGTCTGCGGCAGCGTGTGCTGGACCAGAGGGATTAAATCGCTGCCGATAAAGGTGGCTCCCTCGGCCGTCAATTTCTCAAAGCTCCTTACGGTGTGGATGTGCTCCGTGAATCCGATTTCCTCAAACCCGCACCCGCAGTGAATCCTCTCAACAATGCCGTAATCGCCTGTCTCGGTATTCAGGAATATCTTTGGACTCGACTTCAAGATCGTTGTAAACAGAAAGGCATCCACGTCTTGATCCGCATGCGCTACCTTTCGAGGATACTGAATAACGGCCAATTTGTCCTTGCAAAAGTGCATGTCGTCCGGTTTGTTTGGCCGGGCGCAGCCATGACCGATGACCATCAGTTCATTGCAACCATAAAGGGAAAAAGCTTTACAGCCATAATCTTTTATTTCTTCGTTAATCTTGTCGGTGAGTGGCTCGCCCATGAGCCAGAACACGGATTCACCGAGACCAATGCCCGCTCGCTTGGCCTCCATAACCAGTCTGAGAGCAGAACTGGCATAGGTGACAATAGAAAACCCTGTCCCTCCGTTGAGATTGCCACTCATCCATCTTGCGATTTGGTTGGTATCTCGGATGGGAATAAATTCCGGACTGGGCATTTTTTTCCCATAGAATCTTGCCATCCAGACACTGCTCAAAGTTTTCAAGCGATCCAGGCTACTGGGACGAATATAGCGTTCATCCACCTGGGAAAACCATTTTACGGGTGGATTTCCCATTGCAGTAAACCTTAGGTTGAAAAAAAGACCCTCTCCAGCCGGTAAAATAGGAAGCCAAATGATCACAGGTTTTTGGGTGATACCGCATTCTGCTGCAGCTACCACATTGTATGGGTTGTGTTCTTTGATGTATTCCAGTGGCACCATCATCGTGGTGCCTGGCCCTCGAGTGCCACCACTTTTGGTATTAAAACCACCGGTCAACAGCGGATTGGAAAAATCACTCTCCTTAAATCGATAGGTGTCCTTGCCTCTGACCACTTCCTTTTTCCCTTTGAATTCGAGAATATCGATATAGACTCCCTTTTCGTAAAGAATCTTTAGGGTCGTTTCAATTCCTGCTTCTTCAATTGAGCGGCGGACATCTTCAAAACTATATCCCGCTCGGTCCAGTAGGATTTTGTATGGGCTGTCTTTGTGAAGAAATATGGTCTTCTCAACAGATTCTAAAAAATTCTTTTTACGATTCTCTATCCTATTTCTAAGGATGGATCTGCTCTCATCTAATGTCAGCGGATCTTTGAGGACCTTTCTCAAGATGGCCGAAGTAACCAAATAATGCTTGTAGAGAATTTTAATCTGAGATATCCACTCTTTGGTTTTACTCATGATATCAACCTATTACATCCATAGACTTTCGGGAATCAGGAACTTTGGATATGACGGCCCTAACTTTTCCAGTATGTTCTTTGGAAATTTCTGAAACCATCCGAACTTCAATCCGCATTTCGTCCCCGACCAATTCCCTGAGAAGATTTTCTGTCTTTAACGGTAAGTCTTGGGAATATTTGGTTCCTGCTACAATTTGGACTACCATCAAGTTTCTTTCCTCCTGGATCACCCTGAACTGCTTGAGGCCAGGGATGTGGTCCAATGTCCCTGTAACTGCCATGGGGGATATCTTTCGCCCGTTATTCAAAACTATAAAATCCTCATCTCTTCCCTCAAAGATTTTCATCAAAGGTAACTCTATACCACATGGACAGAAATTGGCGGATAGGACTGCAATATCCCCGATCCTGTATCTGATGAAAGGCATAGCATAAGAATGCAGATTTGTAATGACCACATCTCCTCTCTCTCCTGGTTCTACCGGCTGCCCATCTTTAATAAACTCCACAACAAGGCTATCCATATTGATGTGATAGCCGGCATGCCTATCGCATTCCCATGCAATATTTCCACACTCCCTTGCAGCATAACGATCGTAGATATCAACACCAAAAGCCGAGGCAATCAATACCCTATCCTTCTTATGCAGCATCTCCGCTGCCGTGGAGATGATTCGTGGTTGGATTTCTTTGATTTCCAATTCAAGTACTATTTCAGCTATCTCCTTTAGACTCGATGGGTAACCATGAATAAAATCGGGCTTTGCATCTATCAATGCCTTAGCTTGCTCTCTGGGGTCCAAAAAGCACGATATGTTCACATAGGTAGCTAAACCGAACCAGTGATACCAGCATTTCTTCGTTTCGAAACTGTGTGGGTCAAGGACAAACGCTCTTTTGTACTTAAATCTGAGACCGTTTTCTAAAAAAGACCGTAAATATATAAGATCAAGAAACTCAAGATCCCTTTGAGTAAAATAAATATGCGTAGGCATTCCCGTAGATCCACTCGTGAATACCTCGACACATTCACCCCGGTTGATGTTCTTAGCCATTATGTCAGCCCTTTTCATGGATCTCAGGACTGCTTTGTCAGTCACTGGTATCTTTTCGAGGTCTTTGACCCCCTTGATATCTTCTGGCTTAATTCGATTTGAATCAAATAGATCCCGATAGTAAGGCACATTCTCATAGGCATGTTTTAAGAGATCTTTGAGTTTCTTCCGCTGTATCTCCTCGAGTTTGACTCTACTCAGCTTTAGATTTCCTCTTAATTTATTTAGTAAAAAAAGGGAATTTAACATTAACTTAATTCCTCGAAGCCCTGATTGTCGATTGAGTTCAAGTTGTTATAAATAAGACTTAACGAACGATATTTATTGGTTTCCTGACAACCCTGTATAAAACACCCTCTGGTACGAAGTCGTATTCGTTCTTCAAACGGCCTATCCTGTAATAGCCCTTTTCCACGCTAGCTAAGTAAATATCCCGTTTTCCGTAATATTGGGATACCACTTTGTGAGTGGCATTCTCCCTGTTATCTTTACTATCTATAACGCTGATGTCACTTCGGGCTCCTTTGATCTGCTGGGAATATTCCAGCACCGTACAGAGAGTGAAATCTGCAATGATAATTGAGTCTAATTTTGCAGTCTTGAAAACTTCCTCTGCATATCTGGCAGCACCAATATAGCCTCTCTTGCTCGGATTCAAAAAATATGTCTCATTGTCCCTATACGGAATAGTTCTCGCGTGCAAAAGGTCTATTCCCAGGGCCTTGCTTGCATAGGGTGTAATGTTGTAAAGCAATAGAGGTAAGAGAATAATCAGAGCCAAACCTATTGAAAATATTTTAGTTAGAGAATAACCCTTATTCTTAATGTAATTCATAAAAGTAAAGAATCCATATCCAATAAGGATAGAAAACAATGCATAATCAGAGATATAGAAAGTATACTTTGTAGTTTTTTCAATACCTGGGCCAAATGAGATAAAGAAAAATGCATTAACACAAACGAGAAGTAACAAGAAAAGAGCTACTATTCTGTCTTTTCTAAAAAGAGCAAAGATCCCTATAAATATTAAAGAAAAACCAACTACTGGAAATTGGTAAAAAAGGTAAGAAAAATACACGAAGATATCATTAAAAATTTTGGGAGATATTTCCACCATCGCTTTTTTCAAACCACCACCTGTGGCGGCATCCATCATCGATGTAACAGGCCTGCCTGCCACCAATTTCAAAATGAATAAATATGCGAGTATTGAACTTCCCGCCAGAAAGCAACCGACTCCAGTAAGCAATACCTTCAAACTTAAAAATACTCTGTAGTTAATAGACACAATAAAAAAGAGAAAGCCAATAATTGTAAAGGCCATTATAAGATGGTTGCTCAGTCCAAGGCCAAAGAGAAAGGCTGCGAGGTAAAGGAAACGATTGTTTGTTGGCTCTTTTCGCCATTTTAAAAGGATCAGAGCTAAGACCATCACAAAAAAAGCATTAAGGCCATAGATTCTTCCTATTACTGCATGAAGCCAAAAGGCGTGGGAAACGCAAAGCGATATGGCACCTATTAAAGCTGCGAGGGTCGAGCCAGTAATCTCGAGGACTACAAGATACACAACAAGTACAGCCAGGGATGATGTTACAGCCGAGAGGAGGTTAAGGCTGTAGGCAGGTTCAAAAGGCAGATAGGAAAAGAAATGCCCTAGGATAATAAATAAAGGATGTGAGTCAGCACTAATACCTAAATTCATCTTCACTGCACTAAGCGCATAAGACGCGTTATCTCCCCAGATAACCCTTGGGGCCAGAGTGAAGGCATAAAAGGCAAATGAACATAAGAAAACTGCTATGCCTATCAAGGTTGAATGGTCAGCAAGGCTCTTATTCTCATGGCAGTATTTATTGATATTAACTTCTTTCATAGGGATTTTTTTAATGTAGCCCCTCACCCTCCCCTCTCCCCGCTGGGGAGAGGGATAGGGTGAGGGGCAACTCAATGAAATGTAATAATACTTAAATCGTCTGTATTAGGGTTAGCTCCCTGATCCGTTTAATAATGCCCTGATAACTAGCTGGTTACACCTTTCAGCTTCTGCACGTATGGAGGATACCGATTCTTGAAATTGTCTATCGGTATCGTCCTTATCGAAAACCAAATGCTCTATCCTGTCTAAAAGCCTCTGATACGAAAGCCCATTCACACTAAATAGATTCTTTTCCTGATTCAACCTCTCCATGAGGTTTCTTATCTTGGATTCTTCCTCATAGGTCAAAGCAATCACAGGGACACCTGCATTAAGTCCCATGATGAGTCCATGCAACCTCATACTGATAACAAGATCTAATTTCTCAATCACTGCCAACAACTCTTGTGGAGTCAGATCATCGGCTATGGTGGAGTATTCCCCTTTCATCAATTCAGCCAACTTCTTCGAAGCGGCCATATCTACGGCACTCGATTTTTCCCTA
>Ga0079037_100000997_pt1 | contig 14080 bp, 16 predicted proteins | sample Mud3Dept4metaG_FD_71479 | JGI IMG/M metagenome (GOLD analysis project Ga0079037, IMG submission 71479) | Freshwater wetland microbial communities from Ohio, USA, analyzing the effect of biotic and abiotic controls - Mud 3 Core 4 Depth 4 metaG | ecosystem: Environmental > Aquatic > Freshwater >... | reverse complement strand
GACCTCGTCGGTAAGGTAGAAGCGGGTATTCCTGAAGATGATCCCAGAAACCCTGCAGTTATCGCTGATAACGTAGGCGATAACGTAGGCGACTGCGCCGGAATGGCAGCAGACCTTTATGAAACATACACGGTCACGCTTGTTGCAGCAATGCTCCTGGCCAAGACTGTTTTCGGTGCTGACAGCGCTTGGGTGGAATTCCCGTTGCTCCTCGGCGGAATATCTATCATCGCTTCCATTATTGGAACCTTTGCCGTAAGACTCGGCAAAAGCCAGTATATTATGGGCGCCCTCTATAAGGGCCTTGCTGTTGCAGGAGTTCTTGCGGCAATAACATTTTATATTGTTACAGGCTATTTTCTGCAAGGCGCATCAGCACAGGCTTCACTGGCCAATCATCCGTCATTTACACAGATGAACGTTTTCCTTATGGCTCTTATCGGTCTTGCATTGACCGGGCTGATCGTGGTTATAACTGAGTACTTCACCGCTTCTCAGTATCCCCCGGTGAAACACATTGCAAAAGCCAGTCTGACCGGTCACGGCACAAACGTCATCGCCGGTCTCGCTGTCAGCATGAAGTCAACCGCTGCGCCTGTTATAGTTATCGTTGCCTCGATCCTCGGCGCTTATTCATTAGGTGGCGGATTTGCCGGCGATGCGTCAGGAGGTCTTTTTGCTATCGCCCTGTCAGCGGTTTCGATGCTTTCGATGACAGGGATCGTTGTTGCTATCGACTCATACGGCCCCATCACTGACAATGCAGGCGGTATCGCAGAAATGTCAGGACTGCCCGAAGAGATCCGTAACATCACAGACCCATTGGATGCAGTCGGCAACACGACAAAGGCTGTTACAAAGGGTTATGCTATCGGTTCAGCAGGTCTTGCAGCTCTGGTCCTTTTTGCGGAGTATTCAAGATCGTTCAGCGAGACCCTTTATTTTGACCTTTCAAATCCAATGGTGCTGGCAGGTCTCTTTATCGGCGGTCTGCTCCCTTATTACTTCGGCTCACTCCTCATGGAGGCTGTTGGAAAGGCAGCAGGCAGCATTGTTGATGAAGTCAGAAGACAGTTCAGGGAGATCCCCGGCATTATGGAATACAAGGCAAAGCCTGAGTACGGCAAGTGCGTTGACATTGTCACAAAAGGCGCTATCAAGCAGATGATGGTCCCTGCGCTTATTCCAGTTGTTGTTCCTGTTGTAGTTGGCCTTTCCCTTGGCAGGGAAGCCCTCGGAGGCGTTCTTATCGGCAGTATTCTGACCGGTCTCTTCCAGGCTATTGCCATGACCAGCGGCGGCGGCGCATGGGACAACGCCAAGAAATCCTTTGAAGAAGGCGTTACTGATGATAAAGGCGTTGTTCATAAGAAAGGGAGTGATGGACACAAAGCCTCTGTCACGGGCGACACGGTCGGCGATCCTTACAAGGATACCGCAGGTCCTGCTATCAACCCGATGATCAAGGTTATCAACATCGTCGCACTCCTGATTGTGCCGCTTCTCTAATCCGGAAGCTTTCTTTTACACAAAAGGGGCTGTACCGTTTATGTTCGGTACCGCCCCTTTTGTTATTCACGCGAAGGGTTACAGCCCGAGTTCTTTCTTTAGCCAGTCCCTTATCTCATCAGTAATGGAATACATGCCGTGGACTGCAGGCTGCACCGGCGATTCAACTGCCCTGCTTACAATCTCCTGAGGGATGTCTTCAACTCGCGATATGGTTGAGGTGATATCCGTCTTCCCCGTCTTCATAAGCATGAGCGCAGGCGGCTCGCACTCCCCTTCGACATAGAACATATACCCTGTGATTTCACCAAGTTTTTTCAGGTCTTCCGGCCGGGAATGAAACCTTGGTTCCATTACCATATGGGGAGTTACATCCAGCCTTATTCTTCTGAGGATCTCCTGGTCTTCCTTAATGCTGCTAAAATCCTGCAGATCATAAATTTCATCTTCATCCGGCATGTTGTTTTGCATTTGACACCTCACTATTGGTATTGTCGCGACTGATAACTTCAAGGAATTACCCTGCATGCCTGGGCAATCAACATGTTCCTCTGTCGTCAGCAGTCCTGATCTGCTATCATTTATCCATCTGGTATCACACCACGGTAATGATATATAATAACACCTGTCAGCCAATGGTGGAAACAGCATTGCATTGCCTCCGGATTGCATCTTCCAGCACATATGCGTTCCTCCGGCCTGACAGCGCCTAAAAACAGAACAGACAATAAGGGAGTATGCATGAGTTCACCAGACAAAGAAGGAAAATCAGGACTTGAAGTCAATGATATAAAGGAATCTCTCGCCGGCAAGATCGAAAAGAGCGTCATAGTTCCGGAATATTTGACCGGGAATTCCCAGATGAATTTCCGGTGCTATCCGGGTATTGCATGCTTCACCAAATGCTGCAGCGGCATAAAGATATTGCTCTCGCCCTACGATATCTACCGCCTCAAAAAGCGACTCGGCATGGACTATAACGAATTCCTCTTGGCCCATACTTTGATTTCAGTTATTGACAGGACCCAGCTGCCGATCACTGTTCTTAAAATGAAGGATGACGAGACAAGGTCGTGCCCCTTTGTAACAGCCGAGGGCTGTACTGTTTATGAAGACCGTCCGCTTACCTGCCGCTATTACCCGATAGGCATGGGTATCATGAAGCAGTTTGACAAGAATACCGGCACCAACTTCTTTATCAAGATCAAAGAGGACCATTGTCTGGGCCATAACGAAGACAAGGTATGGACTGTTGACGAGTGGCGGGCAGATCAGGGCTCGACCATGTATGATGAGATAAATAATGACTGGATGGAGGTCGTGCTGAAGGCAAAAACCCTCGGGATGGTTGAGTTCAGCCAGAAGTCTCTCGATCTGTTTTATATGGTAAGTTCCAACCTCGATTCCTTTAGAAAGTTCGTTTTTGAAAGCAATTTCCTCAATGCCTATGAGATAGAGCCGGAAGTTGTCAAAAGGATAAAGGAAGACGACATTGAACTCCTGAAATTTTCTCTGAGTTGGCTGAGATTCACCATGTATGGCGAAGGAGATTTCAAGGTGAGGGAAGACGCCAGGAAGCAAGCCAAAGAGCGGCTGCTTGCTGAAAGAGAAAAACAGATGAAACAACAGGCTGAGCAGACAGAAAAGGGATAGCCTGTTTCAGTGCACCGAGCATGAGATGCGGGGGTATAGGCTCTCACCAGCATCTGAGCAAGCAGCCCGCCATCCCGGGTCTTTCCCCTCCCCAGGCTGTCCGCCCTGCAAGCATTGGCGTCGGTAATTGTGATCCTGTTAACAGCAAACAAATATCGGATTTGCTATAATGACTGCGATTATTATCGCTGAACATAAGGCTCTGTGATGCAAAGGAGGATGGAATGAAAAAGGGAGCACTGATCATTGCACTCGTTGTGCTGTTTGCTGCTGTTTCAGGTGCGGCTGTCCTTAAGGAAGACAAGGAGTTCATGACAGGGCTCAAGCATTACAACAGCAAGAACTATAAGGAGGCCATAAGTCACTTCAAGGAATATGCAGCCAAGAAGCCTGATCCGGCAGCATATTACCTGATCGGCTATTCTCTGTATAAATTAGGCAAATTCAGCGAGGCAGACGAGTATTTCAAAGAAGCCTTTTTTGTCGACCCTGACTTCTCGCTCGAGAAGGCCGGTCTTGTAAAGAAGATGCCGGAAGATATTATAATAAAGGAGCCGGTAGCGCCCAAAAAGCCGGGGCTGGCAGCCATGGACGCTCAACCGGTAACGTCAGTACAGGCAGCACCTGCTGAACAGAAACCAACCAGTCCTCAGCCTTCTCCGGCACCTGCAGCCCCGCCCATGTCTGCCCCTGCATTTCCGAAGGTCAAGCCAGGCATGCCGCCAGCGGTGCCGGCTGCGGGCATTGTGGCCGGGATACTCAGCGGGATGCTGCTGTTCGTAATTCTTATCGGGATTGCATTTTATCTTTTCTTTGCCTTCTGCCTGTATAGAATTGCCCAGAAGCTTGACGTCCCTTACGCATGGCTGGCATTTGTTCCGCTCGCTTCGCTCTGGCCGTTTGTTGCGTCTGCGGGCAAACCCGGCTGGTGGATACTGCTTTTCCTTGTCCCGATAGTAAATGTGTTTGTCGGTATTTATCTGTGGATGTGTATTACCGAGAACCTCGGTAAGAACAAGTGGCTGGGCCTTCTTGTCCTGGTTCCGATTGCAGGCTTTTTCTATCCTGCCTGGCTCGCTTTTGCGAAAACCGAAGTCCCCAGGAGTGTGGGAACGGGAGAAACGCTGGCTTAACACGGTACAGTATCGGGCAGCGCGAAGGGGTCTGCAGCAATCTGCAGACCCCTTTTACTTTGCCTTGTTTTTTCGTTATTCCCTGCTGTATATTACGAAAGTGAAAAAGAAAAAGTTACTCAGGCGGGGCTTAGGCCGACCTTCTTTTCAATGTCGCGGCCGTATCTGGATCGACGGAATAGAAGGGACATTCCTGGGATATGGCAGGATAGTGCTTCTTGAGAGAATCAGAGCATACGGCTCCATTTCGCAGGCTGCCAAATCAATGGAAATGTCTTACCGGCATGCATGGGAACTTGTTGAGTCCATGAACCGGCAGGCGGCACGCCCCCTTGTCAAGGCAATTACCGGCGGGCGAGGCGGTGGTGGAGCTCAGTTAACAGAGGAGGGAGAGAGGGCAGTAACCCTTTTCCGGGGTCTTTATGCGGACTTCCAGGACTTTCTGAACAAAGAAGAGACGGCTCTGGGGTTTCCCGAAAGTAAAAGGACAAGAAGAAGGAAAGAGGGTTAGCATGAACAATGGAAAGATAAGACTTGCTATGGCTTCAACGACAAGTACCCAGAATTCAGTGCTGTTTGACCTTCTGCTGTTCGTTTATCAAAAGGCCACAATATGATGAGTCTCATCCCAATCAACTGGGCAAAAGTTACCCATATCAACCATACGGGAGCTTTTCAATTTATAGGCTGGGTGCAGGACAGAGATGCCCAGATCAATATTCGGTATTTCGGAAAAGACAAGTTCGGTGAACCACTGTTCTTTCCAAATTCACCGGAAGGGGAAAAACTTTAAATATTATCAAACCGGAGGTTTAACAATGATCAAGATTGCATTAATGCTGACATGTCTTTTTGTTTTCATAGTTGCAGGCAGTGCACTTGGCCAGAGTGAGATCATCTGCGCATCAACAACGAGTACCGAGAATTCGGGGTTGTTCGGCTACATTCTGCCGCTGTTTGAGAGGAAGACAGGTATAAAGGTAAAGGTCGTTGCCCGGGGAACCGGCGCTGCAATCGAGATGGGCAAAAGGGGCGATGCTGATGTGGCTTTCGTTCATGCAAAGGAACAGGAGCTGAAGGCAGTTGAGGAAGGCTTTTTTGTGAACCGGCATGATGTCATGTATAACGATTTTGTGATCATCGGGCCGACCGATGATCCCGCGAGGATAAAGGGAACGAAGTCAGCGATCGATGCATTCAAAAAGACCAGCGCAGGAGCCCAGTTCGTTTCCCGCGGCGACAATTCGGGGACGCATACCAAGGAACTGTCCGTTTGGAAGAAAGCCGGTATTGAGCCGAAAGGACAAACGTGGTATCTTGAGGTCGGCCAGGGCATGGAGAAGACCCAGAGGATTGCCAATGAAAAGCGTGCCTATGCTCTCACTGACCGCGGTACATGGCTTGCGACAAAAGACAAGGATAAGCTCGACATGACTATCGTCCATGAAGGAGATCCGACGCTCTTCAATCAATATGGCATTATGGCAGTGAATCCGGAAAAGCATAGGCATGTTAAATACAAAGAGGCGATGGAGTTCGTGAACTGGATAATATCCAAAGAGGGGCAGCAAGGTATTGCCTCTTTTAAGGATGGCCTTGGCAACCAGCTTTTTTATCCCAATGCGAAATAGTGATGCGTAAAGACGTAAAAGCTCATATGAGTGGATGCGCGGTGCTGCAGAGATTGTTGCGCACTGCCGTGTTAAAGCACCGACGCCAGTACATATGGACTCACTGATCCAGGCCTTTGAAAAGGCTATAGTCCTTATTCTCAACTTCGACAGTGAGTTGCTGGGCATCATATGGCTTTCGCTTAAGGTATCAGGAGCTGCACTTATAATTGCTACAATGGCTGGTTTGCCTCTGGGCGTTCTTCTTGGGCTGAGGAAGGTTCCGTTCAAAGGGATCGTAGTCAGCCTGCTCAATACTTTCATGGGACTACCCCCTGTTGTTGTCGGTCTTTTTGTTTACCTCCTGCTTTCGAGAAGCGGACCGCTGGGCTTTCTTGCCCTTCTCTACACGCCTTCGGCTATGGTCATTGCCCAGGTTATCCTTGCCTTTCCCATTGTGGCTTCACTGAGCCATTCCGCCATTGTCAGCGTTGATCCGGTCATCAGGCAGGCCTCGATTACGCTTGGGGCAACACCGGTGCAGGTTTCTAGGGCAGTAGTTAAGGAGGCCCGGTACGGGATCATGTCCGCCCTGATAGCAGCCTTTGGAAGAGTCATGGCCGAAGTTGGCGCGATTCTGATTGTCGGCGGGAACATAGCAGGGTATACGCGGGTGATGACAACGACAATCGCACTCGAAACAGATAAGGGTAATTTTGAGCTTGCTCTCAGCCTCGGCATAATTCTGCTTGCAATATCTCTTGCTATAAATTCGGTTGTTCATAACATCCAGAAAAAGGGCATGGTAGGAACAGGAAGATGAGCCTCAGCCTTATAACCAATAACATCAGAAAAAGCTACAATGGGGATGAAGTATTGAAAGATTGCTCTTTATCTTTTAATGAAAGAGGCATCTACATATTGACCGGCCCTAACGGTAGCGGGAAATCAACACTTCTAAGAATCTGCAGCCTGCTTGAGCAGCCTGACAGCGGAGAGATAACCTTTTTTTCAGGTGGAGAGGAAGCAGAAAAAGATTTGAACTTGAGGCGGCGAATTTCGCTTGTATTGCCGAGAGTCGGGGTTTTTAATACAACAGTATTCAGAAATGTTGCCTATGGGCTCACAATTCGCGGGATCAGGGGAGAAGAGGCAGAGAGTAGAGTTCTGCAGGCCCTTGATTTTGTTGGTCTGGCGCATAAGCGTGATCAGGCGGCCCTTTCTCTTTCGAGCGGTGAAACGCGGCGCCTTGGCCTTGCCCGAGCTCTTATTATCGAGCCTGAGATACTCTTTCTCGATGAGCCTACAGCGTCTGTGGACCAGAGAAACTGCGCCATGATCGAGGAGGGGATCTCTGAAATGAAGGCAAAGGGTGCCATTACTATCATAATGACTACCCATGACCAGAAGCAGGCCGAGAGGCTGGCTGACAAACTGTTGGTAATCACTGACGGCAAGACCACTACTTTGCGGTAAGTCTTCCTTGCTGCTGGGATGATTTAGATCATAGCGCCTCTTTCCTGACTTCCTTATAATGAAGATGTAAGAATGAGCAGGTTGGCTTAACAACAGTATATAAGGAGGCAGGAAGATGAAAGAAGGATCTTGCGGATGCTCGGGCATGAAACCGATGGACTTTTCGGAAAAGCAGAAGACCACAGTTGCAGGGGATGAATGTCCTGAACTTCAGAACTGGCCTATCCAGCTGAAGCTTATAGGCACGGGTGCGCCATATCTCAATGATTCCGACATTCTGCTTGCAGCAGACTGTACGGCGTTTTCGGCGGTCGGATTTCACAGCAGGTTCATCAAGGGGAAAAAGGTGCTGATCGGCTGCCCCAAGCTTGATAATGCCCAGCAGTACTATGAGACCCTGACCGAGATGTTCAAACAGTTTTCGATCAGGAGCATCAAAGTGGTCAGGATGGAGGTGCCTTGCTGCGGCGGGCTTGCCTTTATCACTCAGAAGGCCATTAAGGACTCTGGCAGGGAAATTCCGTACAGTGAGGTCGTGATCGGCATCAAAGGCGATATAAAAGAAGAGGGTATGGCTCCACTTATACCGAAACTCCAGGAAGTTTCAGGTGCCTGACATTAAGCTTTGACAGGGCAAAAGGGGCGGGAGTTTCTTCCCGGCCCCTTTTTTTTATTCCACCCGTACGAGGATACCTTTTGGGATCTGCGCCAGCAGTTCCTCAAGGGCTTTTTCAAGATCAGGCTTCAGCTTTGACTCAACAGTCAGGATGATCTGGTATTCGGGATTGCCGAGGATAGGGTATGAACCGAAGGTTACACAGTCGTTTCTGCCCACCACCGTAGTAAGGGTTGCGGCTATATCCGATTCCATTGCCCTGAGATAGACCTTCTTCAGATAGAAATCCGAGGTCCTGAACCGTTCCTTTATCAGGTTGAATTTTTCCTGAAGATACCGCGGAATGCCCGGGAAGATATAGATATTCCTGAAAACAACAAGAGGGAAATTGTTCGTGGCAAACTCCACAACCTCTGATCCTTCAGGCACTTCAGCCATTTTCATGACAGCCTCATTTGCAGCAGCGCCGTACCGTTCGACAAACTTCTTTTCGAGCATTGGATTACGCACCAGCATCACAGAGAATCCCCGAGCAATGCCCTCCATGGTAACGTCGTCGTGAGTGGGGCCAACCCCGCCTGTTGTAAAAACAAGGTCATATGCTTCGGAGAATTTCCTTGCCTCTCTGCTGATTGCATTAAGATCGTCAGGGATCACGGCTATGCGCATCAGGCTGACGCCAAGGGCTCTCAACTCCGTTGCAAGAAAGAAGGAGTTCTGGTCCTGTATCTTGCCGGAAAGTATTTCATTGCCTATGACGATCAGACCGGCCGTTCTGATCATTGCCCGGCTGCAGTTCATGGTATTCATAATGTATCAGAAAACAACTGATAATTCACGAGGATTTCTGCTCCCGTGCAGTTTATCGGGAAGCCGGAGACCCCTCTTTTTTCTCTCCAGGGGGGCCGATGATGAAGTTCATCCATATGATATTAAAGACATCTCCGTAATCCTTCAGATAGTCCTTCATGGTCCCGTCTTTTTTTACGTTCCTTGTATAACGGTTGAACTGTTTGTCGATATAGGAGAGTATCTGCTTCTTCTGGCCGGACAAATAGGGATAGACACATCCTCCCATAGCTGCCTTACCGTCAAGGTTCAGGATTCTGGTCGCGAAAAGATCGCCTTTTTTCAGCCCTTGCGTCATTGTCTTGTCCATCAGATCAACTTCGTGATTGAGGAGTATATCCTTCAGGATGACTCTTTTGTCCTTTGCAACGGAAGACACCTCGTAAAGGCTCAGGACGGACTCTTGCGCCCTGCGCAGGAGCGATACCGCATCGTCACCGAGATGCTGACTCTTGATGAAAAGGTCAGTCAAGGTCTCACCTTCCTCATTCACCTTATAGTCAAAGACCAGCCAGTCCTCAAAGTTATGAAAGCCAAGAGAGAGGGCGGTACCGCCAAGAAATTCGTCAGGGTTCTCGGCGTCCCAATAATAACTGTAAGCCTTGTCTATGATGTCGGCATAATTGACTCTGACATGCTGGACGACATCATGGAAAAGATCCTTTAGTTGTTTTGCTTCTTTTGCCATAGTTGACTTCCTTATAGATTTTTTCTTGAGAGAACCGACGGGCCTACCAGTATCTGACCGGCCCGATATCGATATGGACAAAATCGCGGTACTTCCCGACCCCGCCAGTAAAAAATGACTTTGCGACGCGGGCAAGGGTCTCCCTGCTTTCCCCTCTGATCGTGAAATCTATAGCCTGTCCCTGCAGGTGATAGCTGTCGCGAGAGACGTTCCTGCTCCGGGTCCTCAGAACATCATTGTATTCCTGTGAGCGGTAGGCCGAAATGATCTCGATATGCTTGTTGCTGTATAGTCTTTCTCTTATGTCGCAGAGCAGATCGAGGACCCGTATATCAATAGGACGCACCTCATTTGCATAGTGGCAGCGCATAAGATAGTTGATCTTTTCGAGCGCATCGGTATCATAGGAACCCTCAGAAAAATAGGTTATTTCAAGCGCTTCGTCAGTATGTACATTGTAGACATTCAGCGTTCTTTCGGAAGTGCGGCTGCCGAAGACCCCGGAGAAAGGATATGAGGCAGCCGCGGCCGTCAGCCCAAGTATGAATGACCTTCGTGATATCATAACGATACGTCCTCCGCGGTTCCCGAACGTTCCTTCAGGACCTTCTGTACTTTTTGCCAGTCGATGGTATTTGCAGCGCCGATTTTTTCAAGCTGCCTCCTGGTTTCATCATCGAGGTCTTTAATCTGTCCGTAAAAATCTCTGTGTGCCTCGAGGAAGACCCTCCCCTTGTCAGAGACAGCTGCTTTTACCGGAATATATATTACCTCTCCCGGGGTGTTCAGCTCAACATCCTCAAAGAACTTTTCCATGGTATCGGCCTGAACGCGTATGCAGCCATGACTTCTAAACTGGTATATCGATGACGGCGTGATTGTTTCATGGATCAAGATGCCGGGTATCGAGGTTTTGATCGCATATCTGCCGAGAGGGTTGTCAGGTCCGGGCGGCACCATGATTTTCACTTCCTTGCCCTCCATTTCCATCTCTTCCCGGATTGATGGTGGGACATACCAGGTCGGGTTCTTTTCTTTTGTAATGACCTTAAATTTTCCTAGAGGGGTCTTCCAGTTTCTCCCCGTCTTGGACGTGAGCAGTCCGAGACCGACAGGAAAAGAACGCACGAGTTGGCTGTTCTTGAAGAAATAAAGAGTCCTGTCCGGGACATTAATGATGATGCCATTTACGATGGTGGCGGGTACAATTCTGCGTGCGTTGACCCTCAACTGATGGCCGATCCGAAGCTTTTTTTCAGTATCGATATTGTTGTCTTTGGCTATTTTCCACCAATTGACCCCTGTGAGGGCTCCGACACGTTCAAGCGTGTCCCCCTTCTTGACGGTGTAGACCATATACTCTCCGACGATCATGCCGGCAGGGGAGAGGGAAGGCAGCAGGAAAACTAAGAGGAAAATCGGGATAAGATGTTTATTAATGCGCTGTCCCATTTCCCGAACTTGTATAGAACGAATCAATTGCGGATTTCTCAATATCCTCGAACATCTCCTCCCTGGCCTTTTCTGTGCGCTCAATCGGGAGGTTCAGTTTTCGGCTGACCTGCTCCAGGGGGACATTCTTGGCAAAATGCTCTTCTGCGATGATAACCTTCAGGACATCGTCAAGCACAACTTCTCGTAGAGTCTTGTCTTCGATCGCAACCAGTGCACCTGCAGTTTCGAAATCCATGCCTTTATCCAGGCCTGTCTTCACTATTGCAAGCGCTGCCATATACATCGTCTTGCCCTCATCGGGCATATCATCAAGCCATTCTTGAGTCATTGTCTCCCCCGGAAAGTAAAATTAGGATATCGTACCACAGAGACGATGAATAAATATAATGTTCAGCATTAATTCAGGGCTGATACCGGTTGTTGACAATGATACGGAAGAGTCTTTAAATTAGCACCAATATTTTCACGAGGGAGGATTGTGTGGCGGACAAAATAAAGGTGATGAATCCCATAGTCGAGATGAATGGGGATGAAATGACCAGGATCATATGGCAGTTCATCAAGGACAAACTGATATTTCCTTTCCTGGATATAGACCTGAAATACTTTGACCTGGGCATGAGGCACAGGGATGACACCGATGATCAGGTGACCGCAGACGCGGCGAATGCGATCAAGCAGTACGGCGTGGGTGTCAAATGCGCTACGATTACACCGAACGCTTCGCGCGTCAAGGAGTATAATCTCAAGCAGCAATGGAAAAGCCCCAACGCCACCATCCGTTCGATTCTCGACGGTACAGTCTTTCGGAAACCCATCATCATAAAGAACATCCCTCCCGGTGTCAGGTCATGGGAGAAGCCTATCATCATAGGCAGGCACGCATACGGCGATATATACAAAAGTGCGGAGATTGTGGCCGATGGGCCCGGCACCGCTGAACTTGTTTTTACGCCTTCGAGCGGAGGCGAAAAGAGGATTGCGCATATCCATGACTTCAAGGGGCCGGGGGTGATCATGGGAATGCATAACACCGAATCCTCCATCAGGAGTTTTGCGAGGGCCTGCATCAGCAATGCATTGAGCGAGAAGGTAGACATCTGGTTTGGCGCGAAGGATACGATCTCCAAACAGTACCATGGCTTTTTCCGGGATGTCTTTGCGGAGGAGATAGAAAAATCAAAAGATGCTTTACAAAACGCAGGGGTCCAGTACCGCTACATGCTCATTGACGATGCTGTTGCGCAGGTGATGAAGTCAGAGGGCGGCATGCTCTGGGCATGCATGAACTATGACGGAGATGTCATGTCCGACATGATCGCGTCTGGGTTCGGCAGTCTCGGGCTGATGACCTCGGTACTTGTATCTCCTGACGGCAAGTTCGAATTCGAGGCAGCCCACGGCACGGTCATGCGCCATTACTATGAGCACCTGAAGGGCAATCCTACTTCCACCAATTCGATCGCGTCCATCTTTGCCTGGACAGGAGCAATTGCGAAAAGAGGGGAACTGGACAACACCCCGCAGGTGGTGAAATTTGCCCATACGGTTGAGCGAGTGGTGATTGAAACGGTCGAGCACGGGACCATGACAAAGGACCTCATGCGCATTGCAGAGCCAAGAATTTCGAAGTATGCACTGACCGAAGAGTTCATAGACGCGGTGGTAGAAAGACTGAAAAAAAGTTCTGGCAACTGACCTGCTTACAGATGGCGGTTCGAAACACTCTCGGACAGAGGCCCACTCCCTGCCTTGATAGGCACAGGGTGATTATGAAACGGATTCAGTCCTTTTTGCCCTTTATCCACCAGTCACTTTTATCCGAGAACCACCAGAGCGAAGAGTCGGTCTCAAGAATGGTCTCGGCAAGCTCACGGGCTATGTCGGTCTTGAGCCTTTTGAGCGCAAAATCAAGCCACTCTTCCGCATAGGTGTTACCCAGGTCTTTGTACTCCTTAAGGGCTACGATCATCTCAAGCTGGTCCGCATCATAGGCAAGCCTTGCCTCCGTGCTCTCGCATTTCATGAACTCGAAGATCAGTCCCCTGATCTCGTCACCGAAGGGGAGGGTATCCGCAAGGTCATTAACGGCTCTCTTTTCATCAGCCTTCACATATTTCTTATTCACATAGTTCAGGTCGCCTGTCCTGGCCTCAGGAAGGTCATGGAACAGGCACATTTTAAGCAATTTGTCGGTATCTACGTCATGCGAAAGATGTCCGAGGACAAACCCGATATAGACGGTTCTGAATATATGCTCGGCAACCGATTCGGCCCCAGAGCCGAGAAACTGGAAGCCAGTTCTCGGAGTACGTTTCAGCATGCCCGCCTCAAATAAGAAATTTGCTATACGTTTCATGGCAACCCCGCACGAAAAGGTTTTTTTATTGAGCCTGCATCCGGCCGAAAAGTCAATAGCCCTGCGCATCGTTCCAATTGCAGGCGCCTGGTGAACTGGGATATAATGGGGCATATGGGTTTCAGGGCATGGCCCTCCTGTACTGACTGATCCCGGCCGTTGGGAGGTTCAGCAGGTGACGTAGGATCATTGAAGAGAAGCACTGCGGCTGTCCGGAAGTTCTCCGCTGTTGCTTCCACCGCTCTGCTCTTCCGGTAGCATTCGATTCCGTATGCTGTGCAATCACTATGTAACGCAAGGAGAAACATATGTCAGATCTGAAAAAAATGTATAAGACCATTATGGATGATAAGTTTCCCGATGATATGACTGTCAGATTCGGGGACCAGACGCTGGTATACCGCAAGAGGGCATGGAAGATACCTGACGAGAAGACAGGGGAGCTTATCGAAAAAGGTCTGCGGTACGGCGAGAACCCTGACCAGCAGGCAGCTCTGTATGAACTGGTAAACGGCAACCTTGTGCTGGGAGATTGCAGATTCATCGATCCGGGCAACGGGCTGGTAAGCAGCATTACAGAGGCTGATATGCTCCAGGCCGGGAAACATCCGGGGAAGACGAACCTCACTGACCTCGATAATGCCCTGAACATTCTTAAGTTCCTTGCTGACAGACCTGCTGCTGCAATCATGAAGCACAACAATCCGAGCGGCGTGGCATACGGTGCGACGG
>Ga0079037_100000996_pt1 | contig 14082 bp, 9 predicted proteins | sample Mud3Dept4metaG_FD_71479 | JGI IMG/M metagenome (GOLD analysis project Ga0079037, IMG submission 71479) | Freshwater wetland microbial communities from Ohio, USA, analyzing the effect of biotic and abiotic controls - Mud 3 Core 4 Depth 4 metaG | ecosystem: Environmental > Aquatic > Freshwater >... | reverse complement strand
CTGGGCGCTGGGCGCTGGGCGCTGGGCGCTGGGCGCTGGGCGCTGGCCGGTATAATGGGTGATTCGGCAGGGCGTGCTGAGCCCCGCCGTGTCATCCATGAGCCACGACTGGATTGCCGTCCGGGGTGCCCGGGTCCACAACCTCCGGAACATCGACGTCGATCTGCCGCGCGATCAACTCGTCGTGATCACGGGCCTGTCGGGGTCGGGCAAGTCGAGTCTCGCCTTCGACACGATTTACGCCGAAGGGCAGCGCCGCTACGTCGAGTCGCTCTCCGCCTACGCCCGGCAGTTCCTCGAGCAGATGGAGAAGCCGGACGTCGACCTCATCGAGGGCCTCTCTCCGGCCATCGCGATCGAGCAGAAGACGACCGGCTCGAACCCGCGCTCAACGGTGGGCACCGTCACCGAGGTGTACGACTACCTGCGCCTCCTCTTCGCCAACCTCGGCGTCCCGCACTGCCCCAACTGCGGCCGCGAGATCACCGCCCAGTCGGTGGACCGCATCGTCGAGGAGGTGATGCACGTACCGGCCGAGGAGCGCCTGAACGTGCTCGCACCGATCGTCCGCGGCCGCAAGGGCGAGTTCAAGAAGGAGCTGGCGTCACTCCGGCAGAAGGGGTTCACGCGCGTGCGGGTGGACGGCCAGACGCGCTCGCTCGAGGAGGACATCGCGCTCGACCGGCGCCGCAACCACTGGATCGACGTGGTGGTGGACCGGCTGCTGATGAAGCCGGGTCTCGAACGGCGGCTGCTCGACTCGATCGAGACGGCGCTCGGCTTGGCCAACGGCGTCGTGGTGATCAACACGCTCGACGGCGGCGACCGCCTGTTCTCGCGCGAGCTGGCCTGCGTGGACTGCGGCGTGAACGTGCCGGAGATGACCCCGCGCACCTTCTCGTTCAACTCGCCGCACGGGATGTGTCCGGGCTGCCAGGGCCTCGGCGCGGTCTACGACATCGACCCCGCCCGCGTGGTGCCCGACGATCGCAAGAGCCTGAACGAGGGGGCGATCGCTCCGTGGGCTCGCGGTGACGCGACCTTCGTGCGGCAGGCGCTCGACCGTCTCCGCGACGTCCACGGCATCGATCTCGACGTGCCGTTCGGGAAGCTCTCGCGGCGGCACCGCGACCTGCTGCTGAACGGGGTGGGCGGCACCGCGCGGCGGACCGAGCCGAAGCGCAGCGGCAACGGCCGACACGGCGGCGGCATCGCCAGGCGCGCCGATCCCTTCGGCGAGGATTTCGAGGGCGTCGTCTCGAACCTGCGTCGGCGCTACGAGGCCGGCACCTGGGCGGAACGCGAGCTGCTCGAGGAGTACCGTGCGCTCGGCACGTGCCCGGCGTGCGAGGGCGGCCGGCTGCGCCCCGAGAGCCGCGGCGTCCGCTTCAAGGGGCGCACGATCGTCGAGTTGACCTCGCTCCCGATCAGCGAGGCGCTCTCCGCCGTCGAGGCCGTCGAACTGACCGCCCGCGAGACACTCGTGGCCGGCCGCGTGCTCAAGGAGATCCGCGATCGCCTGCGCTTCCTCAACGACGTGGGGGTGGGCTACCTCACGCTCGGGCGCAGCGCGTCCACTCTCTCGGGCGGCGAGGGGCAACGCATCCGGCTGGCAACGCAGATCGGCGCGAGCCTCACCGGCGTGCTGTACGTGCTCGACGAGCCGTCGATCGGCCTGCACCAGCGCGACAACCGACGGTTGCTCGCCACGCTCCGCCGACTCCGCGATCTGGGCAACACGGTGATTGTCGTCGAGCACGACGAGGAGACGATCCGCACGGCCGACTACGTGGTGGATCTCGGGCCCGGCGCCGGCGTGCACGGGGGCGAGGTCATTTTCCAGGGTCGTCCCGCCCAGCTGCTGCTCGGTGCCCCTGAGTCGCTCACCGGCGCGTACCTGCGCGGCGAGCAGTCGATCGAGACGCCGGCGACGCGCCGCGCGCCCGGACCGCGCGTGCTGCGCGTCAGCGGCGCGCGCGAGCACAACCTGAAGAACCTCGACGCGGAGTTTCCGCTCGGCCTCTTCGTCGCGGTCACCGGCGTGAGCGGATCGGGGAAGTCCACGCTCGTCAACGACATCCTCTACCGCGCCCTCGCGCGCGACCTCTACCGGGCGCTCGACGAGCCGGGCGCGCACGACCGTCTCGAGGGCATCGAGCTGATCGACAAGGTCATCGAGATCGACCAGTCGCCGATCGGCCGCACGCCACGCTCCAACCCGGCCACCTATACCGGCCTCTTCACGTTCATCCGCGAGCTGTTTGCGATGATGCCCGAGGCGCGGGCGCGCGGCTACCGGCCGGGGCGCTTCTCGTTCAACGTGAAGGGCGGGCGCTGCGAGGCCTGCCAGGGCGACGGGGTCATCGCCATCGAGATGCACTTCCTGCCGGATGTCTACGTGACGTGCGAGCACTGCAAGGGCCGGCGCTACAACCGTGAGACGCTCGAGGTGGAGTACCGCGGCAAGTCGATTGCCGACGTCCTCGACCTCACCGTGGACCAGGCGTTCCCGCTGATGGAGAACCTGCCGGCCATCGCCAACAAGCTACGCACGCTGCAGCGGGTCGGGCTCGGCTACATCGAGCTGGGACAGGCGGCGACCACGCTCTCGGGCGGCGAGGCCCAGCGCGTGAAGCTCGCGCGCGAATTGTCGCGCCGCGGCACCGGCCGCACGGTCTACATCCTCGACGAGCCGACGACCGGGCTGCACTTCGCCGACGTGCACAAGCTGCTCGACGTGCTCAACCAGCTCGTGGACCAGGGCAACACGGTCGTCGTGATCGAGCACAACCTCGACGTGATCAAGTCGGCCGACCACGTGATCGACCTCGGTCCCGAGGGTGGCGCCGAGGGAGGACGCGTGGTGGCGCAAGGGACACCCGAGCAGGTGGCCCGCACGCGGACCTCCTACACGGGACGGGTGCTCGCCGAGGTGCTCGGACCGGGCCGCCGCCCGTTTCCCAGGCCAGCGAGTGTGGCCGGATAGCCACACCTGTTGCACGAGAGGCGTGGCTCCCCAACCACAACCGTACCGGGCCGGCGGCCAGACGACGCCACGGAGTGCCGCTAAGCACTTATAAAGTGGCACGTTACTCATGTCGTTCCAGCGATCGAATCGCTGGCACTGTTCATGCTTCTCTTGAGCGGGGCGGAGGACCGCCCGTTCATTTCGTTTCGAGAGCTTGATGACTCTCCAGCGCACTCTTCGTCGAGCCGTCTCCTGCACCGGCATCGGTCTCCACTCGGGTAAGAAAGTCTCGATGACGTTCCGGCCGGCACCGGCCGGACACGGCATCCGGTTCGCCCGCACGGACCTGGGCGGCCGCGAGATTCCCGCAACCGTCGATCGGCTCGCCGGCATGTTCTACGCGACCGGTCTCTCCGCCAACGAGGCGGCGGTGGACACGGTGGAGCACCTGCTGGCCGCGCTGTCCAGCTTTGGCATCGACAACCTCACGGTGGAGCTGAACCACGCCGAGGTGCCGATCATGGACGGCAGCGCCGCGCCCTTCGTCTACCTGATCGAAGACGCCGGCGTGCGCCGGCTCTCGGTTCCGCGGCAGTATCTCAAGGTGCTGCGCCCGGTCGCCGTGGAGCAGGGCGACAAGCAGATCGCGGTCTATCCCGCCGATCACTTCCGCGTCACCTACACCATCAGCTTCGATCACCCCCTGCTGCGGCACCAATCGCGGACGATGGTGATCTCGGAGCGGAGCTTCGTCGAGGACATCGCGCCGGCACGGACCTTCGGGTTCCTCAAGGAGGTGGAGACGCTGCGGCAGCACGGCCTCGCGCTCGGCGGTTCCCTCGAGAACGCCGTGGTGCTCGGCGACACCGGGCCGCTCAATGCGCTCCGCTTCGACGACGAGTTCGTCCGGCACAAGATCCTCGACGCCATCGGCGATCTGGCGCTGCTCGGGCACCCGCTGCTCGGCCACGTCGTCGTGAATCGCGGCGGGCACGCCTTGCACACGGCGCTCGCTGCGCGGCTGCTGGTGGAGCGCGACGCCTGGGAGCTGGTGGAGCAGCCCGAAGACGCCGTGGTGTCGGCAGGTACGGTGCCGGTGCCGGTGGGATCGGTGAACTAGGCAGGCTGCCGCCGGGCGGCTGGCGGCCGCTCGGCCGGGGTCAGACAACGTGCGGGGGCGACGGAACACGTCGCCCCCGTTGCTTTGTACGCACCTGGCGGGTAACGTGGCCTCGCGCACCCCCGGCTGGACGCCGGCCAGATGGGACACCGGAAACCGAGCTCGCCGCGGCAGCCCCGCTCATCGAAGTCGGGATGGGCTTGGCAGAAGACACGTGTTGCGCCGGTAGGTGACCGTACGGGTGGGCCGGACACGACCGGTCGAAGGCGGCCTGTGCCGCCGCCACTCCCGAAGCCAGGCAAGTGAACATGACTTCCGACTTCCGATCGATCACGACGCCGCACCACCTTGGCGCCGGCCGGTTCGGCACCGAGGTACCCGACGGCTGGCAGCAGGGGCGCGGCGCGTTCGGCGGCCTCGTGGTCGCCGTGCTGGCACGGGCGATGCTGCAGCACGAGGACGACCCCGGGCGCGGGCTGCGCGTGCTCACCGTCGAACTCTGTGGGCCCACGCTCGCGGGTTCTGCCGAGGTGCGGGTGGAAGCGCTTCGGCGCGGCAACCGCGTCACGACGAGCGCGGCCCGCCTGGTCCAGGGGGGCGAGGTCGCCGCGCACGCGGTGGGCGTGCTCGCCCGCCCGCGGCGGAACGATCAGCGGTGGCTCGGCCTCACGCCGCCGGTGCCGGCCGACTGGCAGCGCGTGGCCCCGGCCCCGCCGTCACGGGCCTTCGCCCCTGTGTTCACGCAGTGGTTCGAGTTCCGCCCGGACGGGCCGCTGCCGTTCTCGGGGGCCGTGCGGCCAGAGGCGAGCGGCTGGATTCGCCTGACACAGCCCGGACCGGTGCGGGACGTCCCCGAGATCGCGGCGCTCATCGACGCGTGGTGGCCGGCGCACTTCGCGAACTCGCGCACGCCGCACCCGATCGCGACCATCAGCTTCACGCTGGATGTGGTGTCGGAGGCGACCAGCATCGACCGCGACGCGCCGCTCTATCACCGGGGCACCGTCCTCTCCGCCAGCGAGGGGTACCTCGTCGAGCAACGCGAGCTGTGGTCTCCGGCTGGCGACCTCGTGGCGATCAATACACAAACAGTGGCTGTCCTCGCGTGAACGCCCGGCTTCCCGCCTCCGTCGTCCTTCGGCGATGATCAGCGCCGCCTTCACCTGGAGGGCCACGCTCCGTCGTGGCCGTCAGCCCGACTCGGGCGTCGGGCCACGAGGCGTCAGGCGCAAGCCAGACGAGGGAGCAAGGCGTAGGGCGTAACGCGCAGAGCGGCTATCCCCGCAACGCCGACACGAAGATCCCCGGCAGGCGCCGGTAACCCGGGTCCATCGCGAAGTAGGCCACCCGCTTCGCCGTGGTGTGCGCCGTCCGGTTGGTGACGAACCACGGCGGCTTGGGCAGGAACGCCGGGTCGCCGTGCATCCAGCTCCGGGGGAACGGGTAGAAGCACCCGCGGACCACCGCCTTCTCGGTGTTGTCGAGGAGGAAGGTGTTGTGCACCACGCCGACGCCGCTCTGGATGTCGTCGGGTGTGTGGCCGGGATACGCGCCCCACGGCGCCTGCACGATGAGAAAGGCGCACGCGTTCCACGCGTTGACGCCGATCGACCCGTAGCGCAGGTCCGCGACGGCCTGGTCGAGCCGGGGGCCCAGTTCGCGCATCGTGCGCGGGTGCACGAGCAGCGTGGCCCCGAGGGTACCGTCGAGCCGCTCGTTCGCGAAGCGCACGGCGTTCTCGAGGAACGCGGCGGGCGTGGCGCCCGGCAGGCTCGTCTGCGCCAGGACGGGCCCGAACATCTCCTCAGTGAAGCACGGCTCGTCAGCCCGGTCGGGATTGAGTCCCGCGATCAGCGTGCGCGGCGTGGCGCCGTTCCCGAACAGCTCCGCGCTGGGGTGGTGCGCCACGGCCTGTCGCTGCCGCACGTCGCAACCGGGGTAATAGGCCTCGCGCGGCGGCAGCGCCCGCATCACGCCGCGCACGGCATCGAGCACCCTGGCGCTCCCGTCCCACTCGCGTGGCAGCACCAGCACCTGCGAAGCCACGCAGTTGCACCCGCTGTTGTGCAGCTTCATCGTGGCGATGTTCTCGGCCTGGAAGCGAATGTCCGCATCGCTCCACGGGCCGGGCACGACGATGCAGGGGCCGATGCCGCCGAGTTCGCTCGTGATCGGCTTGGTCAGCACGGGCTCGTTGCGCCGCTTCCGCGCGGCCCCCTCCTCCCCCGTGCCGAACACGATCGCGTCGTGGCTGTGCGCGCTCCCGGTGATGTGGACCGTTTCCACGGCCTCGTGCCGGCACAGCCAGCCCCCGACATCCGCGCCGCCGTAGACGATGCGGAGGTAGTCCTCGGCGATCAGGGGAGCGAGCACCTCCTCGAGGACGGGACCGAGGTAGTCGTTCACCGGGTTCATCTTGAGGACGACCACCTCGCCGTCGGCGTAGAGCTTGTAGAGCGCGTCGAGGGGGGCGATGCCGTTGACGTTGCCGGCGCCGAGCACCAGGGCGACACGGCCGCGCGGCTGCGGCTGGCGGTAGAACCGGCCGATGTGGTCCTGCAGGTTCGAGGCGGTGACGCCGGGCTGCATCCAGGTCTCGGCCGTCAGGCCATTGAGCAGCAGCCACCCGAACAGGTCCGGCGGGAAGACGCTCACCACCACCTGGCCATTGGGCCGTGTGGTCACCTTCCGGAAAGGGACCGGGAGCTTGTGTCCGATGTGGTGCAGCGTCCGCACGTACCCGTCGATGCCGGCCGCCAGGGCCCAGGGACCGGTGACCCACTCCTCGCCAACCCAGGGCGAGGCCGGATCGAGGCGCTTGGCGGCTGCCGACGCGTCCACCCAGCGTTGCGCGAGGCGCTGGAGGTTGGCGCGGGCCCCGAAGAGCAGTTCGATCTTGTGGTGAGTCTGCAGCGTGGCCCACTGCTGCTTGTGGGCCTGGAGCGTGGTGAGGGCTTCGTGCAGCGATGACTCCGAGGTCGCACCGGCCATGACGCACCCCCGTGAGCTGGTGGGGGTGACCACCCTCTCCAGCCTGGGGGCTGCTGAGGTACTTGTGTCACAGAACGCCGCGGCGCGCCAGTGCCGCGCGGTGTGACCGCCCGAGCGACGTTCCTCGACGCCTCCGGCGGCCGTCGCCGGCGCGTCGGCCCGAACTTGCCGGGGCCCGAGGCCGGCCAACCTCGGTCGAGGCCGCGCGGCGTGCGGGTGTGGCTCTCAGCGTCGGTCGTCGCGCTCCATGTCGAACCGGGTCTTGAAGCCGCGCCGCCAACGAGAAGGTGGCTCGCTTGCCTGTTCAACCGATCAGTGGACGCTGTCTGGCCGATCGAGGCGCCCGCTCGGTTGACACCCCCCGGGAGATGGCCGATCCTCAGGTCGAGGTGTGCAACGGACGCCGTACCGAGAAGCCCGCACCGCCACGCCGGTCTGAAGGGAGGTCGCTCATGGCGCTCCTCGTCACCACGTACAACATCGTGCCGGACAAGTGGGACGCTTACCTCAAATGGGCCACCGAATCGGCGATTCCACGCATCATGAAGATCCCGGGCCTCGTGCAGTTCCGAGCCTATAGGCCGGTCACCGGGCCGTACGAGATCGCGACGATCTACGAGTTCGCGGACATGGCGGCGTGTGCGGCCTGGCTGAGCCATGCAGACTACCAGGCCATCATGGCCGAGTTCCGGACGTTCGTGTCGAGCCACCACGCGGACGTGTGGGGACCGTCACCGGTCGTGCCGACAGCGCTGCGGCCATAGGCTGACTCGAAGGGACCCGACGAAGACCGGGGGCGGCGTGGAGCGGGCGCCCCGGTCTTCCTGCTCCCGCCCCTCGGTGGGTTGGGCTGCGGGCCGTGGCGGCGGGGGAGCCAGCGACTCCACCGGGAACGCGACGACCTCCCAGCGCTCGGCGGTGGTCGACGGGCGACCTCTCCGTTCCCCGCGGAGGTGGCGTCCGACTGTCAACGGCTGGCCGGAGGCACCTCAGGCCTGGGACCTCCGGCGCCTCCGGGTGAGGGGCTCAGGGATCCGTCCCGCCACGCCCAGCCTACCTGAAGTCGATCCCGACGTGCTGCACGACGCCGTTGGCTTCGACGGCGAGGTAGCGGAACGCCCGGCCGTCGGGGAGGATGCCGCTGGCGATGAGCCGGAGCTGGGTCCCCTGTCCCGCGAAGGGATGGAGCGTTTCCTCGAAGCGGGTGGCCACGCCCTGCATCAGCGAGTCCATCGTGAGCAATTCGGGCACCGTCAGGACGCCGTCCAGAACGGCTGCATCGAACTCCGCGACCGACACGAACCACACGGGCACCGCCCCGTTGCCCCGGAGCCGTGACTGCTTCGGCGTGTCTGAATCGGCCCAGAGCTCGAACCCGTGCACGGTGAGCGGACACCCGAAGATCGCGGGGATGCCGGCGAAGTCGTAGAAGTCGAGCAGGTTGAAGTCCGTCGGCACGCAGCCGGGTTCCCGGTAGAACGCGATCGCGACCCACTCGTCGGTTCGGTACACGTCCTCGGCGTGGATGCGGGCGTAGAAGGGGCCCCCAGGACTGTCCTCGGGCACGAGCAGGCGAATCTGCCCGGCCGCCGTGGCCGCCGTGCCGAGCGTGACCGCCAGCACCACGCCCGCACGTACCGCACACATCGTCGTCGCCGACCACCGTCCGTTCGCCATCGGATCACCCTCCTTCGTCGGGGCCGAGGTTGTTCTACCTTGGCGTGACGCGCATGTCAGCGGACATCAGCGGACAGGGACCGGCCGGCCCGTAATGTCCGTTGCGGGCCGGCTCGTTGAAGCCGGTTGTCCGTTGTGCTACCGTCCGGGTACGAACGGAACTCCGCGAGCAGGCGTATGGCCCACCTGTCCTCGGCCGGCGGCGACGACGCGCCGGACGGTCCGCGGCTCCCGCACCGCCTCGATTCCTGGAAGGAGATCGCGTCGCACTTTCGACGCGACGTGCGAACGGTGCGCCGGTGGGAACAAGCCGAGGGCATGCCGGTCCACCGGCACCTGCACCGCGCCCGCGGCTCGGTCTACGCGTATGCCGACGAGCTGGACCGGTGGTGGGACACACGCCGGAGTCAGGAGGGGCCGGGCGAGCCACCTGGCGGACGAGCACGTGCGTGGCTGACGGGTCTCGTGGCGGGGTCGCTGGGCATTGCGGCCCTCGCGTTCGCCGTTCACCGCGCGGCGGTCGTGCCCGGGCACCTGGCGACGGCCGATTCGCGCGCCGGGCGCGAGGTCAGCCCCCCGCCCTCGCGGCAGTTGCCCGACGACCCGCAGGCGCGGGAGGCGTTCCTGGTCGCCCGCCAGCAACTGTCGCGACGGACCGGCTTCAGGCACGAGGCCCGGAGACATCTGGAACTCGTGGTGGCGCGAGCGCCCGCCTTTGCCGAGGCGCACGCCCTGCTCGGTGAGGCCTACCTCCGGCAGGGCCTCTACGACGCCCCGACTCGCGCCCAGGCGTGGGAGAAGGCAGAAGCGTCCGCGAGACGCGCGGTTGTCCTCAACGACAACCTGGCCGTCGCGCACAGGGTATTGGGCCGCGTATTGCTGCTTCGCCATTGGAACTGGACGTCGGCAGAGGCCGAGATCGTGCGGGCGATCGAACTCGACCCCGGCGATCTGGAAGCCCGGTCGACCCGCGCGCTGTACTTGCGGTCCGCAGGACGGCTCGACGAGGCGCTCGCCGAGCGCCAGCGAGTGCAGCAGGCCGACCCGCTGCACGCGTACTGGCTGCTGGCCCTCGGGAATGAGTACACCTTCGCGCGCCGGTACGAGGACGCAGACCGGAGCTTTCGGAGAGCGCTGGAACTCGAGCGTGACTATCGGCCCGCCGTCGCGGGCCTGGCCGACGTCTCGGAGCGAACCGGCCGCTTCGCGGAGGCCGCGGCCTGGCAACTGCAGTACCTGCGCCTCACCGAGCAGGACGATCTCGCGGCGGCCTACGAAGAGGTGTGCCGTCGTGAGGGTCCGGCTTCGGCCGAGCGGTGGCTGGACCGCCAGCGTCTGGTGGAGTTCTCACGCGACGCCCAGAACAACCTCTACAGCCTGGCCTACACCCACGCACGGCTGGGTGAGCGGGAGGAGGCGCTTCGCTTCCTCGAGTTGGCCTACGAGCGTCGTGACACCGGGCTGCTGCAGGCGAACGTCGATCCGGACTTGGATCCTCTCCGCGATGATCTGCGGTTCCGCGATCTCCTGCAGCGCGTCGGTGCCCCCCACTGAGTGTCCCGGAGCATTCACTCCGTCGTCGTTCGCTTCTGTTCCAGCGTCGCGTGCCGTCTCACCGCCAGTGCCATCGAGAGCGGAACCGCCGCAATCACCACCGCGTCGGTCCAGGCCGGCAGGTTCACGGAGAGGGCGGGTCGCAACACCGTCCACACAGAGAGCAGCAGCAGGCCGCCGAGGATCCAGAGCATCCCCGACGCCCGCACCTCCGCGCGAGGGCCCTTCAGCAGGGTGTGTGCAATCGCGGCGAGCATCAGGACGACGCACGCCAGGATGAGCAGTGAGGCCACGCTTCCCGTGGAGTAGTAGAGTGCCGGGTGGACGATCACTTCGACGAGCAGGAACAGGAGCAAGCCGGCCCAGGCGCCGTAGACGAGCCGGGCCGCCGTCGAACTGCGGCTCACGGCCTTCGGCACCGGGAACGCGATGAAGAACCGGAGCAGCAGGATGAACATGAGGACGCTGGCGGCCGTGGCCACGTGACCCTGCACCCCGTTCCATGATCCAAGGTGCGGCCCGAGTCCCAGCGACGCGCTCACGCCGGCCGCCAGACCGATGCCGGCCAGCGCCCGCGCGTGGCCGGTGTTCACGGTGAGCAGGGCCCAGAGGCCTGCAGCCATGAAGGCGAGCCCCACGAGGGCCGCGCGGATCCTGTTAGCGGCTGCTGCCGCGGAGGGCGCCGGGAAGACGACATCGACGGGAACCTGCTCGGCATCCCGCTGGACGACGAACCGGCGCGATTCGCCGATGCGCGGTACGAGGGACCGGGGCCAGCGCGACTCCATGCCGAGGGTCTCGACGGGGCGCCCGTCGACGCTGATCACCCGGTCGCCGGCCTTGAAGCCCGACCTGTCGGCGAGGCTCCCGGGGTAGATGCCGGCAACACGGTAGTGCGGGTCGTAGAGGCCCCCGCTGAACCCGCTGTTGAGGCCCTCGTGGAGGCCGGCGGCCCCCCAGGCCGTGAGGGCCAGGACCGCGACGAGTACGAGGGATTGCCGGCGGCTGAGACCCGCATCACGATTTGCCATGTGGTGCCTCCTGCGGCCTGCGCCCGCCCCTCGATTGGGCCGCGAGGCTGCGCGACCGCGAACGGCTAACGAGCCCGAAGCACCATCAGCGTCACGTCGTCGCTCTGCTCGGCGCCGCTGAAGGCCCGGACGTCAGCGATGACGTGCTCGACGGCCTCGGCAACGGGGCGGTCCTTCTCTCGCCCCAGCGCCTCGATCAGCCGTGACTCGCCGAACTCCTGCCCGTCGGGACTCATGGCCTCCGTCACGCCGTCGCTGAAGATCGCCAACAGATCGCCCGGCCGCAGATCGACCTCGGCGGCGGCCGCCTCCAACGGATCGAAGAGGCCGATGGCGCGCGCCGTCACGGCGAGCCGTTCCACAGATCCGTCGGCGCGGAGCACGGCCGGCGGCTGATGCCCGCAGTTGGCATACGTCAGCCGCCGCGTGCCGTCGTCGTAGCGCGCGAGGAAGAGCGTGGCAAAGTGGTTGCCAGCGGTGGATGCACAAAACGATCGGTTGACCACCTCGAGCAGCCGCGGCAGGTCTGCGGTGCCTATGCCCTCCGAGAGGCTGCGCAGGCTGGCCTGGAGGTGCGCCATCAGCAGCGAGGCGTAGAGTCCCTTCCCCGACACGTCGGCCAGCGCGAAGCCCACCTGGCGGTTGCCGAGGTCGAGGACGTCGTAGTAGTCGCCACCGACCTGGCGTGCCTGGACGCAGCGCGCCGCGTACTCGATCGTGTCCACGACGACCGGACGGGCCGGAAACAGGCGGCGCTGGACCTCGGCGGCCACTTGCATCTCGTGCGCCGCCCGGCGCTCCACCTCGATCCGGACCGCCATCTCCTCGGCCAGCATCAGGTTCTCGAGTGCGCCGCCGGCCTGCCTCGACACCGACGCGAGCAGCCGCTTGTCCTCCCTCGAGTACGGTTCCTCCGAGCGGCGCGTGCCGAGGGCGAGCAGCCCGATGAGCCGCCCGCGGCGGCTCTGCATCGGCACGAGGCAGTCGGCGTCGAGGGCGGAGACGAGGGCGTGGGACTGCTCGGCGGGCGTCACCTCATGAGACAGGCCTTGGTCTTGAAGGCGCTCGAGCAGCGGGTCGGCGTCGTCGAGCGCTGGCGGGGTACCGGCGACCGTGGAGGAAGCGCGTGCCAGCCGGCCGGCCTCGTCGCGCAGGTAGACGGCGATCGTGCGCGGGTGCAGCGCCTCGACGAGTTGCCCCTCCAACAAACCGGCCAGGACGGCACGGTTGGTGACGAGCGCCGATTGCTGCGCCAGTTCCTCGAGAACGAGCCGCGCGTCGTAAGCGCTGCGAAAGAACGCCTGGTCGATGCGCCGGGCAACACGGCCGGCGACGGCGCCGCCGGTGCGGACGAGCAGCAGGCCGAAGGCGGCCCCCGCCGCGATGCCCGTGGGGAGCGCGGCATCGGTGAGCCGCGGCAGCACCTGCGCGATGACCGCCACGAACAGCCACGTCACCGCGAGGCTGAGCACAAGAGCCAGCAGCAGGAAACCTCGCTGCACGAGCACGTACCGGGCGCCGCGCCGCACGAACAGCGAGAACTCCAGCACCCGGTGCCGCACGACCGCGTAGCCGAAGAGCACGGGCGCGGCCATCATCAGCAGGGCGCACGGCACCCAGAACCAGAACGGGAGGTTGAACAGGTCCCGCCGCAGGAGAAGCTGGGCGGTGACGAGGGCGGCCCACCCAATCAGGCCCACCGCGAAGCTCCACGCCATGAACCGGGCCCTCCGGCCCCCGTCGGGAGCAGCCGACCTGCGGCAGTTGAGCAGGAGGGACACGCCGGCGAAGCCGACGGCGGTGTAGTAGGAGACCAACTGGACGAGGTTGAGTGCCTCGGCGCCGGGCAGCGTCAGCCAGCGGACGAACGGCCACAGGCTGCCGGCGACGAGCGTCACCAGGCTGATGGGAATCCAGAGCGCGGCGCTGAGCCCCAGCAGCACGGCCTTCAGCCACGGCAGGCGGCGATGGAGCGGGGAGGGCGCCGGGAACGTCGCGAGCAGCCAGTAGAAGCAGGCCGGCGCGAAGCCATTCGCCGTGTAGCTGTAGACGATGATCAGACGGCGGAGCAGTCGGGGCGCGTACGCCACGATCGGTTCGAGTGGCGCCACGCCCAGGCCGGCGAAGGAGACCGCGACCAGCCAGGCGTTGCGGTCGTACCCGCGCAGCAGCAAGACGCCGAGGGCGACGATGACGAAGGGGACCGGATAGGCCCTGAGAGGCCAGAAGACGAGTCGCCTCAGGAGGCTCGAGTCGGGTGGTTCGAGGTCGTGACGAGCCAGCACCGCCTCGACGGCCCTCGGCGGGCCCCCCTCGCGCGACACGTCGAACTGAACCCTCTGGCCCGGGCGACCCTGTGAGACCTGGTCGTAGAAGGGGAACGGATCGTTGAGCGGGCGGCCGTTGACCGCGACGATCAGGTCGCCCTCGCGAAGTCCGGCCTGTGCGGCGGGGCCGTTGGCCACGACCTCGCTGATCCGCATCGTCTGGGTCCAGCCATCGTATACAACGAACACCCCGAGGTAGGCGGCGGTGCGGGAGCCCTGGGCATAGAAGGTCCACAAGGCCGCGTAGCTCACCGTGACGATGCCGAAGAGGATCGCGGCGGCGAGGTGCAAGCGCCGGCTGGCCGGTGCCGGTGGGGTCACCACCGCCTCCTGGGGGGCTCTCAGGCTACTTGTGTCACAGAACGGCGTGGCACACCAGTACGTTCGACGTCTGCGGGCCGGCGGACGTTCGAC
>Ga0079037_100000994_pt1 | contig 14095 bp, 12 predicted proteins | sample Mud3Dept4metaG_FD_71479 | JGI IMG/M metagenome (GOLD analysis project Ga0079037, IMG submission 71479) | Freshwater wetland microbial communities from Ohio, USA, analyzing the effect of biotic and abiotic controls - Mud 3 Core 4 Depth 4 metaG | ecosystem: Environmental > Aquatic > Freshwater >... | reverse complement strand
GGCTTCCTCGAGGCTCGCTACCGCCCCGTCGCCCGCTGGGGCGGCGAGCCCTTCGCGGGCGAAGGCTTCGGCGTTAAGCTGCTGAGACGTGGGGACGAAGCCGCCCCCCGCCGTACGGCGCCCCCCTCTTGACATCTATAACTATATAGCTATATTTATCCCGCCGTGAAAACCGAGACCCGTGGAGGCCCGATGCCGACGGCTCCGAGACTCGCGCTCGCGTCCCTTCTCGCGCTCCTCATCGCTCCGCCCGCGGCAGCCGGCGAGCCCCTCACCCTCGCCGACGCCATGGCCCGGGCCCGGGAAAGCGCCCGCGAGGTCGCCGCGGCGCGCGCCCGGCAGCAGGCGGCCGAGGCCCGCGCGTCGCAGGCCTCGGGCTTCCGCCTTCCCGCACTCAACCTGACGGCCCTCTGGACGCGGACGAACAACCCGGCCGAGGTCTTCGCCCTGAAGCTGAACCAGGGGATCTTCTCCTTCGCCGAGTTCGTCCAGAGCGACCCGAACAAGCCCGCGCCGATCAACGCCGGGATCACGCGCGCGGAGATCGTCCTCCCCCTCTTCACGGGAGGCGAGCTGTCGACGCGAATCGACCAGGCGAGGCTCGCCGCGGCCGCCGCCGGCCAGACGGCCGACTGGGCCGGGAACGCCGCCGCCCTGGCGGCCGCCGAGGCGTACGTGATGGTCGCGCAGGCGGAGGAGTACGCCGCCCTCCTCTCGAAATCCCGCGAGACGGTCGCGGCGCACGTCACCCTCGCCCGGAACTACGTCGACCAGGGGATGCTCGTCCGGTCGGAGCTCCTCCGGGCCGAGGTGGAGCTGGCCCGGGTCGACGACCTCGTCGTCGAGGCCGACGGGCGCGTCCGCGTCGCGAACGCGAACCTCGCCTTCCGCCTCGGCGCACCGGGAGAGGCCTCGTGGGCCCTGGCGCCCCTCCCCGAGCCGCGTCCCGTGGAGGGCCCCGTCGAGCCGTGGCTCGACACGGCCTCCGCCCGCCCCGATCTCGCCTCGGCGCAGAAGCTCCTCGCCGCCGGCGAGCTGGAGGAAAAGGCCCGGAAGGCCCCTCTCTGGCCGAAGCTGGCGTTCGTCGCGCGCGGCGAGCTCTACGGAGAGCACGTCTTCGGGTCGAGCGGGACGAACGGCTCCCTGATGGCGGTCGCGACGTGGAACGTCTTCGCCGGCGGCTCCGACCGCGCGGCCGCGGTCGCGGCGCGGGAGGAGGCGCGCGCCGGCCGCGAGGACGTGACGCGCTTCGCCGAAGGGGTGCGCCTCGAGGTGCGCCAGGCCTTCGAGGAGGCGCGGACCGCCCGCTCCCGCCGCGAGACCGCCCGGAAGGCCCTCGAAGCCGCCCGGGAGGCGGAGCGGATCACGAACGAGAGGTTCCGGTCGGGCGTCGTGAAGATGCTCGACCTTCTGGACGCGGCGACCGCGCGGCGCGAGGCCGAGACGCGGGAGCTGGTGGCGCGCGCCGAGGCGCACGCGGCCGCCCTGCGGCTCGCGGTGAAGGCCGGCCGGCGCCCCGAAAGCGTCCTGCCCTGAGGAAGACGGAGGAAGGAATGAAGCTCCGGAGAATCGCTCCCGCAACGCTCGCCGCGCTCGCCCTCGCCGCCGCCGCCTGCGGCGGCCGGCACGAGACGAAGGAGACCGCGCCGCCCCCCGTGACGGCGGTCCTCGCGACCGCCGAGGCCGCGGAACTTCCCGAGCGCGTCGAGCTCTACGGAACGGTCGAGGCGGCGAAGTCGGCCGCCATCTCGAGCCGCGTCATGGCCAATGTCGTCGCCGTCCCCGTGAAGGCGGGCGACCTCGTCGCCGCCGGGGACGTCCTCGTGGAGATCGACCCCGCGACGGCGAAAGGACAGGAGTCGCAGGCCAAGGGGGCGCTCGCGCAGGCGCAGGCGGGCCTCGCCCTCGCGGACCGGAACCACCAGAGGTTCCAGGCCCTCGCGAAGTCGGGCTCGGCCTCGGATCTCGAGCTCGACCTCGCGCGGATGCAGTACGAGCAGGCGAAGGGGGCCGTCCAGCAGGCCGAAGGGGCCGTCGAGGCCGCCTCCTCCGTCTCGCGCGAGTCGCGCGTCACCGCGCCGTTCGCCGGCCGCGTCGCGGCGCGGATGGTCGACCCCGGCGACTTCGCCGCGCCCGGTCGCCCGCTCGTGACGCTCGAATCCGCGACGGGGCGACGCCTCGCCGTCTCCGTCCCCGCCTCCACGGCGACGGCCTCGGGCCTGAAGGCCGGGCAGACGGTCACCGTCCGGCTGGACGGGGCCCCGGCCGAGACGCCGGGCGTCGTGACCGAGATGTCCCCCGGCGCCGACCCGTCCAGCCACACCTTCACGGCGAAGATCGAGCTGACCGGGGCGCCCGCCGCCACCGGACTGACCGGACGGGCCTACCTCCGGGCCGGCGCCCGGAAGACGGTCCTCGTCCCGGACTCGGCCGTCATTCAGACCGGCGGCCTCCCGATGGTCGTCGTCCGCGACGCCGCCGGGAAGGCGCGCTCGCGCGCCGTCACCACCGGCGAGGCGCGCGACGGGAAGGTCGAGATCCTCTCGGGCCTCTCCGGGGGCGAGACCCTTCTCGTCTCCCTGAAGGGCCTCCCGGCCGACGGGGCCCCGGTGACGGAGGCGAAGAAGTGAGCGAATCCCCGACGCCGGGCCTCCCGCCCGACGCGCGGCGCGAGGCGCTGCGGCTGAGGATGACGCGCCGCCCGCTCGGCGCCTCCGGACGGCTCGCGAAGGCCTTCCTCGAGTCGAAGCTGACGCCGCTCCTCGTCGTCGCCTCGCTCCTCCTCGGCGCCTTCTCCCTCCTGATCACGCCGCGCGAGGAAGAGCCCCAGATCAAGGTCCCGATGATCGACGTGATGGTCGCGATGCCGGGCGCCTCCCCCGAGGAGGTGGAACGCCGCGTCGTCTCCCCCGTCGAGAAGGCCCTCTACCAGATCCCGAACGTCGAGTACCTCTACTCGATCTCGCAGCCCTCCGGCGGACTGATCATCGTCCGGTTCCTCGTCGGAACCGATCCCGACCAGGCCGTGGTCCGGGTCCACGCGAAGCTCGCGGAGCTCTCCCCCTCGCTCCCGCCGGGGGCGATGCCCCCCGTCGTCGCGCCGCGCGGGATCGACGACGTGCCGGTCGCCGCCTGGACCCTCTTCTCGAACGAGGTCTCCCCGATGGGCCTCCGCCAGGTGGCGGACGAGCTGAAGACCGAGTTCACGCGCCACCCGCGCGTCGCGCAGGTGACGATCCTCGGGGGGCAGCGGCGCGTCGTCCGCGTGACGTTCGACCGGGACCGCCTGGCCGCGCACGGCGTCTCCCTCGTCCAGGCGCACCAGTCGCTCTCGGCCCTGAACTGGCGCCTCCCGGCCGGGAGCTTCGCCTCCGGGAACACGGAAACGGCCGTCGAGGTCGGCTCCCTCTTCCGACGCGCCGAGGACGTCGGCTCGGCCGTCGTCGGGGCGGCCCGCGGGAAGCCCGTCTACCTGCGCGAGGTGGCCACGGTGGCCGACGGCCCCGAGGAGCCCACCCAGTACGCCTGGATGCTGACGAAGGACGGGACGGACGCCCCGGCGGTGACGGTCGCCGTCGCCAAGAAGCCGGGGACGAACGCCGTCGATCTGGTCCGCGACCTCGACGCGCGGCTCGCCGCCCTGAAGGGGCCCGTCGTCCCCTCGAACGTCTCCATCACCAAGACGCGCGACTACGGGCGGACGGCGAACGAGAAGTCGTCCGAGCTGATCTTCCACGTCGGCCTCGCGACGGTCTCTGTCGTCCTCCTGATGGCCCTCTTCCTCGGCCGGCGCGAGGCGCTCGTCGTCCTCGTCGCCGTCCCGGCCACCCTCGCGCTGACCCTCTTCTCTTCCTACCTCTTCGGCTACACGCTGAACCGGGTCACCCTCTTCGCCCTCATCTTCGCGATCGGCATCCTCGTCGACGACGCGATCGTGGTCGTCGAGAACGTCCACCGCCACTACGAGCTGGGGTGGGGCGAGCCGCACCTCGCGACCGTCTACGCGGTGGACGAGGTGGGAAACCCGACGATCCTCGCGACCTTCGCCGTCGTCGCGGCGCTCCTCCCCCTCGCCTTCGTGTCGGGGCTCATGGGCCCCTACATGCGGCCGATCCCGGTGAACGCCTCCGCCGCGATGATCTTCTCGCTCCTCGTCGCCTTCGTCGTCTCGCCGTGGCTCACCTTCCGGCTCTTCCGGAAATACGCCGAGGCGCACCGCCGCTCGAATGCCGCATTCGACCGGGTCGCCGAAACGCCTGAGGAGACCCGGCTCGAGAGCCTCTACCGGAGGCTCTTCACCCCGCTCCTCGCGAGTGCGGCCCGGCGGTGGGTCCTCCTCGGGGCGGTTGCGGTCCTTCTGCTCCTCTCGTGCGGCCTCTTCGTCCTCCGCGCCGCGAAGGTGAAGATGCTCCCGTACGACAACAAGAGCGAGCTGCAGGTGGTCCTCGACATGCCCGAGGGGACGACGCTCGAGGCGACGAACGCCGCGGCGCGGGCCCTCGCCGCGATCGTGAAGGGGGTCCCCGAGGTGACGGACGTTCAGGTCTACGCCGGCACGTCGGCCCCCTTCAACTTCAACGGGCTCGTCCGCCACTACTTCCTCCGCTCGGGGCCGCTCGTGGCCGACCTGCAGGTCAACCTCGCCTCGAAGGACGAGCGCAGGCGCGACAGCCACACGATCGCCAAGGACGTCCGCAACCGGGTCGCCGAGGCCGGGCGGAGGCTCGGAGCGAACGTGAAGGTGACCGAGGTCCCGCCGGGGCCGCCGGTCCTCTCCACGATGGTGGCCGAGATCTACGGTCCCGACCCGAAGGAGCGGATCGCCCTCGCGAGGGAGATCCGCGGGGTCTTCGAGTCGACGCCGGGCGTCGTCGACACCGACTGGCTCGTCCAGGCTCCCGGCCCGCGCGTCGAGCTGGTCGTCGACCGGGAGAAGGCCGCCCTCTCCGGGGTCAGCCCCGAGGTCGTCGTGAAGACCCTCCGGCTCGCCCTCGAAGGGGGTGACGCGGGCCTCCTCCGGGACGAGACGGCGCGATCGGCCGTCCCGATCGTCTTCCGCCTCGAGCGCGAGCAGCGCTCCGGCCTCGAAGGGCTTCTCGCCGCGACCGTCCCGTCGATGGCCGGCAGGCTCGTCCCGATCCGCGAGCTCGTGACCGTCCGGAGGGAGGTCCGGGAGACCTTCGTCTACCACAAGAACCTCCAGCCGGTGACGTACGTCCTCGCCGAGATGGCCGGGGTGGCGGAGGCCCCGGTCTACGGCATCCTCGACATGAAGAGCCGGATCGTGGCCCTGAGGCAGCCCGACGGGCGGCCTCTCCCGATCCTCTCGACGGCGCTCCCGTCCGACACGACGTCGTACGCGATGAAGTGGGACGGCGAGTGGCACATCACGTACGAGGTCTTCCGCGACATGGGGATCGCTTTCGCGGCCGTGCTCGTCCTGATCTACGTCCTCGTCGTCGGCTGGTTCCGGTCCTTCGTCACGCCCCTCATCATCATGGCGCCGATCCCGTTGACGCTCATCGGCATCGTCCCGGCCCACGCCCTGTTCGGCGTCTTCTTCACGGCGACGTCGATGATCGGCTTCATCGCCCTCGCCGGCATCATCGTGAGGAACTCGATCCTCCTCGTCGACTTCATCAACCTCGAGATCCTCTCCGGCGAGCCGCTGGAGGAGGCCGTCATCAAGGCGGGCGCCGTCCGGTTCCGGCCGATCGCCCTGACGGCCCTCGCCCTGGTCGCCGGGGGCGGCGTCATCCTCCTCGACCCGATCTTCCAGGGGCTCGCGGTCGCCCTGATCTCGGGCGTCCTCGTCGCCACGGCCCTCACCCTCGTCATCATCCCGCTCCTCTACTACATGTACCTGAAAGCGGTCGGCACGTCCGACCTCGGAGGTGAAGAAGCATGAACGTCAACGAATGGCTCCGCGCGATCGCCGGCCTCTTCGTCGTCCTCTCCGTCTCTCTCGGATACTGGGTCCACCCCGGTTTCTTCCTCTTCACGGCTTTCGTGGGGCTGAACCTCCTCCAGTCGGCCTTCTCGAGGTGGTGCCCGATGATGTGGATCCTCCGGAAGGCCGGTGTGAAGGATCAGCCCGCGTGAAGCTCCTGATGATCGTCGTCGAGGAGTCGTGCAAGCACGAGGTCGAGGTGATCCTGAAGCGCGCCGGCGTCACGGGCTTCACCGAGATCCCGAAGGCCGCCGGGATGGGGACGACGGGCCCGCGCCTCGGCTCGGCCGCCTTCCCGAAGACCTCGGCCCTCGTCCTGACGCTGCTCGAGGAGGGCGAGGTCGCCCGTGTGAGCGACGCCGTCCGCGCCGAATGCCCCGCCGCCGGGCGGGTCCACATGATCGCCTGGGGCGCCGAGCCCCTCTGACCGGAGGAGAAGCCCCCGATGCCGATGTTCGAGTACGCCTGCCGCGAGTGCGGGGAGCGCTTCGAGGAACTGCGGAGCATCCGCGACGACGGCCCGCCGCCGGAGTGCCCCGCCTGCGGCTCGACCGAGGCGACAAGGCTGTTCTCCCCCTTCGCGACGGCTTCGGCCGGGACGGGAGGCGGCGGGTCGCCGTCGTGCGGCGGCTCCGGCCGCTTCACGTGAGGGTGACGTCCCGGGGCCCGTCGGGCCCCGCCGAGGGCTGCGGGACCGAGGTGTTTGACGCGGCGTGTCTCGCCGTCCATATTGACCATATGACGATGGAAGGACACCTCCACCTCACGGACGCGGCCCGCGATCGCGTGGCCGCGCGCTTCCGCGCCCTCGCCGAGCCGATGCGCCTGCGGGTCCTCGAGCGCCTGTTCCAGGGCCCGGCCTCGGTGAGCGAGATCCTCGAGCATGTCGGGGGAACGCAGGCGAACGTCTCCAAGCACCTCGCCCTCCTCCACGCCGCGGGCCTCCTGTCGCGGAAGAAGGACGGGACGCGGACGGTCTACGCCATCTCCGACCCGACGCTGAAGAGGATCTGCTCGATCGTCTGCGCCGAGGTGGAGCGGAGCGCGAAGAGCGAGGCGGACGCCGTCCTCCGCCGCCCCCGCCGGCGCTAGGCCGCTTCCGCTTTCCGAAGGCGCCCGGGCGCGCTACCCTCGCCGCATCATTCCGCTTGAACGGCCGCCCCGCGGCCGCAAGGAGGCGCCCGGTGGAAGGTGATCTTCATTCCGCCCAGGGCCCGGCGCAGGCGACGCGCCGGAGCGTTCTCGACGTCCTGCTCGGTACGAGCTTCGTCGCGTGGGCCCTGGCCGTCGTCTACCCCGTCCTTCGCTATCTCACTCCCCAGAAAGAGGCGGGGGGGGCGAACTCGGTCACTCTGACGGACGCCCAGAAGGGGGAGCTTTCCAGCGCAGGCTCCCTCATCACGCGGATCGGAACGGATCGGGTCATCGTCCTGAAGAAGAAGGACGGGAAGCTTGCGGCCTTCTCGGCCAAGTGCACGCACGAGGGGTGCACCGTCCAGTACGTCCCGGCCGACGCCCTGATCTGGTGCGCCTGCCACAACGGGAAGTTCTCTCTCGACGGGCGCGTCCTCTCGGGACCGCCCCCGCGCCCCCTCGCCGCATTCGCGGTGGAGGGGACCGGGGAGGGGGCCGTGACGATCTCGAGGACCGGAGGTGCCGCGTGAGCGCGACTCCGTCCCCGGCTCCTCCCGCCGGCCTTCCCGGCCGCCTCTGGTCCGCCCTCGACGAGCGATACCACCTCTCGGGGCTCGTCGACTTCCTGAAGCACAAGGAGATCCCGGTCGGGGCCCACTCGACCGTCTGGTACTACTTCGGCGGCGTCTCCCTCTTCTTCTTCACCGTCCAGATCGTGACGGGGATCCTCCTCCTGATGAACTACCAGGTCGGGGAGAACACCTCGTACGAGTCGATGAAGTATCTCGTCGGGCACGTGCCGTTCGGCTGGCTCGTCCGCTCCATCCACTGCTGGTCGGCCCACTTGATGAGCCTCGCCGTCCTCGTCCACCTCTTCAGCGTCCTGTTCGTGAAGGCCTACCGGAATCCCCGCGAGCTGACCTGGTACTCGGGCTTCGCCATGCTGGGACTCGTCCTCGGGTTCGGCTTCTCGGGCTACCTCCTTCCGTGGAACGAGCTCTCCTACTTCGCGACCGCGGTCGGGACGGACTCGGTCAAGTCGGTCCCCGTCGTCGGGCCCTGGCTCCTCCGCGTCATGCGGGGCGGCGAGGAGGTCTCGGTCAACACCCTCTACCGCTTCTTCGCCCTTCACGTCTGCATCCTCCCGCTCGTCATCGCCGGGGTTCTCGGCCTCCACCTTCTCTTCATCCAGAGACAGGGGATGGCCGAGCCCCTCGGCCACGAAGGGGAGAAGCGCACCGGGAAGGGAATGCCCTTCTTCCCGAACTTCGCCCTCCGTGACCTCCTTCTGTGGGTCCTCTGCCTGAACCTCCTGGCGATCCTCGCCGTCCTCCTCCCCTTCGGCCCGGGGATCCCGGGAATGGAGTGGGCGCTCGGGGAAAAGGCGAACCCGCTGAAGCCGGCCTACCCCGGGATCAAGCCGGAGTGGTACTTCCTCTGGGTCTACCAGATGCTCAAGGAGTTCCCGGCGCACCTCTTCGGGATGGAGGGGCCGCAGGCCTGCCTCCTCCTTTCCACCGTGCTGATGGGGATCGCCTTCTTCGTCCCGCTCCTCGACCGGAACGCCGCGCGCGGAAAGCCGAGCCCCTACTTCACCGACCTCGGCGTCGGGGGTCTCCTCTTCATCGGCCTCCTGACGCTCAAGGCGTGGGACGTCGGCGTGACCGTGCCGAAGGGACAGGACCCGGCCGCCGACCCGGCCCTCGCGGCCGTCATCGCGAGGACGGCCGCGATCGGGATCCTCGCTCTCGGCCTCGCGATCACCGCCTTCCGGAGGTGGCGCTTCGGCCACACGGCCTTCGCCTTCACCGCGGCCGTCCTCCTGCAGGCGCTCCTGAACGGCTTTTTCCACGTCTCGTGGCTCGCCGCGGGAGCCGTCTCCGCCGCGGCGCTCCTCCTCTGGGGCGTCTTCCGCTACCTGCGCCGCGGCGCGGTGGCGGCCGCGCTGGTGGTCGCGGCCCTCCTCGCCGGATCTTCGCCCGCGCGCGCGGACGAGAAGCCCGGCAAGGCCGCGCCGCCCGCCGCCGCCCCGGCCGGCCACGTCGACGAGAGCAGCTGGCCGGAGGATTTCCGGAAGCTCCTCCTCGCCGAGGAGAAGGGGAAGCCGGTCGTGCCCGAGAAGGCGCGGGCCCGATTCCGCGAGCTGCCGAGCCACGCTCAGAAGCTCCTCTTCTCCGCCGCGGCGTCCGGGTTCGTCGCCTCGCCGGCGCACCTCGCGACCCTCCTCGGCCTCGACCTCGACGACCGGAAGGTGGAGCTCCTCCTTTCCGACAACTGCGTCCTCTGCCACTCGAACCCGGACCTGCCCGACGAGATCCTGTTCCGGGTCCGCGAGAACCGGAGCGGGCCGGAGGGGCACCTCGACCTCTCGGAGATCGTGAACGACGTCCACTTCCGCAAGGGGCTGATGTGCTCCGGCTGCCACGGCGGCAAGCCCTCCGACAAGGACATGTCGCCGGAGATCTACAAGCGCTGGCCCGCCTCGGACGCCCGGAAGAAGGACCGGTCGTGGATCCCGGGCTTCTGTGCCCGCTGCCACTCCTCGAGCGAGATCATGCGGAGCTACAACCCGAAGCTCCCGGTCGACCAGCTCGCGAAGTACGAGACGAGCCGCCACGGACAGCTCCTCCTCAGGAAGAAGGACCCGAAGGCCGCCCAGTGCATCAGCTGTCACGGCGTCCACGGGATCCGCGGCCCCGACAGCCCAACCTCCCTCGTCTTCCCCGAGAACATCCCGACCACGTGCGGGCACTGCCACGCGAACGCCGAGTACATGAAGGGATACTCGCTTCCGGACGGGAAGCCGCTTCCGACGAACCAGCTCGAGCTCTACAGGAAGAGCGTTCACGGCAAGGCCCTCCTCGAGAAGCACGACCGCGGCGCCCCGGCCTGCAACGGCTGTCACGGGAACCACGCCGCTCTGCAGCCCGAGACCGCGTACGTCTCGCAGGTCTGCCGAAACTGCCACGCGGCCAACGCGACTCTCTTCGACGGGAGCCCGCACAAGAAGGCCTTCGAGCAGAATCGCTGGCCCGAATGCGCCACCTGCCACAACAACCACCTGATCGAGCCGCCGACCGACGCCATGATGAAGCCGGGCGAGACGGGGCTCTGCGTCGACTGCCACAAGAAGTACGGACAGCCGAAGTGCACCGAGGCGGCCGCCTTCTTCTACGCGACGGTCACCGGTCTCGCCGGGGAGAGCGAGTCCCTGGCCAGGGAGATCGACCACCTCGCGGAGCGGGGCTTCGACGTGGACGAACTCCGCTTCCAGGCCGGATCGGTGAACGACTCCCTCAGGAAGACCCGCCTCGCGATCCACACCTTCGACCGGAGCGACTTCCTCCGGAGCTCGGAGGCGACCGGGAAGACCGTCTCCGAGCTGAAGGGCGGGACGGCCAGGATCTGGGCGGAGTACCGATTCCGCCGGAACGGCCTCCTCCTCGCAACCGCCTTCATCTCGGTCTTCGCGCTCCTTCTCTACCTGAAGATCCGGACCGTCGATCGCGAGACCGGCTTCCGGAAGTAGGAAGTAGAGCGCCCCGCCGGCGTCCGCGCTCCCCCGGGGCGCGGACGCCGGGTTTCGGGGTGTTCCTGATGCAGGTGCATCACCCGGCTGGATCGGTATGAGGCTGGCGCGGGGGCGTCTCTTCTTCTACAACTCTGGCCATCATGAAAAAGTTCTTCAAGGACAAGGAGCACCTTGTCCGGATGGCGGCTCTGTTCGCGGGAGGGATCGCCCTCTTCGTGATCGCCCGGGCGGTCCTGGTCCCGAAGGGCTTCGGTCTCTACGGGCATTACCGCGCGGGAGCGCTCGCGGACAACATGGCGAAGCCGCTCGTCCACGCCGGACGGGCCGCGTGCGGCGAGTGCCATACGGACAAGAAGGACGAGTTGTCCAAGGGGAAGCACGCCGGGATCGGGTGCGAGGCCTGCCACGGCGCCCTCGCCCGGCACGCGGCGGACCCCTCCGAGGTCAAGCCCGCGAAGCCGGAGCCGAAGACGCTCTGCCTGCGGTGCCACACGACGAACGTGGCCAAGCCGGCGAAGTTCCCGCAGATCGACCCGAAGACCCACATGGACGGCGCCGACTGCCACGGCTGCCACGCCTCGCACGCCCCAGACAAGGAGCCGAAGCCATGACGTCCGATCGCCGCGACTTCCTCCTCACGGCCGGGAAGCTCCTCCTCGTCACCGGGCCCGCCGCCGCCTTCCTCGAGGCGGCCGAGTCCGGCAAGGAGATGGAGCCCAAGTACCGGATGGCGGACCACTACTGGGGAATGATCATCGACATCAAGAAGTGCATCGGCTGCGGAAACTGCGTCCGGGCCGACAAGAGCGAGAACAACGTCCCTCTCGAGCCCTTCTACTTCCGGACCTGGGTCGAGCGGTACCACATCGAGGGGGGCTGGTCCGAACACCCCGACGTCGACTCTCCGAACGGCGGCTACGACGGCTTCCCCGAGAAGTACCCGGCCGGGGACGGCGCCAAGAGCTTCTTCGTCCCGAAGCTCTGCAACCAGTGCGCGCATTCCCCCTGCACGCAGGTCTGCCCCGTCGGCGCGACGTTCGAGACGCCGGACGGCGCCGTCCTCGTCGACAAGAGCTACTGCCTCGGCTGCCGCTACTGCATCCAGGCCTGTCCCTACGGCTGCCGGTACATCCACCCCGCGTCGGAAACCGTGGACAAGTGCAACCTCTGCTACCACCGGATCACGAAGGGGCTGACGACGGCCTGCTGCGAGGCCTGCCCCACCGGCGCGCGCCAGCTCGTCGACCTGAAGGACCCGAAGGACCCGGTCCACGAGTTCCTCCGGACCCACACGGTGCAGGTCCTGAAGCCGCACATGGCCACCGGCTCCAAGATGTACTACGCCAACCTCGACGGGACGGTGAGGTAGGACGATGGAAGAAGCCCTTCTCCAGGCGGTCCAGGGGTACATGTACCCCAACGAGATCGAGCTCCAGTGGAGCATCCTGATCGTCCTCTACCCGTTCACGACCGGACTCGTCGCGGGGGCCTTCATCCTGGCCTCGCTCGAGCGGGTCTTCAACGTGGAGGCGGTCAAGCCGACCTACCGGCTCGCCCTCCTGACGGCGCTCTCCTTCCTCCTCGTCGCGCCTCTTCCCCTGCAGCTCCACCTCGGCCAGCCCCAGCGCTCGTACGAGATGTATCTGACGCCGCACACGACGTCCGCGATGGCGATGTTCGGGTTCGTCTATCTCTGGTACCTGATGGCGGTCCTCGTTCTCGAAATCTGGCTCGACTACCGGAAGGAGATCGTCCTGCTCTCGCGGAGCGAGACCGGCTGGAAGCAGACGGTCTACAAGGTCCTCACGCTCGGCGTCGACAACATCAGCGAGGCGTCCCTGAAGATCGACGACCGGGTCGGGCGCTTTCTCACGATCATCGGCATCCCCTCGGCGTTCCTCCTCCACGGCTACGTCGGCTTCATCTTCGGGTCGATCAAGGCGAACCCGTGGTGGTCGACCCCCGTCATGCCGATCGTCTTCCTCTTCTCGGCGATCGTCTCCGGCATCGCCCTCGTCCTCCTGATGTACATGGCGACCTGCTTCCTGAAAGGGATCGAGATCAACATCCCGTGCGTCGACACGATCGCGCGGTACCTCTTCTACGCGTTCCTGATCGACTTCGCGATCGAGATGCTCGACCTGATCCACCGGGTCTACGAGGCGGACGAGTCGTTCCAGAGCCTGGACTTCATGGTCCGGACCAAGCTCTACACGTCGCAGATCCTGATCCAGATCGTCTTCGGCACGATCGTCCCGATCGGACTGCTCGCGCTGACGCAGCTCGTGAAGCTGACCGAGACGGCGCGAAAGGGGATCTACGTCCTCGCCGCGATCCTGACGCTGATCGGCATCTTCGCAATGCGCTGGAACGTCGTCATCGGCGGGCAGCTCTTCTCGAAGAGCTTCCTCGGCTACACGACCTACAAGATGGCGTTCGCCACGCGCGAGGGGCTCTTGCCGGCCATCCTTCTCATGATCCTCCCGTTCGGGATCCTCTGGGTCCTCGTGAAGCTGCTCCCCCCCTGGCACGACGAGCCGGCGGCGGGCGCCTGAGAACCGTCGAATGACGCCGGGGCCGGACGGCCCCGGCAGGACCGGGAGATGGACGACCGCGTCGAACGGCTGACGGCCCGGCTCGAGGAGCTCGGCGTGACGCTTCGCGCCCTCGAGGCTCGCGTGGCCCGGCTCGAGGGACGGCCCCTTCCCGAGACGCCGGCCCCCTCACCTCTCCCCGTGCCCGAAGCCGCCCCGCCCGTCCCCGCAACGTCCCCCGCCGAAACCGCCGCGGCGCCCCTTCTCCCCGCCGGCGCCGAGGCGGGGCTCACGGGAGTCGTCGCCCTCGCCGGGAGGGGGCTCGTCCTCCTCGGCGGCGCCTATCTCATCCGCGCCCTCACCGATCTGCACGTCGTTCCGGCCGGGATCGGCGTCGGCCTCGGCCTCCTGTACGCCGCGGTCCTTCTCTTCCTCGAGGACCGTGCGGGCCGATCGGGGGACGCTCCCGCCGCCACGGCCTACGCGGCGGTCGCCACGGCCGTGGCCTGCCCGCTCGCCTGGGAGGCGACGACGCGCATCGGCGTCTTCTCCCCCGGAGCCGGGACGGCCGTCCTCGGCCTCGCGGGCGTGGCCCTCCTCTGCGGCGCGGCCCGCCGGAGCCTCCCGGCCGCGGCCTGGCTGGCCGTTCTCGGAGTCACCGGAGCGGGCTTCGCGATCCTCGTCTCGACCATGGCGCTGGAGGCCGTCCTGACGCTTTTCCTCGTCACGGGACTCCTGGGCGTCGTCGTGTCGACCCTCCGGGGCTGGCCCGGACTCGCCTGGCCGGGAGCGCTCGCCACGGACATCATCGCCCTGGTCGCGGCCTTCGTCCTCGGGCGGGCCGGCGGGTCCCCCGAGGGATGGGCCTCCGTCTCGCCGGGGCTCACGGTCGCCCTTCTGGTCGCCCTCCCCCTTCTCGCCCTGGGCCTGACGCTCTGGAGGACA
>Ga0079037_100000993_pt1 | contig 14100 bp, 8 predicted proteins | sample Mud3Dept4metaG_FD_71479 | JGI IMG/M metagenome (GOLD analysis project Ga0079037, IMG submission 71479) | Freshwater wetland microbial communities from Ohio, USA, analyzing the effect of biotic and abiotic controls - Mud 3 Core 4 Depth 4 metaG | ecosystem: Environmental > Aquatic > Freshwater >... | reverse complement strand
ACACTAATCCTTAATCCTGATACTTATGATAAAGCATTCAAAGCATTTTGTTACAATTCTGGTATTCCTTCTTATGGCGATAACAGCCAAAGGGCAAGGATCCACAACGTCATCGATGAGCGGTAAGATTGTTGATAAAGAGGGTGAACCTCTTGCCGGTGCAACGATACTTGCCACGCATACGACTTCAGGCACTATTTACGGAGCTACTGCAAATAATCAGGGATTATATACCATTCAGGGTATGCGTCCCGGAGGACCGTATAAAGTTGAAGTCTCATTCATAGGGTTCTCAAAAAGAACCTTTACCGACATATTCCTGCTGCTTGGAGAGAATTTTGTTCTCGATGCTGATCTTACCCTATCGAGCACCGAGCTCAAAGAGGTAACTGTTATCGGAACCAAGACTTCTGCCTTTAACACGGAAAAAATGGGTGCGAGCTCAAACATCAACAGGCAGGATATGATCCTGGTGCCTTCAATGAACAGGACTCTTGGCGATTATACCAGGCTTTCACCATATTCGACAGGTACCGGTTCTTACGTCGGACGTGAAGCGTACAATACAAACGTTACGGTTGACGGGGCAAACTTTAACAATAATTTTGGCTTGTCAGGGACAAATATGCCCGGTGTATCAGGCGAGCCTATCTCAATGGAATCAATTGAAGAGATCCAGGTTGCGGTGGCTCCGTTTGACGTTCGTCAGTCAAACTTCACGGGCGCAGGAGTCAATGCCATAACCAAGAGCGGAACAAACACGTTCAGAGGATCAGTCTATGGATTTTACCGCGACCAAAGCTTCAACGGCAAAAAAATACGTGATACGGAACTGACACTTTCCGAATCGGCAAAAAAGGCTTATGGATTCACACTCGGGGGCCCGATCATAAAAAACAAGCTTTTCTTCTTTGTCAGCGGTGAAAAAGAAACTACACTGACTCCGGGAAATACGCTGCTTGCACGTGATGATGGCAGGGATCCTGCAACTGATCCTAACGTCAATACCAAAGTCTGGGCTGACAGCCTCCAGAGATTTTCACAGCTGCTGAAAGATAATTTTGGTTATGAGACAGGTCGCTATGAAAACTGGGGAGGCGACAATGAAATGAATAACAAGCTGCTTTTCAAAATAAACTGGAACATCAGCAGAAATCACAAGCTCTCTCTCCGGTATAACTTCTCGGAAAGCTCGACCGTATCCAGGCCAAGCAACAGTGGTGATGCCAGCCCTTCAATATCAGGCGGTCGTCACAGCCGGACAGGAGGTATGTCATTTGAAAACTCACAGTATTTCAACTCCAACAAGCTCCACTCGATAACCGCTGAAATGAACAGCCGTTTTGGTGAATTATCCAATAAATTCCTGCTTGCCTATACTCTTTATAAACAACCACGTGCAAGCAACAGCTCGGTGTTCCCGTTTATTGACATAATGTCTGGGATCTATACTACTTCTCCACCAATTACTTTGACAGGGGAAGTTTACATGTCAGCGGGTTATGAGCTGTTCTCATACAAAAACAATGTTGATAATAATACACTCATTATTACAGACAACGTAACATATCAAATCGATAAGCATAATTTTACTTTTGGATTATCGTTTGAACATCAATATTTTTCGAATAGTTATTTACGCCAGGGAAGCGGTTATTACAGGTTTAAGAATCTTAAATCATTTGAGAACTATCTGAATGATGTCGGAACAGGCCTACCTTTTAATGAGAATTATGACCCTGTAAGTTTTGCATATACATATCCTATTAATAACTACACAAATCCTGTTTCTGAACTTTCATTCGGTCAGTTCTCGACTTATATTCAGGATGAGTTTAGTGTATTAAATAATCTGAAAATTACGGGAGGTTTGCGTATTGACCTTCCCGTGTATTTTGATGGAGCTGTCGATAATCCTAATCTTCATAAAGTTACTTTTGCTTATGCCGAAAAGGTTGACCTCTCTACCTGGCCTGATTCAAAGATGCTGTGGTCTCCCCGTCTTGGATTTGCATGGGATGTGCTTGGCAATAAACTTCTCAAGGTTCGCGGAGGTACAGGTATCTTTACCGGACGCATACCTTTTGTCTGGTTTACCAACCAACCCTCAAACAGCGGAATGATCCAGTATCAGTTAGTTATTAATCAGACAGGCGGCCCTGCCAGTCAGGAAAAACTGGCCAGGCTTCCGTTGCTTGCTGATGCTTCAGAATTACTTAAAGATGATGCAATTTCCGATATTTTTCCCCAGGCGAATGTGGCCGGAGGAAGAATTGCAGCTATTGCTAAAGACTTTGAACTGCCCCAGGTATGGCGTACGAGCCTGGGATTCGATCTTAAACTTCCACTGGAAATGATGCTGACTATTGAAGGAGTCTATACAAACGATATAAATTCAATTCAATTTGAGAATATCAATTTAACTTATCCGGCAGGTACTTATAATGTAGCAGATCAAATCCTTCCATATAGGACCAACAGCTCTACTGCAACAAAGTATATAACCCAGCCATACACTGATGTAGTAGTTATGCGAAATACAGACAAGGGACAGGGATATTCCCTTTCAGCTCAGCTTAATCTGCCAAGAATCTCAGGATTCAGCGGTATGGTTGGGTATTCAAGAAGCTGGAATGAGGAAGTGACAGGTAAATACGGGTCTGATCCCTTCTCAGCATGGCGATACAGGCAAATTGTCCGGGATCTTAATTTTGATGAACTGGGTTTATCAACTAACAATACTCCTCACAGAGTTGTGACGTCACTCAGTTATACCATAGAATATGCAAAATATTTCGGTTCATCGCTCGCATTTTTCTATAACGGCTACGTTGGGAACGCATATTCCTATATCTATAAAGGAGATGCCAACAAAGACGGAACATCTGACCATGAACTGATGTATATTCCGGAAAATGAGTCTGATTTCATATGGGCCAGCCCTGAGGATGCAGTTGCATACTTTAAATTTGCTGCTCAGGATCCGTATCTGAAAAAGCATGCAGGTGAATTTATGCTGAGAAACGGCGCTTACACTCCGTGGAACGCCCGCCTGGATATGCGCTTTATGCAGGATTTCAAACTGAATGTAAAGGGACAGGAAAACAAGTTGCAGTTTTCTGTTGATATAATCAATTTCATGAATCTCCTTAATTCAAGCTGGGGCCTCAATAAGAGTGTTGTAACGACCTCCCCGCTGTCTGTCTCCGGGCGGGATGCTGCTACCGGTAAATTGATAGTGAGTATGAGAAAAATTGGCGGAGAGTATGTTACAAAATCATTCCAGGATCCCAGTTCTGTTGATGGAACCTGGGGTATCCAGCTTGGCTTGAGATACCTGTTCAATTAGTTATTCAGTTACTGTTAAACCCCGGAATCCTTCCGGGGTTTTTTGTTTCCGGAATAATAAACAGACCGGTTTTATGAACATTCATTAATCTTCAGATAATTAAATAATTTGCCCGGGCAGCAAGTTAGAAAATATTGTAAAGCGCTGAAAATCAGCATATACTAGCCTGGTTAATAACTATACTGCCAAATGTTAATAACCTTAAAAATTTTGTCTTGCATTGAGGTCATTGCTTGTCTAATTTAGCAGATACCCGTTTTTGAAAGCAGCGGTCGTTTAATACCATTAAAATCAGAGAATAACAGAATTATATACCATATATATGGGAGAACTTTTTGTCCATGGGTCAACTATTGTATCTGATAAATCTAAGGATGGACAACAGATACCTGAAGCTCAAAAGAAAACTGGTGGAAAAGAAAATCTAAAACAGGAAAAACGGGAGTCAGGGAAGGTTGCTTATTCTCACGAAGAAGCCGTGGATGCAAGCGTTCAATACTTCAAGGGTGATGAACTTGCAGCAAGAGTCTGGGCAAATAAATATGCTCTTAAGGATTCGTTCGGGAACCTGTATGAAAAAACCCCCGACGATATGCATCATCGTATTGCTCATGAGATCCACAGGATCGAGCTGAAATATAAGAATCCCATCCCGGAAGAGCTTATTTACAGCGTTCTCAAGGATTTTAAATATATAGTTCCCCAGGGCGGTCCAATGACCGGGATCGGGAATGATTACCAGATCGCCTCGCTCTCAAATTGCTTTGTGATTGGCAACGAAGGAACATCGGACTCCTATGGAGGGATAATGAAGATCGACCAGGAGCAGGTTCAGCTTATGAAACGCCGCGGTGGAGTGGGACATGACCTGTCGCACATCCGTCCCAAGGGAACACCGGTCCTGAACAGCGCCCTGACATCTACAGGCGTGGTGCCTTTCATGGAGCGATATTCCAACTCCACCCGCGAAGTCGCGCAGGACGGAAGAAGAGGCGCCCTAATGCTTTCTATTTCGATCAAGCACCCCGATTCAGGAAAATTCATTGATGCCAAGATGGAAAGCGGAAAAGTGACAGGTGCAAATGTATCGGTCAAGATCACGGATGAATTCATGAAGGCAGTCGAAGAGAAGACCACTTTCCGGCAAAAATATCCGATAAATTCGGATAATCCGAAATTCGTCAACGATATTGACGCACTCCAGCTCTGGAGCAAGATCATACATAATGCCTGGAAATCCGCGGAACCCGGCGTCCTTTTCTGGGACACAATAATCCGGGAAAGTGTTCCGGATTGTTACGCCGATCTTGGCTATGAAACTGTGTCAACCAATCCCTGTGGTGAAATACCTTTATGCCCGTATGACAGCTGCCGGCTGCTGGCTATCAACCTGTACAGCTACGTAAAAAATCCATTCACAAAAAAAGCGGAATTTGATTTTGAATTGTACAGGGAACATGTCGGGCTGGCTCAACGGATGATGGATGATATAATTGACCTCGAACTGGAAAAGATCGATATGATCCTGGCAAAGATCAGCGCCGATCCAGAGATAGACGAGCTGAAAAGGGTCGAGCGCAACCTCTGGAGGAACATCAGAAAGAAATCAGAAGAGGGAAGAAGAACCGGAATCGGGATCACTGCCGAAGGAGACATGCTTGCGGCACTTGGACTAAGATATGGCAGTGAGGAGGCAACGGATTTTTCGGTTGAAGTCCATAAGACGCTGGCGCTTGAAACCTATAAATCATCAACATACCTCGCAAAGGAAAGAGGAGCTTTTGAAATCTACAGTTCAGACCGCGAAAAAAACAATCCTTTCATTCTCAGGATGAAAGAGGCAGATCCTGTTATGTATAACAATATGGTGAGATTCGGAAGAAGGAACATCGCACTGCTGACCATAGCACCTACCGGAACCACAAGCCTTATGACGCAGACCACATCAGGCATCGAGCCTATCTTTTCAGTTTTTTACAAGCGCAGGAGGAAAGTTAATCCGAATGACAAGGGCACCAAGGTAACCTTTAAGGATGAGGTGGGAGATTCCTGGGAAGAATTTAATGTTTTTCATCATAAGTTTATCGACTGGCTAAGGATTAACGGATATGATCCTGATGAGGTTAAGGAAATGGAAGATTCAGAGATTGAATCCATTATTGCAAAATCGCCATATTACAAGGCAACAGCAAATGACGTTGACTGGGTTGCAAAGGTGAGGATGCAGGGTGCAATACAGAAATGGGTCGACCATTCAATAAGTGTCACCATCAACCTTCCGGCCGATGTGAAGGAAGAAATGGTGAGTGAACTGTACCTCACTGCCTGGAAATCGGGATGCAAGGGCGCAACTGTATACCGCGACGGTTCAAGGGCAGGTGTGCTTATTAACGGCAAACCTGAAACACGGACTGAAAGACCAAGGCGTCCAAAGGTTCTCGACTGCGATGTGATAAGGTTCAATATAAATGAAGAAAAATGGGTTGCATTCGTCGGACTGAAAGACGGAAGACCTTATGAGATCTTCACCGGTCTTGCCGATGAAGAGATCTTCCCTATACCCAAAAGCATAGTAAAGGGGCAGATCATCAAGATAAAAAGCGAGGATGGAAAAACCCGCTATGATTTTCAGTATACCGACAAGTATGGCTATAAAAAGACAATGGGAGGTTTATCCCATATGTTCAAGCCTGAATTCTGGAACTATGCAAAACTGATCTCAGGTGTCCTGAGGCATGAAATGCCGATTGCCGATGTGGTTACCCTGGTGCAGTCCCTTAAACTCGACAGTGAGTCAATCAATAACTGGAAAAACGGCGTTGAAAGAGCCCTCAAGAAATACATACCCAACGGGACAAGGGCAAAAGGGAAATGCAGTGAATGCCATTCCGAAAACCTTGTATATGAAGAGGGGTGCCTTATCTGCAAGGATTGTGGCTCCTCGAAATGCGGGTAGCTGGCCTATTTTATAACGCCAAGCTCTTTTCCGATCTTTTCAAACGCTCTGACAGCCTTGTCAATATGTTCCCTTTCGTGAGCAGCGGACAGCTGGACGCGTATTCTTGCCTCTCCCTTCGGAACGACCGGATAATAAAAACCTGTCACATAAATACCTTCATCCAGAAGCCTGGCTGCAAATTCCTGTGACAGCTTTGCATCATATAACATTACAGCACAAATTGCAGATCTGGTGGGCTTTATATCAAAGCCGAGGTGTGTTATCCTGCTGATGAAATACTCTGAATTCCTGTGCAGCTTATCCTGCAGTTCATTCGTTTCAGTCATCATGTCGACCATTTTGATACCTGCCGCAGCCACAAGCGGTGGTATGGAATTTGAGAACAGATACGGCCGCGATCTTTGACGCAGAAGCTCAATGATCTCCTTCCGGCCTGTTGTAAAGCCACCTATCGCACCTCCAAAAGCTTTTCCGAGCGTTCCTGTAATTATTTCGACACGTCCCGTAATGCCAAATAGTTCGGTGACTCCCCTTCCGGTTTCACCGACGACACCTGCAGAATGAGATTCATCGACCATCACCATTGCATCATAAGTATCTGCCAGTTCAACTATTTTCTTCAGCGGAGCCACATTTCCGTCCATCGAAAATACTCCATCGGTAACGATAAGCCTGAACCGTTGTGACTGCGCAAGCCTGAGCTGTTTTTCGAGATCTTCCATGTCAGCATTCGCATACCTGTATCTCTGTGCCTTGCACAAACGGACACCATCTATTATTGAGGCGTGGTTCAATGCATCAGAAATAATGGCATCCTCTTCCGTGAGAAGCGGTTCAAACACTCCGCCATTGGCATCGAAGCATGCTGCATACAGGATAGTATCCTCTGTATTGAAGAACCTGGCGATCTTTCTTTCCAGCTTCTTATGCAGGTCGGTCGTGCCGCAGATGAACCGTACCGATGACATTCCGTATCCATGATCGTCCATTGCTGACCTGGCTGCTTCGATAAGCCCGGGATTGTTTGAAAGCCCGAGATAATTATTGGCACAGAAGTTCAGTACCTTCTGACCGGTATCAAGTTCTATTTCAGCTCCCTGGGGCGAAATGATTATACGTTCGTTTTTATAGAGACCTGCTTCTTTAATCTCATCAATGATCTTAACAAGATGGTTTTGATAGTTTTTATACATAAGATATATTTTTACTTCTTGTTTTGACACCGTCGCAACCCCTTCCGGCAATGCTGACGCGGATTTAGCGAAGCGAAGCGTAGCGTAATCCGTGCCATTTCTTTTTGGCACCGATTTCAAATCGGTGCCAGCATTTCGTTCTTTTTATCCTTGCCTCTTCGGTATTAGTCCCAGTCAAGTATCACTTTTCCGCACTCACCCTGTTCCATTACATCAAAGCCCTTCTGGAAATCATCAATATGAAACCGGTGGGTTATTACCGGACTAAGGTCGATGCCACCAAGGATCATCATTTCCATCTTATACCAGGTTTCCCACATCTCCCTTCCGTAGATCCCTTTCAAGGTTATTGCCCTGAATATTATATCGCTCCATGGAACTTCGAAATCAGAAGGGAGGATGCCGAGCAGGGAAATGGCTGATCCGTTATACATATTTGAGATCATCTCAATGAAAGCCTGAGGCGATCCAGACATCTCCAATCCTACATCGAAACCTCTCATTCCCAGTTTTTTAACGGCATCAGAGATTCTCTCTCCCTTTGATGGATTTACAGTAAGGGTAGCTCCCATTTTTTTTGCAATGGCAAGTCTGTAGTCACTCAGGTCACTCACAACAATGAATCTGGCACCTGAATATTTTGCTATACCAACAGCCATATTTCCTATGAGACCGGCGCCCGTGATCAGAACATCTTCACCCAGAAGGGGAAAGGAAAGAGCAGTATGTGTGGCATTTCCGAAGGGATCCATGATTGCTGCCCATTCATCAGGTATTCTGTGGTCGAGCGGGACTACATTAGAAGCGGGTATTCTGACATACTCAGCGAAGGATCCGTCAATATGCACGCCGATCCCGACGCTGTTTTCACATACATGCTCTTTTCCGCGGCGGCAATTGCGGCAGTGACCGCATGCAAGATGGCCTTCACCCGTAACTCTTTCACCGGTTTTGAGATTGGTGACCCCGGCTCCCATTTTTTCAACATAACCCATGTATTCGTGACCGATTATCATTGGCGTTTTTATTGTCTTCTGTGACCAGGCATCCCACCTGTAAATATGAAGATCAGTACCGCAGATGGCCGTTTTATTAATCTTTATAATCACATCATTAAGTCCCGGCTCGGGAATAGGGACCTCCTGCATCCACAATCCTTTTTCCGGGAAGGCTTTAACAAGGGCTTTCATCTTTTGCATAAAACCTAATTTTTTAAGCAAAGCATTTATCCTGCTAAATTAATACAAATCTGATGAGCAGAACCTGGTTTTTGCCTGTCTCCTGCTTTGATCATCATTAAAATTGTTTCAAAAACCGGCAACCCGGTAAGATTAATATTTTATCTTGCAACCAAAATAGATATATGGCAAGTAGAGGGAAAATAATCAGTGGTTTAAGAAAGATTATTGTTTGGTACTTCTCTTTTATGCTTGTTCTGTTGTTTATCTTCTCTCTTCAGTACTGGAAGATCGAAGTATTTTATAAGGAAAAAAACACTCCTTTCTCTGGCGGTTATTTATATAATCCATATAAAGATTATTCTAAAAAGACTTTAAAGGCCAATTTCCACGCTCATTCAAAAGCATGGTTAAATCTGACAAACGGGGCTCAGGCACCTGATGAGATTTACAGACATTATAAAAACTCAGGATATGATATAATAAGTCTTTCCAATTATATGAAAATTTCAAGGGATATGACTTCCCCTGATTATATTCCTGTTTACGAAAAGGGTATTAATATAAGGAAAAGTCATCAGCTGGTTATTGACAGCAAAAAAGTCACTTTACCCGAATTTTCACTTTTCCAGAATTATCACACTCAGCAGCAGGTTCTTAATAAGCTGAGGTTGAACGGGGGACTAATAGCACTGGCTCACCCTGACCTGATGAAGGGCTATAAAGAGGAGGACATGAAATATCTGAAGGGCTATGATTTTATAGAGGTATTAAATAATTATAAGACTTCTTTAAACATCTGGGATGCTGCGCTTTCCAGCGGAAATCCTGCCTGGATACTTGCTGACGATGATTGCCATGATATAAATCGTCCCGGCTGTTCCTTTAATAACTGGACACGAATAGGCACATCGGTGCAAGCGAAAGGGGAAATTCTGAATGCACTGGAAAGGGGATGCCATTATGGAGTGAGGAATCCAGATCATAATGAAACCAACTTTCTGGATTCATGTGTTGTTAAAAACAATGACCTGAGGGTCTATTTCCGGGAGAAAACTGACAGAATAGCTTTTATTTCAGATAATGGGGCCGTCAGGAAAGAGGTTTTTAACGAGACTTTTGCAACCTATAAAATAGAACAAACCGACAGCTATGTCAGGGTTGAAGCTAAAACTGGCGATGAGTTAATATACCTTAATCCCATAATCAGGTATAACGGTTATCAGTTGACCCGCAATAACGATTATGCGATGGTAAATTCCAACCTGACTATTTTATTCCGTTTTCTTGCGCTTATATTAAGCTTTTCTATTCTGCTTCTAATATTGATTCTGAATAAAAAATATCCGTCCATCAATCATCCGGTATTCCGAAAGGATGCCTGCCAGTAAGCTGCCTGTATAACGGGAGTTCTTCCATCGGGGTTCCCGGCTTCTGAAAATTCCTGCAATAGTATACCTGCAGGGTGAGTTCCGTTATTTCATTTCTTCTTATTTCAATGTCTCTCACACGTTCAACAGAATCGAAAAAAGGACGGACATTTGCATCAATGTCTTTTTCATTGTTCTGGCAGATAACCACAGCATCTTTCCCAAGCAATTCTGTCGGTTTAATAAAGAAAGCGTGATTCCGGGGATCCGGACTGAAGATCACCATTGGCTTTTGTCCTTTCAGTGCCCAGTCTATCTTCCCGGCCTGCCACCACCGGACAGAGCCTAAAAAGATGTCCTTGTTTTCCTTCCATCCTTCTTTTTCAAATCGCCTGGCAATATCATCATAATCATACCCTTCAATTGTCGGATCATGTTCTCCCCCAAAGCTTTTTACAATCCAGCCGGGCCCATAGCTTTGCCAGAAGCCGGTTTCCGTATGAATCAGCAGTACACATGAGAAAAGGACTGTTAAAGCAGAAGAAATGAACAGCCATCTTTTCACTCTCTTACGTTTGACCTGGTAATCAGACATTTTAATGGCAACCGTTGCACCCAGGGGTAAAAACAGCATCATATAACCCGGTGCCTGCCAGTGAAAATGATACTGAGTGTTTGACCATAAGGTAACCAGAGTAAATACGGTTATTGGTAAAAGTGCCATCCAGAAAATAAATCCGTATGCAGGCTCCTGTTTCCCTTTTTTCAAGGCAACGAAAAATTCACGTATCAGGGGGATCCATATCCAGGGCGCCAGCCATAGTGCCTGCCCGAAAATGCTTCTTAAAAACCATTCAGGATGGATTGAAAATTCCCTGCTGCCTGCCCTTGAACCCTGGAATAAAAATGAAATCCAGTGGTTTTCCATATTCCAGATTACTACAGGCAAGGAAAAAATACATAAAATCAACAAGGCGATGTAGGGTCCGGGATGACGCAGCAGAAAACGATATTCCTTGCTGAAAAGAATGAAAAGAAATACACCTGCAGGAATAAACACTGCATGATACTTGGATAAAAATGTCAGTCCCAGGGAAATTCCTGCAAGTACCCAGAGAAAATAGGTTGAAAGATAACTTCCAGACGTTTGGATTTCTCTGTTTTCTGCCGGAAACAGCAAATGGATAATAAAATAAACGGTAAGAAGCCAGAAAAACATTAACGGAGCATCAGGCTGATACCATGCTGCAACGGGAACGGTAAAAACAAAGCTGAGATTCATTATAAGTGCTGCGTAAAATCCGGCTCTGCTGTTAAACAGTCGTTTCCCGATAAGAAAGAGCAGCCAGGTCGTCCCTGCAAACAGCAGTACAGCAGGAAGGCGCAGGGCAAAATTCGAAAGGCCGAGTATACGGATAGACAGACCGCTCAGCCATAGAAACAGGGGCGGCTGGTCAAAATAGCTCAGATGCAGTTGAACAGAACCTTTTGCATAATAGGCTTCGCCTGTGCCCAGTCCCGTAGTGCCGGCAATAATAAGGCGGATAATTGTTGTAAGCACTATTAACAGCAGGCATAAAAATGCCGGATTTCCGAATTTCCCTTTCATCCTTTCAAATAAATTGCGAATTCAAAAATAGAAATATATATCAAGGTTGCCATCAAATCGATATGATTGTTTATTGCAGAATGACTTCAACAAATAAATTAAAGCGATTGCCTATCTTTGCTCTTAATTTAAACGATCAGGCCGTTCTATGGAACAAGTAAGAGTACGTTTTGCCCCCAGTCCTACAGGTCCGCTGCATATTGGCGGGGTACGGACAGCACTCTATAATTATCTTTTTGCGAAAAAGAACAACGGCATTTTCATTCTGAGGATCGAAGACACTGATCAGGCAAGACTTGTTGACGGTGCGGAGGAATACATAACCGAGTCGCTTAAGTGGTGCGGTATTATTGTTGATGAAGGAGTTAACGAGGGCGGAAATTTCGGACCATACCGGCAGAGTGACAGAAAAAATATTTACAGGAAATATGCGGATATCCTTGTTGGCAAAGGAGATGCTTATTATGCATTTGATACTCCTGAGCAGCTTGAAAAACTCAGAACCATATCGGAAAAGGAAGGCGGGACATTTATCTATAATGCAGCTGCAAGGGAAAAACTGAACAATTCATTTTCGTTGAATGAGAAGGATTGGAAAGCCCTGCTGGACAGGGGAGATCCCTATGTTATCCGATACAAAATGCCGGAAAACGAGGACATTCATTTTGATGATACAATCCGCGGACACATTGTAGTAAATACAGGCACACTGGACGATAAGGTGCTTTACAAATCTGACGGAATGCCGACTTATCACCTGGCAAATATTGTTGATGACCATTTGATGGAGATAAGCCATGTTATCCGTGGAGAGGAGTGGCTTCCTTCACTTCCGCTTCATTTTATGCTCTACCGTTCATTCGGATGGAAGGCTCCCGTCTTCGCGCATCTTCCCTTACTTCTTAAGCCTGATGGTAAAGGAAAGCTGAGCAAGCGCGATGGCGACAAAATGGGCTTTCCTGTTTTCCCTCTTTACTGGCCTTATGGTGAAACTGCTAAAGGTTATCGCGAGGAAGGATATTACCCTGAAGCCTTTGTGAACATGCTTGCCCTGCTGGGCTGGAACCCCGGAACTGAACAGGAAATATTCAGCATGGAAGAGCTCATTGATGCATTTTCAATGGAAAAAGTTCACAGATCGGGCTCCAGGTTCGACCCCGCAAAGGCGAAATGGTTTAATCATTATTATCTTCAGCAAAAGAGCAATAACCAGCTTGCAATGGAATTCAGGGAAATTTTAAGAGCTCGCGGTTTTCATCACGATATGGTCAATCTTGAAAAGCTGGTTGGCATGGTCAAGGAAAGAGTAAGCTTTGTGAAGGATATCTGGCAGGAAACGGACTTCTTTTTTATAAGACCTGAAGCTTATGATAAGGAGGCGATCAGGAAGAGATGGAAACCTGATGCGCCTGTGCAATTGCTTGAATTAAAGATGATCCTGGGAAATATTGATGAATTTACCCCCGCAATCACTGAAAAAAGCGTTAAAGCCTGGATTGAAGGGAACAGATATGACACTGCTGCCGTTATGAATTCCTTTCGGCTTGTGATAGTTGGTGCATTGCGCGGACCCCATATGTTTGATATCATCTCCTGGATCGGGAAGGAGGAAACGCTCAGAAGGATTGACAAAGGAATAGCTGTCATAGGAAAACTGGCAGAATGAATCTTCCCGGTAAAAACGATTATATTGATGTCCACACCCATGATTGTGCCGGACAGGCTGACGGGATCTTTACGGTCGAAAGCCTGCTGGCTCATGAAGAAAAAGGACCGGATAATATTCCGGGCCTATTATACACAATAGGCATTCATCCATGGTATCTCAATGAAGAAAATCATGACCGGTTGATATCCAGGGTCATGGCAACCGCTGATGATCCATTGGTCATTGCGATCGGTGAAGGCGGATTTGACAGGCTCAGAGGTCCCTCACCCGATCTTCAGCGCAAAACATTTGAAGAGCAGGTATCCGTTGCTGAAGATCATAAAAAGCCGGTTGTAATTCATTGTGTAAGGGCATGGGATGAGCTTGTGAGTTCACATAAAAGACTCAGGCCTGCTATGCCCTGGCTTGTTCACGGCTTCAGGGGTAAGCCCGATCTGGCTCTGCAGCTGATTTCAAAAGGTATGTATATTTCTTTCTGGTTCGATTTCGTAATGAGGCCGGAATCTGCAAGGTTGATAAGGAGTCTGCCTAAAGAACGGATCTTTCTTGAAACTGACGGTTCAGGTGTTGATATAAGGGATATATATAATAAGGTATCAGCCGATCTTGAGATAACTATTGATGAATTGAAATCTGTTATAAATAAAAATTTTAAAGAGTTTTTTAAGCTGAAATAATTATTATGATCCCTGACTGGCTGGAACGGACAGAAATGCTTATTGGCGCTGAAGGATTGAAGAAGCTTCAGTCTGCCAGGGTCCTTGTAGTCGGAT
>Ga0079037_100000992_pt1 | contig 14111 bp, 12 predicted proteins | sample Mud3Dept4metaG_FD_71479 | JGI IMG/M metagenome (GOLD analysis project Ga0079037, IMG submission 71479) | Freshwater wetland microbial communities from Ohio, USA, analyzing the effect of biotic and abiotic controls - Mud 3 Core 4 Depth 4 metaG | ecosystem: Environmental > Aquatic > Freshwater >... | reverse complement strand
CACCGCGCCGTAGTGCGCGAGCAGCGCCGCGTAGATCGCGTTCAGGCGCGGCTCGTAGAGGTGGGGCTCGAGGACCCCTTCGCGCAGGTTGTCGAGCACGACGTACTTCGATGCGCCACCGAACGCACGGAGCGCCTCCTCGTGCAGCCGCGCCCACATCTGCGCGTCGGTGCGCCACACGGCCTTGCGGAACGCCTTGCCCGAGTACTTGAGCGTCATCACGAACAGGTACGGGCGGCGATACCCGCCGCCGCTCGTGCGGGTCGGCGCGCCCTGGCCGTAGTCAACCTGCGCTTCCTCGCCGGGCCCGTACTCGAGCACGTCGTAGCGCGCGGGCTCGCGCACCCGCAGGCCCCGCACGAAGCGCTTCACCGAGTTGTAGCCATGCGCGAAGCCGTGCTGCTCCACCAGGTCCTGGTAGATGCTCACCGCGTTGCGACCGAGCGCCAGCTGCGACTCGATGAACGCGCGGTGCGCCTCGCACGCCGAGGTCGTCCCCGGCGGTGCCGGTGGCCGGGGTGGAGGAGGTTGCCCGGGCTCCGCCGCCGAGCCGGTGGCCACCCCGGGGGAGTTTGCCGCGTAGCGGCGGATGGTCTTGCGATCGACCCCGGTGCGCCGCTCGATCTCGCGCTGGCTGGCGCCCTTAGCCAGCAGCGTCTCGATCGTGATCCGCAAATGTGCCTTCAAGACGTTCACTCCCGCCTCCCTCGATGTGACGAGGGGGCAAAGTAACGTCCCGTCGTCTCAGGCCCGCGCCGGCTCCGATCGTGGCGTCAGGCCAGTCTTACCTCGGGGAGTTTGCCCTGGCCACAGGTGGGGGAATTTGGGTGGCCGCCGGGGGGTGCGGCTGCCGGACGGCAGCGTGCGTCAGGTCGAGCCGCCGTGGGTGCGTATTCCGGCCAACGTGCCCACTGATTCCGGACGAACGTGCCCAGTGATTCCGCGTTGTCGCGTTGATCGTGCCCACTTTCGGGGCCTGAGCGGAATTCCGGGCACGATGCTCCGGAACGCACCTTCGGTGCCGCGCTCGCGGCGAACTGGCGGGCTATCCTCCCCGGCTTTTTCGCCTACGGGAGTCGAGGATGCCTGCCCACCGGAGTGCCATGCGCAAGATCAAGGACGTGCTGCGCCTCAAGTTCGAGGCCAGCCTGAGCAACCGCCAGATTGCCGCCGCGACGGGGCTGTCGAAGGCCGCGGTCACCAAGTACCTGAGCCGGGCGGCCGAGGCCGGCCTCGGCTGGCCGCTGCCGCCAGAGCTCGACGAGGCGACGCTCGAGCGGCGGCTGTTCCCGAGCGCGGTGCCGAGCCGACCGCCGCACTATGCGCTGCCCGACTGCGCCGCCCTCCAGACGGCCTCGCAGATCGCTTCGGCATCCGCCGCGTCGTTCTTGTTGCTCTTGACGTACGGCTTCACGAACTGAGGCGCGATGAGACGGACGGTATGACCGAAGGCCTGCAACTTGCGAGCCCAGTGGTGGGCGCTGGCGCAGGCTTCCATGCCGACCAAGCACGGCGCCAGACCGGCGAAGAACCCGGCGACCTGATGCCGCCGCAGCGACCTGCGCAACACCGCCTTACCGTGCGCGTTCACGCCGTGAATCTGGAACACGTTCTTGGCCAGATCGATGCCTACTGTCGTAATCTGCACGGTGGACGCCCCTTCCGGCATGAGTGGTCGATGACACTTCCACTCTGGCACATTGATGCCGCTGTCAGGTGGGGGCGTCCATCCCATTGCTTACCCTGAGCTTCAACGAGGAGCCCGATCAGTATCTGTTCGCCTACGTGCTGCGCCCCGGCAATGCCGGCGCTGGGGTCGGCGCGATCGGGATTTTGTCGCGGCTGTTGCCACGGCTGCGGGCGGCCTTCCCCCGAGCACGGCTACGGATGCGCCTGGACGGCGGCTTCGCCGCCGCCGGGATGTTTGCCTTCTGCGAGCGTGAGGGACTCGAGTACGTCATCGCGATGGGAAAAAACAAGGTTCTGGAGCGCCGCGCTGCACGCCTGATGGGCACCGTCCGGAGGCTGTCGCGCGAATCGGGTGAGACCGCGCATCTGTATAGCGAGACTCGCTATGCCGCCGGCACCTGGAAACAGCGCCGCCGCGTCGTCATCAAGGCCGAGGTCGTCCGCCATCGCGGGTGTCAGCCCAAGGACAACCCGCGCTTCGTGGTCGCCAACCTCAAGCACTCGCCCCGGCATCTGTACGAAGCAAGTCACCCACTCGAAGTCACGAAGAGCCCATCTGCTTTACCAGCCGCGCCGTCTTGTCGGCAGAAAGAACTGTCCCAATTCTCGGTAGGGCGCGAACGCCCGACACAATGAGTATTGGGCGTTCGTCTCTCCAATGCTTGGCAATTGCCAAAGCAGCGGCTTCAAGCGTGACTCCATCGAAGTTCAGGAGCTTCCAAGCCGTTCCGGCAATCAGCCCAAGTGTCAGGTGACCTGGGCCGCACTCGCACTCCACTTTACTGAAGCCATATCGGTCTTCCGCTTCGCGTGCGCGTGTCCAGGCAGTGCTATCAAGAGACAAAGGGAAAGCGCCGTCCCCGGAATTCATCAGCGAATCTACTGTCAGCCGCACGTGATAGCTTTCTGCAGCGAGATGATAGCCATGACGGAAGTACCATTCGCGCGCAAAGGGATTCGTACCAAAGACATCCAGAGTCAACGAATGACATCGGGTGTCTGTCCCGATCTCCTCGAAATGCCGGAGTAAGGCGCCACCGAGGCCTCGACCTTTCACGTCCGATGCGATAGCAATGTAGTTGAGGAGAAGCTGTCGTTCTCGCAATACCGCATGATAATAGCCACAGATACGGCCATCCCACTTCAGCACAAAGAGTTGTTGCTCGGACTGCCTGTGAGCTTCAGCGATCAGCTGCGCCAAGTACCCGACGGATCGTGGCGTCTGGTAGATCGTGTACGGCAGATAGTTGCCACCGAAACCCTTAACCAAGAGGTCATAGATCGCTGGCGCCTGCTCAGGCCGAGCCCGGTGGATAGTCGGAGAGCCGGCGATGTCGGCCAGGTCCTTGCTCAAACTCCCTCTGTCTCGCGGCCAGTGTAGGTGCCGCGCTGCCGGCGTTCTTCGTCGAAGTCGAGCATTACCGCACTAGGGTCGGCCTGCACCCCTCGTCGCATCACGGTGTGCACGATGGTAAGGAAAAGGATGCGCAAATCCAAACTCAGTGAACAGTCTTGCACATAGCGCACATCCGCAGCAACCCGAGCGTCCCAATCCAGATCGTTCCGCCCCGACACTTGCGCCAAGCCCGTGATTCCCGGGCGCGCCTGAAAGCGAAGCCGCTCATCCGCCGTGAAATACGGCATATAGCGGATCAACAGTGGACGCGGTCCCACAAGACTCATGTCGCCTCGGAATACGTTCCATAGCTCGGGCAATTCGTCCAGGCTGGTGCTGCGGAGGAATCGACCAAATGGGGACAACCGATCTTTGTCTGGAAGGAGATTGCCCTGCGCATCTCGAGCATCGAACATCGTGCGGAACTTATAAATGGCAAACGGACGGCCGTGTAGTCCTGGGCGCTGTTGGCGGAAAAGCACAGGCGATCCCAACTTGACGCGCACCAACACGCTAATGATCCCGATAACGGGCATCAGTATCACCAAAGCTAGAGCCGCCAGAAGTAGGTCAAATGCGCGCTTGCCGCCCCGCTTGTACATACTTCATCCCATTACTGACGCAAGGCCGCTGCATGGAGTGCAGCTTCTACCCGGCCAACCAGTTCCTTACGACTGAAGCCGACTGAAGCGGGTGCGTGCCGCATCGAGGCCATGCTCTCCTGACATCCTTCGCTCCTCAGGCGACAACGCTGGCTCCGCTTGTTCGGACAGATTTCCTTTCGAGTTGACTGCATCCTACCGGGCGGCTTCATGATGCTCTGCTCGTCCCTTCCATTACTATTTTACCCAATACTGCGGTCTGCCGCCGCAGGCGCCAGAAGCTCTTGGTTCATGCAGTCTTCACGAGGCGCTTCGGCTGGAGCCGGAAGTCCACCTCGTCAGGGGTCCGATACTCATGCGACTGATGAATCCGCTTCGCGTTGTAGCACGCGAGTACTTGGCTAGCTCCGCGCGCGCCGCGGTGCCGTTCCCGTAGCCGTGCAGGCAGACCTCCTCGCACTTCACGTCGCGCCACAGCCGCTCGAGGAACACGTTGTCTATCCAGCGGCCCTTGCCGTCCATGCTGATCTCGACGCGGGCCGCCCTCAGCGTCCCGGTCCTTTCGTCGCTCGTGAACTGCGCGCTCTGCTTGTTGTTGAGGAGCTCGGGTGCGCCGTACGTCCTCAACGCCTCCGACGGCGCCTCCACGCAGAGGTCCGCCGTCAGCGAGTTCGACAGTCGCCAAGCCAGCACCTTGCGGCTGTATACGTCGAGGATCTGTATCACGTATAGGAACCCGTGCGCCATCGGCAGGTACGTGACATCGAACGCCCGCAGCTGGTTCGGACGCTCGATCATCACTTGGCCCAGCCGATACGGGTACACCGTAGCATCGCGCGCGGGCAGGCTCGTCCGCGGTCGTCTGAAGATCGGCTCGATCCCCATGCGCCGCCGCAGCGTTCGCACGTGCCGCCGACCGACCGCGTGGCCCTCCGGCTGGGGCTGCTCCGTGAGCTTCCTCGAGCCTAGGAATGCATGCGCCAGGCGCAGTTCGTCAAGTCGGTGCATCAGCACCAGCTCTCGCTCGGGTAGCGGTCGTGCCACGTACACGCTAGCCAGCGACGGCCCCAGCATCCCGGCCTGCCGCTCCCGGATCTTCTCCCGCTGGTCGCCACCCGCCACTCACCGCCGATCACGCCCGCCGCGTTCTGCAGCAGCCGCGCCTTCCAGCTCGTTACCTGGATCGGATGCACCTCGTGGTGCGTCGCGATCTCCGCGAACGTCTTCTCGTCGCGGATTGCCGCCAGCGCGACCCGCGCCTTGATGGCCGCCGAGTGATTCCGTCTCGTCTTCCTCATGAACTCCTGCCCTCCGGTCACGGTCGTGCCCGGACAGGAATCCACTTCAGCTCGTATCCGATGCACCGTAGTGAGCTCTATCCAAGGGGTATGGCCCCGCGTGGACGTCGACGGCAGCTCCGTCCCGTCGCGACTTCCATACCGCGCGGTGGTGGTGCAGCTGCATCGCGGCCTCGAGGTCACGGTTGCCTCCCCGGTCCCGTGCGATCGTCTGATCAAGTGGCACGACTTCAATGCCTATCGCCTCGACCAGAGACGCGCTGCGAACCAGCGGGGTTGAATCGCAGGAAGCTGGCGACGATGCCCTGCTGACAAATCCATGCGCTCGGCGCGTGTCCGACGGGCAGAGGATCTGGGGGCGACCCCGTAAGTCAGCAGTTCGCCGTAGCCATACGGAGTAGGAGCAGCGAGGAAGCCCTTTGCACCAGGCACAGGTCGAACGAGCAGCGCCAGCAGGATGCCTCCACGCCCGGGACCCTTCTGGAACGGCAGGTGCCAGGAGCGGGCGTCATCTTCCAGCAGCGCCTCCGACCCTATCCAACCGGAGCTCACGTGGGCGTCGATTATGCCATCAGCGTCGAGCAGCGAATCCCAGTGTTCGGGAGTCAGGGCCGCGACGGTATGGGATGGGATTCGATCATGCGAGATCTGATGGCTCACTGAAAGAGATCCGGCGTTTCCCGTCGCTCATCTCAGCCTGACGTGACAGAGCCCCGGTCACGTTCCTGTCCGCGCATTCCCGGCGCTCGCGATGGCTCCAGCCGCTGTTTCATTATATGATGCACGGCTGTTCAAGCTGCCGCATCACTTGAAAGCCATCCGTGTCACTGTCTCCGGCGAGTCGTCGCTGCGAGGTACCCAAGACGTCCTCCTATCGTGGCTCTCTGCGCGGCCAGGGTCTCCAACGGGCTTGCTCGGCCGGGCTGCGTCGGTGCTGGAAGCAAGCGGCAAGCCGATAGGAGTGCTGTGCGAGCGGTTCGCCGGGCAGCCCGCTCCGGCGTGGAGCCGTGCCCGCACTGCTTGGAAGCTTGTACGGATTCCTGCATTCGGCACCGCGTTGATGGCCACCGTAGCCTGCTGCCAGTCCCGTCCGCTCGAGAGGTAGCTTCCATGCTCGATACAGGGCTCTCTCCCTGGCCGTCGTACTCGCCCGAGGAGGCTCAGGCGGTGGCGCGCGTGCTTGCGTCGAACCGCGTGAACTACTGGACCGGCAACGAGTGCCGCGAGTTCGAGCGGGAGTTCGCCGCGTGGTGTGGCATCCGTAACGCGGTTGCGCTCGCCAACGGCACGCTGGCTCTTGACGTGGCGCTGCGGGCACTCGGCATCGGGCCCGGCGACGAGGTGATCGTGACGCCCCGTTCGTTCATGGCGTCGGTATCGTGCGTCGTCACGGCCGGCGCGACGCCGGTGTTCGCCGATGTCGAACGAGAAACGCAGAATCTCTCGGCCGCGACCATCGAGCGCGTGCTCACGCCACGCACCCGCGCGGTCGTCTGCGTGCACCTCGCGGGCATGCCCTGCGACATGGACCCGATCATGGCACTCGCGCGCGGGCGCGGCCTGAAGGTGATCGAGGACTGTGCCCAGGCGCATGGTGCGCGGTACAGGGGGCGCAGCGTCGGCACTATCGGTGATGTGGGGGCGTGGTCTTTCTGCCAGGACAAGATCATGACCACGGGCGGAGAGGGCGGCATGGTCACGACCAACGACCGCGCGCTCTGGTCGCGTATGTGGTCCTACAAGGACCACGGCAAGAGCTGGGAGGCGGTCTACGAGAGGCGCCACCCGCCGGGCTTCCGCTGGGTGCACGATTCCTTCGGCACCAACTGGCGCATGCTCGAGATGCAGGCCGTGATCGGGCGCATCCAGCTCGGGCGCATGGCGCAGTGGTCGACGCGCCGCACGGCGATCGCGGCGCGGCTCGCCGAGGTCCTGCGGGCCTCGGGCGCGGTGCGGGTTCCCGAGGTGCCTGCTTGGGCCACGCACGCCTACTACCGGCTGTATGCCTTCGTGCGTCCTGAGCGGCTGGCGGAAGGTTGGACCCGAGACCGTATCATCGACGCGCTCCGCATCCGGGGCGTGCCGTGTCTTCAGGGGTCCTGCCCGGAGATCTACCTCGAGAGGGCGTTCGACGGCACCGGGTGGCGTCCGGCGGAGCGCCTGCCGGTGGCGCGTGAACTCGGCGAGACCAGCCTCGCGTTCCTGGTGCATCCGACGCTGACTGACGACGAGGTCGAGGCGATGCGCCACGTGGTCGGCGAGGTGCTCATGCACGCCAGTTCGTGTGAACAGGACGCCGGCGTACGGATGGAATGACCGCACGCGAGGTGCGGCCGGCTGCGCCTGCCAGCGCACCCGAGCGGGTCCAGGGAGGGATGCGGTTGCTCGTGCGCAACGGCCTTCTCGCCGCCGTGCAGGCAGTACGACCGGCATCGGCTACCTCTTCGCCTACCGGGTCATGAGTTTGACATTGGGCATCGGGGTCATAGGTGCATGGAGCCTGTGCCTTGCGCTTGGTGCCGTGGCGACGCTCGCCGACCTCGGTGCATCCGAGGGAATGGCCCGGACGGTAGCGCAACGCGCGGTGGGACCGGACCGCGACGGTTTGAGGCAGGTTCTGGTGACGGGGCTTGCCTCTTGCGGGGCCGGTTGTCTGGCTGGCGCACTGGTCAGCTGCGATCGCGCGCTCCCAGTTGCGAGGCTGCTAACGGACCCGGCGGCACTGGCCACGACGCTCTCGGTGCTCGCGCCTGCGCTCCTGGTGGCATGCGTGAACGCCATCGGCCTATCCTGCCAGGCCGTGCTCGATGGGCTGTAGCGGTATTGTCCCCGCCTTTTCGCCGGCGTCGCTGCGACGGTCGTATTTGTCGCCGCGATTCTCGTGGTCGTGCCGGTGGCCGGCCTGCAGGGGGTGGTATGGGCCCACTTGGCGCAGGCGGTCACGCTGCTGGCGGTATCCGGGGCGGTCTGCTGGAGGTTGAAGCGACCCACGCGGGGCGGCGCTGCGGATCGGCGCCCGTCACTGGCCGTGCTCCGCGAACTGGTCAGGATCGGCCTACCGATGCTGGCGACTGGCCTGACGGCCGTGCTGCTCGATCCGCTGACGCGGGTGGCCGTGACCTACTTCGGGGGTACCGTGAGTGCGGGTCACTACGAAGTCGCCTCACGCCTGGTGCTCCAGCTTCGCACGGTGATCGTGGCGGGCTTTCAGGCGGGCCTGCCGCGACTGGTCAAGCTCGCCGCAGTCGACGGCAGCAGCGCGCGGCGGGTTGGTGCCCCAAAGCTAAAGGGCCGGCCTGTCGATCGCGGTTTCGGCATTGAGGATGGCACTGATGGTGGGGCCGTTCGCATACGAGCTCGTGCTGGGCTCGGTGCCGCCGCTCGGCATAAGCTTCTTCGTGACGCTCTGTGCCGGCTGGTGCGTGAACGCCGTGAGTGCGCCATTCTTCCTCAGTTTCGTGGCGAAGCGTCGCGTCGCGGCCCTTTGGCTGAGTTCTGCAGTGATGGCCGAGGTCAACGTGGCGCCGGTCGCCCTGCTGGGTCGATGGTTCGGCGACCAGGGCGTCGTGGCGGCGCTTTCGACCGCTGTTGCCGTCGGGAGCACAGTCACGATCGTCGCGGCGCGGCGCTCGGAAGTCGACGTGCGTCGCTGGGTGCACGGCCCTGAGCTGCTGCTCATCGCTGTCTCGATTGCGGCAGCCGCGGCATTCGTGGGTCCCACGCTGCGGCCCGGCGGCGCGTCGGTCGCGGTGCTCCCGCTGATCCTGGCCATGCTGGCGTATGCCTCGGTGGTCGTCGCGACTTTGCACCACTCCAGAGCATTCCACCGATGAACGACGTTCAGGGCTTCCGCGGGCGCTTCGCCTCGGCCTGCTACTGGGTTGCCAGGAAGGACCCCAAGATCCGCGCCGCCCAGTGGGCCATGACCGCACCGTTGCGTCTCCACGTGCGCAGCTTCCCGATCAAGCGGGACAAAGGTATCGCACACGCCATCGTGATACGTACGGCAATGCGCGAGCCGTAGGCACTCGACGTGCGGCTGCCGTGCGGCGCACTCCTCGAGATCGGCACCGGAGAGGTGATCGGTAAGAACCTCGCCATTCGCGGCGAATTCGAGACCGCCGAGCTCCTGGCCTGCTCGCGCCTCGCGCGGCCAGGAACGACGGCGCTTGATGGGGGCGCCAACGCAGGCATATCCACGCTTATGCTTGCCCAGGCCGTGGGGCCCTCGGGTCGAGTCATTGCCTTCGAACCTCTCGAACGCAATCACGTTCGCCTGGTCGATAACGTCGCGCGCAACGGGGTCCATCACGTTGATGCCTTGCGCGCGGCCGCTGGCGCCCGGCCCGGCTTGGTGGCGATTCACTCCGGCGGAGGCCCGCGTACGCTTCGTTGCGCGGCCGGGCGGCCTCCATGGCCGGAGGGCAGGACGAGGTGCCGCTGCAGAACCTGGAGGCGATCTGGCGGGCCGGCGGCCGACCGGATGTGTCGTTAGTGAAGATCGATGTCCAGGGAGTCGAGCCCGAGGTGATCGCGGGTGCCGGCGAACTTCTGGGTGCGTGCCGCCCGCACCTGCTGGTTGAGGCGCCGATGGATCCATTACGCGACGTGGTCACTCGGGCGCTCGCCGCTCTCGACCTGAAACCGTCGCAGCCCCCGGGGGTTCGAGCCCTGGAACTACCTGTTCGGGCCCTGACCGGACGGTGCCTGGGTGCGACGCGTCGCTGTCCGGAGTGGACGATGATGATCCGCGTCCGCGGCAGCGAGGTAACGGCTCGAGGACGGCATCGGGGGCACGTATCGCCGGTTCCTGGCGACGAGGCGACGCTGCGCGGTCTGGCGCACTGATTGGGAATGACTCAGAATGCCGGGTGAGTCGATCGTGCGGGACGTGGCACGATTGCAGAACGTCCGGTGCATCGACGGGCGCACATGTCCCGTGCGCCCCGTCCACGGAGATGGACCTTGCCCAGAGTGAGAATCCTGACAGAGGCCAAGCGCCTCGGAGAACGCCTCGCTCGCCTGCCCCGCGCGCGCAAGCGGGAGATCATGCTTGCCGCCGACGTCCTGTTCGTGCCGGCCGCGCTGTGGAGCGCGCTCGCCCTGAAGCTCGAGGGCCTGCCCGAGGGTCTTGGGGCGTCGCCGTGGCTGTATTTCGCGGCGCTCGTCACCAGCATCCCGATCTTCATTCGCTTGGGCCTCTACAGGGCAGTGGTCCGCTTTATCGGCGCTCAGGCCATCGTGGCGGTGACGGCCGGCGTCACGGCCTCGGTTGTGGCCCTCGCGGTGATCAATGCCGTGTTGCCGGGCCAAGGAATTCCCCTGAAAGCCCTGCTCATCTACTGGGCTCTCGCCCTGGTGTACGTGGGCGGTACCCGGATCCTCGCCCGCAACTTGATGAATCTCCGTCTGGTGGGGGCGGAGCGTGTGGTCGTATACGGGGCGGGGGCCGCCGGCGCGCAGGCCGTCGCCGCCCTGCGCAGCGGGACCGCGTACGATCCAGTCGCCTTCCTCGACGACGATCCGGCCCTACACCGCAGCGTGGTGGCGGGCATTGAGGTGTACGACCCCGGGTCGCTGCAGATGCTGATCGAGGAGGAATCCGTGCGGGGAGTCCTGCTTGCGCTGCCTTCGCAGTCGCGTCGGCGCCGGCAGGAGATATTGAAGTCGCTCGAGCCGTACTCAGTGCGCGTCATGACCGTGCCCAACATCGCCGACATCGTCGCGGGATCGGCCCGGGTTGAGGACGTGCGCGAGGTGGAAGCGGCCGACCTGCTCGGCCGCGACAGCGTGCCCCCGGACGAGCGGCTGTTCGAGGCCTGCATCCGAGACAAGGTCGTCATGGTGACGGGCGCCGGCGGCTCGATCGGGTCCGAGCTGTGCCGGCAGATCGCGCGCCTCGGACCGCGTCGCATCGTGCTGTTCGAGATGTCAGAGCTCGCCCTGTACCAGGTAGACCGCGAGCTGCGGGCGATCATGGAGCGCGAGCGCCTCGGGCTCGAGCTGATCAGCCTGCTCGGCAACGCTCACCACAAGTACCGCGTGCGCGAGATCCTGCAGGTCTACGGCGTGCAGACCGTGTACCACGCCGCGGCCTACAAGCACGTGCCGATCGTCGAACAAAACGTCATCGAGGGCATCCACAACAACGTCATCAGTACCTGGTACACAGCTGAGGCGGCGCTCGAGTGCGGCATCGAGAACTTCGTGCTGGTCTCGACCGACAAGGCGGTCAACCCGACCAACGTAATGGGCGCCACCAAGCGCCTGGCGGAGATCGTCCTTCAGGGACTGCAGCAGCGGGGTGGCCGTACGAAGTTCTGCATGGTGCGCTTCGGAAACGTGCTCGAGTCCTCTGGCTCGGTGGTCCCGCTCTTCCGCGAGCAAATCCGTCGTGGTGGGCCTGTGACGGTCACGCACCCGGACGTCATCCGCTACTTCATGACCATCCCGGAGGCCTCGCAGCTCGTGCTGCAGGCAGGCGCCATGGCCAACGGTGGCGACGTGTTCGTGCTCGATATGGGCAAACCGATCCGCATCGCGGACCTCGCGCGTCGCATGGTCAAGCTCGCCGGCCTCACCGTGCGGGACGACTACCGTCCGGACGGGGACATCGAGATCCACTTCACCGGCCTGCGGCCCGCGGAGAAGCTCTACGAGGAGCTCCTGATCGGCAACAACGTCTCTGGCACCGGGCACCCCATGATCATGCGCGCCATGGAGCACTCGCTGCCTTGGGAGCAGGTGCAGCAGATCCTTAACGACCTGCTCATCTCGATGGGGCAGTTCGACGTCCGTAGCGCCTGCGAACTGCTGTGCCGGGCGGTCGTGGAGTACCGCCCCACGGGCGAGATCGTGGATGCTGTGTGGTGCCGCCGTGAGAGCGGGCGCGGCCTGTCGTCCAAGGTCACCAGCATCGGGTCGCGGCGGGTACCACCGCGCTGCGAGTCAGCAGGGTCGGCCGACCCGAAGTGAAGCATCACGTCAGCTAGCTCGACCTGCGGTGGCTCACTCGACGACCAGCTTCGCTCCGTCATCCTGGTACAGAATTTCTGGCAGGTGTCCGCGGACGATGGTCGTGCTGTTTCCGTAGAGGTATAGCGGCTGGTGCACCGCGATCGCGTTGCGCAAGTCCAGCTGCACTGGCCGATTTGCGTCGCCGTCGCCCACAAGGATCCTTGAGCCGGCGCCGTTCACCGACAGGCGCTCGTCTGCCTTGAAGCTGTCGCGGTTCCTGAGCACGAACACCTGGTGGTCGGCGCTGAATGACGTGGGGGGAGGCCCGCTGCCATCCATATTGCGACCCCACGAACTGAGACTGTGCAGATCCCCAGTAGGCTTCGAGAAGTAGATTCGGCTCCGTAGCGACCAGGCATCATTATAGATCCGGCTGACGCCGCCATGGCCGTAGCCGGCGATTACGACCAAGTCCTTCTGGATGCCGTTCGTCACGAAAGCTGCGTGACGGGCAGGCCACTGCCTTTCCGACTTGAGTTCCATCCACGTGGTCCCGTCGCTGGTGAACCAAACTTCGGAGGTATTACCGTAGTCGTCTGGCCAGTAGGCGAAATTCGCGCCGCCGACGAGGAAAATCTTGTCGTCGTAGCTGGTGGCCGTCGACCAGCGACGTGGGTTCCACTCCGATTTGGCGTTCACCAGCTGCCACGTCACGCCGTCCAGAGACGACCAGACATCGTTGTGGAGTACTTCGTCGGGCCTGCCGTAATTGGTGGTGCCGCCAATCAGCCACAGCTGGTTCCGGTGCACAACGACGAAGGGCTCGACGCGACCGGGGCCCCAGGGTGCCGAGGTCGTGAGCGTCGTCCAGTTTGTGCCGTCGAGGGTCATTCTGACAGTGGTGCCCGCAATCACCACGATGCCGTTCCGGAACGTGACAGCGCGATCGCAGGGTGTACTTGTTTCCCTCCGCCAGGTCAGGCCATTGGAAGAACTGTACGACTCCCCGCCGAGCGCCCAGATGCGTCCCTGCCACGACACGAAGCAATTGTATGGGCTGTAGGGAGGCGACTTATTGACCAGTTGCCAACGGATAAGGTCGCTCGATCGCCACACGTCCGCAACCGAATACCAGACGTCGTGTGCAAAATTGCTCCATCCGCCGAGAATCCAGAACTGGCCGTTGTGCCGCACTATGGCATTGGGCGACGAATCCCTAGGCCTAAATGCGGTCCTGGAAGCCAGCTTTCTGACGAACCCGATGTCCCGATTCGGGATGGCGTAGGAAATGTCCCCGGCCGTATAAACCCGGAATTGCCCGGTGCCGTTAGGAAACCGGCCAAAAGACTCGTTCGGGGCAGCCATCGGCAGCGTGACCCTGTCCACGACCGCGGAGATCACGTGCTGCTGCGTGGTGAGGAGCGCCAACTCGGTAACGTCGCCGTCGAGGAACCGTGCTCCCGGGGCGTCGATCGCCACGGGCGAGTGGACGACGCGAACTTCGCCCGGGGCCACCACCTCGGCGGGCAACTGCCAGGACTTGCCATCCGTGCGGAGCACGAATTCATCCAGCCTGACCTCTGACTTGCCGATGTTGACGAACTCAACCCAAGGCTCGGAGCCGCTATCTGGCGTCAGGTTGCCGGCAACCTGCACTTCGTTGATGCGCAGGGCCTGCGCGTGCGCTGGCGCCACCGCTCCAGCGGAGGTCACGAAGGCCAATAGCAAAGGAAGGATAGTGTTGCGTGGCTGGCAAGTCATAGAGAATTCACATCCGGAGTGCGAGAAATGCCTCCCTTTATCACTTTATACTAAGGCGCGGCCCGAATCACATATGTGAGGTGCGTCCGGTTTGACGCTGAGCATGCACGGCATGCTTGCACGCGCTGAATTCCGGCGCAGGCTAAACTGCCACCGGTTCCGAGGCCGCGATGACACGTTGGGAGTCGATTATTGATTAGTTCAGGTCCTGCAAGGATCCACCTCATCGCCGCGGCGCGCCCGAACTTCATGAAGATCGCGCCGCTGTACCACGCGCTCGCGGCCGAGGACTGGTGCCGCCCGCAGATCGTGCACACGGGCCAGCACTACGACGCGAACATGTCCGACGCGTTCTTCCGCGACCTCGGCCTGCCGCGCCCGCACTTCCACCTCGAGGTGGGCAGCGGC
>Ga0079037_100000991_pt1 | contig 14112 bp, 7 predicted proteins | sample Mud3Dept4metaG_FD_71479 | JGI IMG/M metagenome (GOLD analysis project Ga0079037, IMG submission 71479) | Freshwater wetland microbial communities from Ohio, USA, analyzing the effect of biotic and abiotic controls - Mud 3 Core 4 Depth 4 metaG | ecosystem: Environmental > Aquatic > Freshwater >... | reverse complement strand
TATCCGAGAGGCTCGTTCTTCTCCTCGCGACCGGGATACCGTTTGAGTCATCAAGCCGGAATCAGACCGCAGCAGTTGGTTACCATGGACCTGAACCGGCGGCTTCATTGGCTCACTGCCCTTCCTGCGCCGGTCATCGGTCACCATGTATTTGACCCGGATGATCCCACGGTTTTCTATTCGTCGGCGCACAACATCGTCTTTCATCAAATGAATGCCATTCTCGAGGGCCCTGCAACCCTGTTCAAACTGAGAATTGTTGACGGGCACACCTCGATTGAAGGCAAGTATTCCGATGATCGTTTCATGCGCATATTTCAGCATGAAGTGTTCCATCACAAGGGCGTGACATACCTAGCCGTCATGTCATACCCCCGGTACCTCTACATTCTGCGCGCAGCAGATATGAGCCTTTACAGGAGAATTGACGTCTCGCCGGAACAGGAGATTGAGTGTAGAGACGGCGGAAACGCTCTATGCGAAAAGAGCAAAGGAATATACTTCACCGTGAACGCTTCGGAGGACGGAAGGTATATTGTGATGGGATCTGATGTCGAATTCCTGATGTATGACATGGGATCGGATGAACTGATCTCGCTGGGCGGGCATCTGCCCAGGGGCTTCGGAATCGGCGAATCGATTCCACATACACGAACGTGCGGCGAGTAAGCGGGCAGGCCATCTTGTTCCGAAATCCAGGGGGTGAGGAAGGACTGGGTTTTGCATGCCGGGTGCAAACCCGCGAGCGCGACGCTACAACCGATACCGGTGGAGACGGTAACCTCTGGGGACACGCATGCTGAGCAGGCTCGCAGGTACATATTTGATCGGACTTGATCGAATTAACAAAGCTCGATATTTGAAGAGAGAGCTTCGTTACTGGAAAGAACAGATGGAAGAGGTGCTCGCCTCCGGGAAGCATGGCTACAGGTGTGAGGCCACCGGCGAGGGTGCGGTCACGTGTGGCTTCGAGCCGAGGGAAGGAGGGGGAGAGGTCCTGGTAGCCGAAGTAGACCGTCGCGGTTTCCTGCTTTTCCGTGCCGGGACTATTCCCGGTGCGACTGTTGTCACTGAGGATCAGTTTGTCCCTCGAACGCGCTACGGCCTGCAATTGATTGGCCGCAACGGGGCTCTCGGGATAAGGAAATCCTATCGGGGCGACTACTGGTCCTTTGTAAATGAGCTCAGGGCGCTCCACATGCTGGGTATGGCGAAGGCAAACGTCCCTTCTGTCATGGCAGTAGACTTCGAAGGACCCAGCCTGACGGTTTCGTATATCTGCGGAACAACTCTCGCGGACCACCTCGCAAGCCACGGAGCGCTGTTCCCAAACCGGGAGATCGGCGAGCATCTGAGATATGTACGGCCGAGCCGGGCAGAGGGCTTGCGGATCATTGAAGCGGCGAGGCGTGTGCTCCACAAGGTCATCGATCCCCGGTGTGTGGAAGACATCTGTGCTCAACTGAGAATTGTTCATGCCGCCGGCGTTGTCTGGAATGATGTAAAGTACGGCAATATCATCCTTGAGGCATCGTCAGGGCGCCCATTCCTGATCGACTTCGACAACGCCCGGCATCGCATGCATCTTGGCGACACGCTGTTTGAAATGCTGCGCAGACGCGATTCGCTGAAACTGGCCCTTTGTCTAAATGGTAATTCCGTGAAACCAGCCGGCAGGAGCACGGCGACAGAGCACCGCTGTCTTTCAACGGTCCAGAATCTCTTCGATGAGCTTCGAAGAGAGGGCATCAAGTACTGTCACTGGAAGAGCAATGCATCCCTCGACGCAGCAACGGCGGGTGAGGGGGATCTCGATCTGCTGGTGAATCGGGCAGATGCTCAGGATTTCATCCGGATCCTCGGCTGCCTGGGATTCAAGCGGGCGATCACGACAAGGCCGAAAGACCTGCCCGGGGTGGAACACTACGTCGCATACGACTCCGCGAGCGACGAGTTCGTCCACGTTCACGCTCATTACCAGCTGGTTTGCGGACATGGTAACTCAAAGAGCTACCGCATACCGATCGAGCGCGTCTATATCGAGACAGCGGTTGACGACAGGGTATGTCCCGTTCCGAGAGCGGAGTATGAACTGACGATGCTGGTTATCCGCCTGGTGATAAAGCACTGCTCGTGGGACTCGTTCGCGATGCGGATGCATCGGCTGGCGCCATCGGAGCGTGAAGAGCTGACGTATCTCAAGGAGAGGTGTTCTAAAGAGCAGGTGCATTGTGTTTTGAGGCAGCATCTCCCGTTCATCGCCGAAGATGTATTTGACGAATGCCTGACGGCGTTGGAGCCCGAATCCGGGTTATGGAAGCGGATGAGGGCGGCACGGAGGTTGAGCAGGAGTATGAGGAGCTGTCGCCGCCGGTCGGGGATCGAGGACCTGTGCCTCAAAGTATGGCGTCGCGTCGCCGCAGGAGTCCGGCGGCGCCTGCTACCGGGCGGCCAGAAGTTGAGGCTCGCCAGCGGGGGAAGCCTGATCGCCATGGTCGGCGGAGATGGAGCCGGCAAGAGCACCGCGATCGAAGGGCTGGTAAAGTGGCTCTCATCCCATCTGGGCGTCGTGACGGTCCATCTTGGAAAACCGAGATGGTCCAGTATGTCTGTCGTTGTAAGGGCAGTTCTGAAGGTCGGAAGACTGTTGAGGCTGTGGGGGTCAGACATGGCACACCTGGCGATGAATGGAGCAGAGGACATCGCTGAGTGTCCCGGAGACGTTTCACTGGTGAGTGCGGTCCTGGTTGCACGAGACCGCTGGCTTGTCTACTGCAGAGCGCGGCGGTTGGCCGCGAACGGAAGATTGGTAATCTGCGATCGATATCCGCTTCCGGGGATGATTGACATGGACGGTCCGCGGATCGAGCGGATGATGGGGGAGTGCAAAACGAGTCGGTTTGCGCGAACTCTGAAGAGGTTGGAGTTGAAATACTATGCGCGGATCCTCCCGCCGGATATGCTGATCATCCTCCGGGTTCACCCGGATACGGCAGTGAAGCGCAAACCGGAAGAAAGCAGCGACTCGGTTGCGGCTCGTACCAGGCAGATATGGGAGAAAGACTGGTCGGGCAGCCCTGCACTCGTGGTTGATGCCGCGCTGCCGAGAGAAGAGGTGCTGGCAAGACTCAAAGCCAAGATCTGGTCGAGCCTATGACGGAGGATCGTTCGGTCGCCGCCGGCAGGACCCCGCGAATCGTAGAATTCGTCGGACTTGCCGGGTCAGGCAAGTCCACGCTGACTACTGCCCTTCAAGAGCGCACAAATGAGACCATTCTGGTCGAACCGCCGTTTTTCCGGAGGGTCCGCGACCTTCCTTTCTTTGCGCTCAACCTGGTCCGTGCGCTGCCGTTTCTGGTCGGTATCACCTTCCGGAGCCAACGCGACAGGTGCCTGACTGCACGAGAGGTCGCGTGGATAGTGATCCTCACGGGCTGGGACCGCAGGCTGAGAGCGCAGGCCAGGCGGACCGACAAAGTGCTGGTTCTGGATCAGGGACCGGTGTTCATGCTCACGGTACTGCACCTCACCGGACCGCTTGTTTTGAGAAGCTCAGTCGCCAGCCGCTGGTGGGCGGGCATGGCCGATAAATGGGGGGCCACCATCGACCTGGTGGTCAACCTGGAAGCCTCAGAGAATACTCTCCTGGCACGGGTCCGCCGGCGCCCGATCTGGCACGGCCTGAAGGGCATGTCGGACTCAGAGGCCCGCGAGTTCATGTCACGCTACCGGGCAGCTTATTCCGACGTTCTGTTACTTCTGGGAAGCGGGGGGAACAAGGTTGGAACCTTGTCGCTCAATACAGAGAGGCATTCCGTCAAGGAAACATTGGATCTGGTGTCGCGGACACTGATTTTGCAGGAGGCGTCAAGGGGACTGTGACTAAATACAGGAATGACAGCAGCAACCCGGCTTGTGTTGCCCGGGAGCTGGTTGGCTGATGGCCGGTGAATTGTCTACCCGCAACCTGAAGATCTTCAGATGGACCTTCTCGGACAGAAGCTTGACGATGAAGGCGTACCTAAATGCCGTGGCCGCATTTCTCGACTACGGGGCACAGGTGGCCGCCGCTCTTCTCGTCACGCCTTTTGTCGTCAGAGGGTTGGGCAGCTATTTCTACGGCATGTGGCAGCTCCTGAACCGCCTCGTAGGGTACGTTTCCCCGGGAAGCGGGCGGCCGACACAGGCACTGAAGTTCGCCCTTGCACATCAACAGTCGTCCACCGATGCAGAAAGTAAGCGCCTGGCAGTAGGCAGCGCCGTCGTTGTATGGGCCCTCTTCCTGCCCATCGTGACAGTTGGGGGCGCCATCCTCATGTGGGCCGTGCCGGGCTGGTTGGGCACCGCACCGGAACACGCGGACTATGCGCGCTGGACTGTGGCGCTGCTGGTATTCAATCTCGCTCTCGGCAGCCTCACCAGCCTGCCGCAGTCCGTTCTTCAAGGGGAAAATCTCGGCTACAAGCGAATGGGGCTGTCGGCCCTGTTTGTTTTTGTGGGCAGCAGCCTGGTTTGTGCCGCGGTGTTCATGAAACTGGGAATCGTCGGGGTCGCCGGCGCGACTGTGGCCGGCACGGCAGTGACAGGCGTGTTCTTCCATCGCGTTGCCCGGAAATACGCTCCGTGGTACGGGATGTCAAGACCTCCCACCGGCGACGTCCGGAAATTCTTCGGACTGAGCTGGTACTTCATGATCTGGTCGCTGGTCATAAAAGTGATTATGGCAAGCGATGTCGTCGTGCTCGGATTCCTCAACTCTGTCGAATCGGTGACCACCTACACGCTCACCAAATATACCCCCGAGACGCTGGTGAGCATCATTGCGATCATGATCGCAGGAATTGTGCCGGGGCTGGGCGGTGTCCTCGGCTCCGGGGACCTGCGCAGGGCCGCGCAGGCAAGGCATGAGATAATGTCGCTCAGTTGGCTGATCGTAACGGGGATCGGTGCCACGATACTCGTCTTCAACAGGACGTTTGTCAGCATGTGGGTCGGACCGGGCTTCTATGCCGGCACGCTGGCGGACCTGCTGATTGTTACGGCCGTCGTGCAACTGGTCTTCATCAGGAATGACAGCGCGATCATCGACGTGTCGCTGGACCTTCGCCGGAAGGTCGCCGTGGGGAGCGTCGCCGCCGCAGCTTCTGTCACAACGGCCTGCATTGGCGTCCGCTTTGTGGATCCGCCGGTAGTAGGTTTGAGCCTGGGTCTTATTGTGGGAAGGGCGATTCTCAGCGTCTCTTATCCACGGCTGATAAACCAAATGCTGGGGTCTTCGCGCGGTTCTCAATTCAGCGTCCTCGGAAGGCCCGTGGCAGTGACGGGCGCACTCTTTGTCACGGCAGCGGCTGTCAGCAGCTTTCCAACGGTCCTGATCGGCACAGGCATCCGGGGATGGGTCTTCCTGGCGGTATCCGCGGGGCTGATCTGCTTGGTGTTCATGATCGCCGCGTTCTATGCCGGATTGGACGCGAAAGAGCGCCGTGCCATTACCCGCCGGATGCGAGCGCTCCTCAACTCAGGATCGGGCAATTGAGGTCGCACGTGAGGATTGGGCTCAGTGCTATAGAAGCTGAAGTAACAGAGTTCGGATTATGAGATTCTGACGCCCGGTTGCGACCGGGCTGACCTTCGGGCAGATCGAGGAGAGAAGACAAGTGCCGGGCTGCAAAGCCCGGCTTTTTTGTTTTCATTGGTACGTCGAGCGGCGCCCGGTCGGCGATCGATGCGGGGCATTGTGCAGATCAGCGTCCCGGATTGTTGTGAGTGTCCGGACGGCGAGGGCTTCAGCCCGTCTGGCGGACAGGTATCTTCGCGAGCTCTTCGGGGCGCAGGCGCCTGTCGGGCGGATAGAGCGCCTGCTCATGCCTGCTGATGGTTTCCGGATTGTCGAACCGCAGCGCGATGACCTTGGCCGGGACACCCCCCACGATGGTGTAGGGGAGGACATCCTTCCTGACCAGGGCCCCGGCGGCCACGATCGACCCGCGCCCCAGCCGCACGCCTTTCAGGATGATTGCCCCGGTCCCGATCCAGACGTCGTCCTCGATGATCACATCCTGGTCGTCTTCAGGACGCTTCTCCTGCACCTCATAGTCATACATGAACTTCCCGACCACGGAGGCGTTGTGATCTCCGCCTATGATCGTGACGTTGGGACCCAGGAGGACTTTGTTGCCGATGATGATCCTGCTCTCTGTCGCCATCAGGACCGCCCCTGAGCCGATTGCGACATCATCGCCGACTTCAATGTTTTCGAAATTGAAATGATCGCGAGGATCAAACAGCAGATGCGCTCCGTGTCTGCGAAATGCCGGTCCCAATAAGATCATCCAGCCCCGGCGCCAGGCGAGACGCAGCAAAACGACTGTTCTGGCAAACGACCTCAGCAGCGTCATCTTTCCTCCTCATGCAAGCAGGCGGGTGAATAGATGCTCGTATTCGTCGATGAGCCGGTCCAGGGACAGGTATTCCTCAGCGTAGCGGCGCCCGCTCTTTCCCATCGCCCCGCGCGCTTCCAAAGGAAGCTCCGAAAACTGATTGATCTTCGCGGCCAGGTCATCCGGGGAACGGTAGTCAAACAGGAGCCCGTTGTCGTTGTGGCGCACCAGACGAGCATGATCCAGGGTGTTGCTTATAATCACCGGACGTGCGCAGGCCAGGGCCTCACATACGACATTCGGCAATCCCTCTCCATAGGAGGGATGCACCAGGACGTCATGCGCGTGCAACTGCTCCACGATATCAGAGCGCTGGCCCAGCCAATGCCACTGTTTCTCGAGCCCATAGGCGCTGATTTTCGCGTCCATCTGATTCAAACACGCGAGCCGTTCACCGGTCATCACCTTCTGGCCGATCCACGTTACCTGCGGGTAGAGCCGGTATTGCCGTCCCAGGATGTTGAGCGCTTCGATCAGGCAGAGCCCGTTCTTGTAGAACGACACGCTCGCGATGACGAGCAATCTCAGGCCCGCATGATCTGTTTCCGACTGCGCCGGTGCGAAGAGCCCGAGGTCATAGCCGTTATAGATCGTCGAGAGGCGGCCCTTCAGGTGCGGATACTTGCCGGCGAGATTGGCATGCTGATGGTGTGAGTTCGTCACGATGTGGGTGGCAAATCGGTACAACTGGCGCACGAGGCGATCCTGCCAGATAACGCCCTCCGGGAGATCGCAGAACCGCTCGGAGACTACTACCGGGGGGTGCTTGAATCCCAGGAGACGACCCGCCACGAGGGCGTAGAAACTGGGTGTGCTGAGGAACGACAGCACGAGATCGAAATCCCCGCCTGCAATCAGACGGCGTAACGCGACCACGGAGCCAGGCGAAAAACGACTGCGCTTCAGGGACCAGTGCACGCGAATTCCCGCATCATTCAGGGGCCGGGCGAGCAAGTCCCCCGGAGCATAGCAGAACAACTCGACCTGGCAACCGCGTCTCGTCAGCCCCACGGCGAGGTTACCCATCTGACGCTGCGCGCCGCCCGTGCTCAGATTGTCGATGACAAACAGGAACCTGCGCGGTCGGGAATTCGGATTCATTTCCTTGGACTTCTCCATTTCATTTGAACGCGGAAACCAGCCCAGCACTGTCAGGAATCGGCACGCGTGCGTCTAACCATTAGCTTCGCGGTACCGGTTCCGTTCGATGAAACCCGGGAGGCGCACTCGGGAGTCGGCCGGGAGGTTAGCCGGCGTTGCTGACCCTCCGGACGGATCCGCTTTCAACCCGAGTAGCCCGGTCAGACAAGGCCCGGAGCGCCCTATCTATATGGCATTTCCCTGTCCGGGACAAGCTGAAAGCCGCCGGGAAGACACCTCGTCATTGCTGGGTGGTCGACCTGCGATAGCTCGTCGACTGCGGAGTGGGTAACAGGCCGCCGGCGCTCCCGACGATCCAATCAGTCCCACTTCGGGAACACCCGAAAGCCGCCAGGCTGCAGCGAATCGCCCCCGCTGCCAGCCTCGTCCGGTCTCGAGATCGTGCTGAAGGCCTCGGGAGACGAGAGGTCAGGGAACTCCATCTGCCTGGCACGGCAACTGCCTGCCGCGGAGGCTATCAACGCCCTGAATCCCGTGGGGGACGCGGGCGGACCGGCATCATAGGAGTCGCAGCAGACCATGCCGCTCGAGCAGGTCGAATTGAGGTTGCTGAGGTTTCCGGAACCGCAAGTGGAGGTACAGTAATAGCCGGTGTTCTGGCACGTGGCGACAGGAGGATCCAGTTTACCGCAGTTGTAACCGGTACACTTTGTGTTGTTGTTATCGGTGACGCCTGTGACGTGGTTCAGGTATATGGGTGCACCACTGTAGCTGATCGCGGCGTTGTCTTGGATCAGGACATTGTCAGCGTTCCACAGATAGATGGCGGCCTCCGGTGACTCAATGTGATTCCTCGTGATCTTATATACCTGCCCGAGAAGCTGGAAGCTGAATACGCCCTGGCCGGATGCGGTCTTCCTGACATAGTTGTTGTCGATGGTAACGCCGCCCTTCGTATAGATCCCGAAGCCCCCGCCCGTATGATCGCCTGTGATCCGGTTCCCGGAGATGACATTCCCGACGTTGTCGTTGCCCTTGATTGTGAGGTCGCCGGACCCCCCTGAAGTGCTGCCGCAGTCATGGAGAATGTTGTTGGCGATAGTCGAGTAACTGCCCTTGATGTATATGCAGTTGTGGGCGTCGGACTGGTTGATGTCAGTAATTACGTTGTTCAGGATCTGATGGTAATTCCCGTAGAGCAGGACGCCCCGGCCGGCGGCGTAGTACCCTGTGTAGACGGTCCCTCCTACCAGGTGAGTGATCGTGTTGTTGCTGACGGTTATATGATCGGGCACCACCGGGGCTTCGTCCTTGCCGATGAGGATCCCGAATGCGTCATGCTGCGGATCTGTCGTGTAAATGTTTTCCAGCGTGTTCCCGGAAATGTCGATGTAGCTCACGTTGCTCATGCTTGCGATGACAATGGCCTGGACGCTCCAACTGCTGCTGATGTTGGACAATGTGCAATTCTTAATGCTGAGATTCTTGATCGGACCGGCGGCGTTCTTGGCCCAGAGAGCGCAGGGGACGTTTTCGAAAATGCAGTTCTCGATACTGAACCCGTCGACGACCTCTCCAGCCGTGGAGGCGATTCGAAAAACCGCGTCGTTATAGCTTGCCTTGCTGTAGTTGGTGAATTTCAGGTTCTTCACCTTTATAGGCACATGCAACGTCATCGTGCCACCGTTGGTGAGAACGGTTGTCTTCTTGTCCTCGCCGACGATGCTGATGGGGCGATAGAGAGTCGTAGTATAGCCGGTCAGGTCGTAAGTGCCGGACTTCAGAAAGACGGTATCCCCGCTCTGGGCGGTGCTGATGGCTTTCTGGAAGGTCCTGAAAGGCTTCGATTCGCTCCCGGGATCGGAGTCGTTGCCGGAAGGTGAGACATAATAGGTGGCGGCAGAGCAGACGGCAGGGATCAGAAGCAACACGGCGGCAGCATAGAAAGCAAATGTCCTCTTCATATACCCCCTTCCTGAAGCAGGCGGAAACAGGCGGCCGGGCCTCAGCGCTGCGAAGCAGACTCCCCCGTCAGGCTACTCGTCCGCCTAATGATAATACCGCAATTTCCATCCTTAATCGGCACGATAGAGCCGGCTCGCCAGCCCAGCTTCTCCTCGCCGCTCGATGAGCACGGTCGCGCAGCCCCTGCGTGGGTCCTCCGGCATGGGCATGCGGCCCGTGGTTCCTAAAATACCTGCAGTTGAATGGCGTCCTCGCACAGAGTCTCACCTGTGGTCCGGTCCAGAAGCCGGGCCTTGAGTTGATAGATCCCGGCGGGAAGGAGATCTGCCGGCGGCAAAGCAGAGACCGGGTCCAGGGTCATGTCCGAACCGGGCGGCAGGACGAACGAACCCTCGTTGCCAAGAGCAAGCACCCGGGTTGGGACTCCTCCCCGGGGCTCGATCCACACTCTCAGCTCGACCGTGGCGGGATCTCTTCCCATGTTCACGACCCTGAATGCGCTCGACGGGTAGTATTCGCCGCGCAGGATACTGCCGAAGCGGCCTTCCAGCTGCGCGGCTGGGTCGCTCGCGAATCTGCTCGAGGCTGCGGATTCGCGGCCAGACCTCCCGTGGAATCCCGATACGGCGAAAGGACAGGAGTCCTCGGCCAGCACATCTCCCGTGACCGGATCGATGATGCGGGCCCCAATCCTGTAACTGCCAGGCTGGATCTCGCTGTCAAGTTGATGCAGCGGAACGAGACCGAAGTCCCGGTTCAGACCGGCTGGGAGACTGAATATTCCGTCAAAGCTGCCGTTGCCGACTGCGCTTGAGACACCGCCAGTCGCTACCATCCATGCCTTGAGTTCGACGTCCCGCCCGTAAGCCGACGGATTGCCGAGCCAAAAAGCGGAAGCGCTCACTGTTTCACCCGGGGCATAGACGTCGTGGCTCAGTCGGATTTCGATGAATACAGACGGCGTGGATTCCACATACGAGTTGGCGGAGGTGGTTTCAATCGCCCCGCTCTCTTCCGACTCGTCGGCACCATTCTGGATGGCCTCCATGAGAACTGGGCCAGAGAACGCAGGGCGCGTGCCTGCTAGCGGGGCGTTCATGACGAGCAGGATCTCTTCTTGCGTGAGGGCGCGGCTGTAAACGCGCAGCTCGTCCAGTGTCCCCTTGAAGTACTCGGAGCCCGTAATCCATCGTCCGATCTGGAAAGTCGCCACAGGGGCCGCACGGGGGGCTATGGTGGAGCTGCTCACCGGTTGACCGTCGATATAGAAGCGGTTCTCCGTACCGTCGAAGGTATATGCAAAATGATGCCACGCCTTGGCAGGGGGAGGGTTTGCAGCGACAATCCACGTTCCTTCGTATTGAAGCATCCCGATAAGGGAGCTTCTGAACCCCTGCCGAATCGAAGCCTGTTTCGGCTCGTTGGCAAGGGCAACGACGGACTGAGCCTGGCCTGCGCCAGCATTCGAGTAAATCCAGCAGCTGATCGTCTTGGGAGCGCCAAGGTCGGGAAGACCGTCGACCCCCGCCGAGAGGAAGCTGTTCTTGCCGTTGAAGGAGAGGGCCTTGCCGAACTTTCCTTTGCTGGTCCATGTCGCATTCGTGATGACTGCGGAATTGGCGGTGCCCGAGGAGTCAGCCGCCCTGGCTCCGGCCCCCTCGTCGAATGCATACGCGGCGACGAGCCCGCTTTCGATGTCCGGCAGCGATGTGGTCGTGAAGGTGAAGTCGTCTGAAACCGCCAGGTTGCGGGCAGCATCGTCCGACTTTACGCGGAAATGATAGACGGTCCCGGCGGCGAGACCGCTGAGAGCCTGCGAGTGGAAGATCGCCAATGCCGGATTGAGTTCGGTCGACAATCCGTAAGCGGAGGACGTTCCATACTCAATCTGAGTGTCTCCGGGTTCGTCGGTGACCCACGTTATGGTCGCGGAATTGTTGGAGACGGACACGTACCGGACATCCGTGATACGGGGTGGCCTGGTATCGGGGGGAGAGCCGGTAGTGAAAGAGAAGTCGTCGGACACCGCAAGGTTGCCGGCCGCGTCCCTGGACTTGACACGATAGTGGTATGTCGTAGCGGCGGCCAGGCCGGTTAACTGAACCGCGTGCGTGGTCGTCAAAGCCGGATCGGCCGCGATTGCCGAACCGTAGTTGGCGTCGAGGCCGAACTCCACCAGCGCATCACTCGGCTCATCGGTCGTCCATCCAATGGTTGCAGCTGCATCCGTGATGCCGGTCGTCACCACGGTCATGATTGCAGGAGGGCGGTCGTCGACAGAACCCACAACGACAGAAATCTCGTTCGCATAGCCGCTGTCCTTCCCGGAGATGTCATATGCTGTGAGGGAGAAGTAGTAGGTGCCGGCAGGCAGTCCCGACACCGTGTATCTCGTAACGTTCTTGACATCTATCCAGGTGTCGTACTTCCCGGAGGCCTTTCCTGAATACATTATATAGCCGGCGATGTCGGGTTCACTGTTCGCGTTCCATTCGAAAACGACGTCACCCGCATCAGCTCGCTGCGGGAACCCTGCTGCAGCGACCAAAAGAAGACCGAACAGGATCTGTGCTCCAGGCCGTGCCAGGCCTGCAGTCAGCCCTGGAGAGCCATGTTTGCTGGTGTGTGTTCGGGATCCCGTCCGTTCGATCTGCCCCGTCTTCATGGCCGCCCCCTTTTGCCGTTCGGTCGTCCAGGGGGTCATCCGTGCTGCCAGAATAATTACAGCACGGCGCTGCGCGGGAGTATGTCGTGCGTCACAGTTGTGCGGACAGCTTCATCAAAGTGAAATGAGAGTCCGCCGCAGGTGAGGAACGGCGCAGCGACGCGAGCGTGCGACGAACCTGGCTCGATCGGAGACTCCAATGAGGGAAGCCCGGGAGGTCGGGATGCTTCCGCGGCGCCAGGATCAGTCAACGGTAAAGGTCTGGGCGTTTGAAGCTCCGCCTCCGCCTGCCTTTGTGGGATTGAAGACGGTTACTTGAGCCGTTCCAGCTGCAGCGATGTTGGATGCCGGTATCGTCGCGGTGAGCCGGGATGAAGAAACAAATGTTGTGGTCATGTTTACGCCGTTCCAGCGGACAACCGATTCAGCCACGAAGTTGGTGCCGTCAACCGTCAGGACAAATTCCGGTCCCCCGGCGCCGGTCGACGACGGGCTGAGCCCCGTCGTTGTCGGCACAGGATAGCTTACGTAGAGAAGCTTGGAACCGGAAACACCGCCCCCTGGTGCGGGAGTGTAGACGGTGATCGGGTATGTCCCGACCACTGCAATGTCCGATGCCGGTATCAGCGCGGTCAGCTTCGTGGAAGAAACAAATGTCGTAGTGCGTGGCACGCCATTCAGGCGCACTACCGAATCGCTGACGAAACCGCTGCCGATGACTGTCAGCGTGAAGTCCGGCCCTCCGGCAAAGACGGACGTCGGGGTCCGGCCGCTGAGCGTAGGTGCAGGCGGGTCGTTGATCGTGAAAAGCAGGGCATTGGAGATCCCGCCCCCCGGTGCCGGGTTGTACACTGTCACTGTCGCCGTCCCGGCCACGGCGAGGTCCGCAGCCGGAATTGTGGTCTTCAGTCTGGTTGCCGAAACGTAGCTCGTTTGCCTGTCTGCCCCGTTCCAGCGTATTACCGAGGTGGAGACAAAGCCGCTGCCATAGACCGAGAGCGTGAATGTCGCCCCTCGCGCATTTGCGGACGCCGGGCTCAAGCTGCCTGTCACGGGCGCAGGATTCTCTACCGTGAAGATCTGAGGATTGGAGGTGCCGCCCGGTGACGGATTGTAGACCGTCACCTGGACCGTCTTTGGCACTGCGATATCCGAAGCCGAGATAGCCGCGGTCAGCTGACTCGAGGAGAGAAACATGGTGGTTCTGTTCGACCCGTTCCAGCGCACCCGCGAAGTAGCCACGAAATTGCTGCCGTTGACTGTCAGCGTGAAGGCAGCCCCTCCCGCCAGAGCTGCGGCCGGGCTCAGGCTCACGGTGATCGGCGCCTGGCTGCCGCCAGGCGTTATCGTGATTGCCACCGCAGCCACGTTTGAGTCGGCCTTACCGTCGTTGACTTTGAAGGTGAAGCTGTCCGAACCGTTGTAGCCGGCGGCTGGCGTAAAGGTCAGGTTCGGCGCGGTGCCGGAGAGCGCGCCGTGAGCTGGTGCTGCAACGACGCTGTAGGTCAGTGCGTCGCCGTCTACGTCGCTGCCCGTCAGGGTGATCGCTTTCGCTGTGTCCTGTGCTGTCGTTACAGACTGAGCGTTGGCCACGGGCGCGTGGTTAACCGCAGCAGTTACTGTGATCGACACGGTGGCGGGGGCCGAGTCTACAGTCCCGTCATTGACCTTGAACGTGAAGCTGTCCTGACCGCTGTAGCCGGCTGCCGGTGTATAGGCGAGGCTCGGCGGAGTGCCGCTCAGCGCACCGTGCGCTGGTCCTGCCACCACGCTGTAGGTCAGAGTGTCCCCGTCGACATCGCTGCCCGCCAGGGTGACGGCTTTGGCCGTGTCTTGGGCGGTTGTCACGGTCTGAGCATCGGCCACGGGTGCATCATTAACGGGCGTAACAGTGATCGTCACCGTCGCGATGTTGGAGTCGAGCTTGCCGTCGCTGGCATG
>Ga0079037_100000990_pt1 | contig 14114 bp, 16 predicted proteins | sample Mud3Dept4metaG_FD_71479 | JGI IMG/M metagenome (GOLD analysis project Ga0079037, IMG submission 71479) | Freshwater wetland microbial communities from Ohio, USA, analyzing the effect of biotic and abiotic controls - Mud 3 Core 4 Depth 4 metaG | ecosystem: Environmental > Aquatic > Freshwater >... | reverse complement strand
CATCAGCCATGTCCAGGGGCCGGCACCGCTCGAGTCAAGACCGTTGCTCAATCAACGCGGGCGTGGACACACCATCGCCCGCTGGCAGCCTCGATATCATATCCCCATTCGTTTGGCCCGCCCGCACCCTCACGTCCGGGCTATCTCCAGCCGCACCGCCTCAGCCAGGTCCTTCTGGCGCTGGTGCGCCAGCAGGTCGTAACTGGCCTGGTTCTTGGTGCAGATCAGGGTATAGGGCCGACCATTCCGGTCAGTCGCCCGATCCAGATCGCAGCCGGCGCGTCGGATCGAGTCCTCCACATGCTCGCGGTCGGGCGCGGCGGCCTTGAAGGTCCAAACTTTACGGTTGGGGTCGGCCAGGAACTGGCTGAGTTCGGTGCAATGTCGGCACCGGCAGGGGAGCGCGCTGGTCCGCATCCAGTCGCGCGGCGGTTCCAGGGGTTCCGCAATACGGGCGCGCAGGTGTGCCAGGCAGGCGGCGCGCAGGCGGCGAACCGCTGCCTCATCCCGACTCGCCTTTCGTTCGGTCAGCGCCAGAGCGGCGGGGACGAGCACCGTATCCAGCCCATAGGTCTTGGGCCAGGCCAGCAGATGGTCCACCGCCCCGTCGGCGAGCATGGCGTCAAGTTGACCCAGGGCGGTTAGCAGATCAACGATGAAACCAGGCTCGACCGGCGACCGGCGCCAGTCGGGCTGCGGCGCTCGCGCCGGATCGCCGGGCAGGGCGTCCACCAGGGCTTTGGCGGCGGGGAGGAAATCCACCTTGCAGCCAGCATCCCGCGCCACGGCGGCGCAGCGGGCCAATAGATCACCGCAAGCACCAAGCGCCGCCCCCGCATTCCCGGCAATGATCCGTTCGATCAATTCGGTGGCCCGCTCCGGCGGCAACAGGCCGATGGCTTCGACCAGGGCGGCATTATCGCCCTTGCCGTAAACGCCGGCGGCAGACAGATTGGCCAGGAAGGCGTCGATGCGCGCCGTATCCCGCAACCGGTTCAGGAGCGCCAACATCCTGGCCTCCGAACTCTGGGTATCGGTGCGCCAGTAGTCTCCCACTTCCCTCGGCCAGGTGCGCAGCATGTGCCCGGACAACTCGTGCGCCAGGCGCCAGCGGCGCGATTCGGGACCTTCGCCACTTTCGACCCAGCGCTGGGTGAGTTCCTCCAGATAGGGCAGCGTGGCGGACAGACCCGCCTGGTTGAGCACCGCAAGCCGCCGCCGACGTGGCCACAGCACCAGACCCGCCCGATGATAGGTGCGCTCGAAGGATGCGCCTTCGTTGCCGGTCGCTTCGTGGAAATGCTGCTCGTCAGGTTCCAGGTCGTCGAGGGCGCCGGGCGGACACAGTTCGGTTTCCTCGAAGGGAAAATCGCCCAGTTCCGACTCGCTGCCGTCGGGTAACCGCCATTCGCTCAGCGTCGTGGTGCGGTCGCAGACCTCCCCAACCTCGAAACCGTCCTCATCTTCATCCTCATCTTCATCCTCATCCTCATCCTCGTCTGACCATCGCCGACGGCGCGGCCCGTAATAACCCGTGTATTCGGCGCTGCCGCTCTCCTCAATGGAGATCAACGCCAGGTGGAGATCGCAGTCGGCCTGTTCCGCCGCCGGGACCAGCACCGAGGCCACAGCGGCGTCTACACCCTTCAGGGCGTCGAACGCCAGCGCCGCCGGGGTATAGGCATGTTCCAGCGGATAGACCAGCTTTTCGGGCGAGTCGTCGTCGGGCGATTCCTTGGCGGCGGTCCACTCGCGCAACAGGTCTGCCACAGCCGCCTGTTCGGTCTCGTAGCTGGGCGGTTCGGGCAGGCGGCCTTTGGCGGTGCGCAGCAGCAGATTGTAGACCAGCGTCAGCCGGCATCCTGACGTAATAGGCAGCACTTCATGGACGCAATCGGCGTAGAACGCGGCGAAGGCCACGTCGGAGGGTTCCGGGCCGTGCAGGTCAAGCCGCGCTTCCCGGTCGCGGTGGCGCACCACCAGTTCGCCGCCGGTATAAAGGGAGGGCAGCACGATGACGAGCGTGGCGAACATGCCAGGGGCTTTTTCGGTATCGCGATGCTCTACGAAGAAGCTGCCCTGGTCGTATACCAGCAGTTTGTAAAGTTCGGCCACCACGGGCTGGGCCACCCCCAGGCCAGCGGCAACCCGCGTGACGATGGTTTCCAGGTCGCGCGACCAGTGCCGACCACCAATCCGAATTTTGGCGGCGTCAATTTGCCAGGTTCGCCGGACATTGGTGTCAATCACAGTCTCCTCACCGCGACCGTAGGGAGCCTGCTCGGCGACGGCGATGAGTTGCTCCGCCTGAACTGGCAGCAGTGGCAGCGCAATGGGGCCGACGCCTTCCACTTCCAGGGACGGCGTGAAAATCTCGGCCGAGCCAGCGGCGTAAAAATCGCCGGGGCGTTGGACCGTGTCCAGCAGCCCGGCCAAGTCGGTGGTAATGGATGACATGATCTCCTCCGTCTGCTTTCGTTACTGGCATTCCCCCACCGATCCTGGCCGGCAGCGCCGCCGATCCACCCAGATCGTGCTGTCCAGCCCGGCGTCGGTGAAACGTGCGCCATCAACGCGGGCATCGGCCAGCGTCGCCTCGGCCAGATCGGCCCCGGTGAAATCAACTGCCAACAGATTTGCTCCATCCAGCTTGGCGCCACGGAGATTGGCACCGCTCAGCACCGCGTTTTCCAACACCGCCCGGCTCAGCGTCGCGCCGCTCAAAACGACGCCCGGCAGCTTGGCATCGGTCAAATTCGCCTGCGCCAGATTAGCCTTGTCCAGCTTCGCCCCACTCAGATTCGCGCCGGTGAGGTCGGCCTGATACAACCGCGCCCCGTTCAGGTCGGCATGGCTCAGATTCGCCTGTCTCAGCACCGCCCGATCCAGGCGCGCGCCCGCCATGCTGACGTTCGCGAACACCGCTCGTTCCAACTGGGCCGAGACCAGGCGGGCGTTGGTCAACGTCGCATTGGCAAAATCCAACCCATTCAGCACGGCGTTTCCCAAATCAGCGCCGTCGAGTCGAGCGCGGTTCAACTTGGCGTCCGTCAAATTGACCTGGGTGAGGACCGCCTCGCGTAAATCCGCACCCGTCAAGTCCACGCCCTGCTTGTCGCAGCGCAACCAGTTGACCCGCCGTGCCGGGGGATCTTCGCAAGCGCTCCACCCAGTGGCGGGCCAGTACAGCAGCGCCAATAGACAGAGCAGCGGCAGTAGAACGGTGGGAGAACCGTCGCTAACTTTCACGATAGCGCTCTCATAGCGCCTGCTCCGAAGCAAACACCAGATCCACCACCTGCGGGAACCGCTCCACGAAATGGAGGGTGAGACCTTCCCGGATGTGCTCCGGCAATTCCTCGGCGTCGCCGCGACAGCCTTCCGGCAGGATGATTTCGTGGATGCCGACCCGACGGGCAGCAATCAGCTTCTCGCGAATTCCCCCCACCGGCAACACCTGCCCGGTCAAGGTCAGTTCGCCGGTCATCGCCAGCGGTCGGCTCGGCTGCTGGCCGCGCGCCAGCGACAGCAGGGCGGTGGCCATGGTGATGCCGGCGCTCGGACCATCCTTGGGCGTCGCGCCTTCCGGCACGTGCAGGTGGACAAAGGCTTCGTCGAAGAACTTGGGATCAGCCTGATACTCCTCCAAATGGGCGCTGAGGTAGCTGTAGGCGATATTGGCCGATTCCTGCATCACCTCGCCCAGCCGTCCGGTCAGTTTGAAGCCGCGATTCTTGCTGTGAACCAGGCTGGCCTCGACGTTGAGCGTCGCACCGCCCATGGCGGTCCAAGCCAGACCGGTGACCACGCCGACGCCGGACATCGGCGTCTCGGTCTTGAACGGTGGCTTGCCCAGATAGCTGTCCAAATCCGGCGGCTCCACCGCGATCGGTCCCTCGCGACCCTCGACGATTTGCACCGCGCTTTTGCGCACGATCCGGCCCAGTTGTTTTTCCAGATTGCGCACCCCCGCTTCTCGCGCGTAGCCTTCGATGATCTGGCGCAGCGCCTCCTCGCCGAGGGTGATCCGGTCGCGCGCCATCCCGCTGCGCTCCAGCAGCTTCGGCCACAGGTGATTGCGGGCGATTTGCAATTTCTCTGCGGTGATGTAGCCCGACAGCCGGATGGTCTCCATCCGGTCGAGCAGCGGCGCCGGGATGGTGTCGAGCTGGTTGGCGGTGCACATAAACAGCACCTTGGACAGATCGAAGCGCACGTCCAGATAGTGATCGAGAAATTCATGGTTCTGCTCGGGGTCGAGCACCTCCAGCAGCGCCGAAGCCGGATCGCCGTGGTACGACGCGCCGATCTTGTCGATCTCGTCGAGCATGATCACCGGGTTGGCGGTCTTGGCGTCGCGGATGGCCTGGATGAACTTGCCGGGCAGCGCGCCGATGTAGGTGCGCCGATGGCCCTTGATTTCGGCTTCGTCGCGCATCCCGCCCAGGCTCAGCCGGTAGAACTTGCGATCCAGCGCGGCGGCCACCGAGCGGCCAATCGAAGTCTTGCCCACACCCGGCGGACCCACCAGCAGGATGATCGAGCCGCCGACCTGGCCCTTGAGCGCCCCGACCGCCAGAAACTCGATGATGCGATCCTTGACATCGTCCAGCCCGTCGTGGTCGCGGTCCAGAATTTCCCGCGCGTGCTTGAGGTCGAGATTGTCGGTGGAATAGAGGCCCCACGGCAGCTCGGTCATCACGTCCAGATAGTTGCGAGTGACGGCGTATTCCGGCGAGCCGGTTTCCAGAATCGCCAGCTTGTCCAGTTCGTCGTTGATCCGCTTCAGCGCCGCTTCGGGTACCTGGCGGGTCTCCAGCCGTTCCCGGAAGCGGTCCACGTCGGCGGTGCGGTCGTCCTTGGCGATGCCGAGTTCCTGCTGGATGGCCTTGAGCTGCTCGCGCAAAAAGAACTTGCGCTGATGCTCGCTCATCTTCTCCTCGACCTGCTTGCGAATGTGGGTCTGGAGCCGGGCGACTTCCAGTTCCTTCTTGATCAGCACGATGACCTTTTTCAGCCGCTCCAGGATCGGCGCGGTGGCCAGGATTTCCTGCAATTCTTCCTTGGTGGCGGTGGTCAGGCTGGCGGCGAAATCGGCCAGCGGCGAGGGGTCATGGGTGTTGAAGCGGTTGAGGAAAAATTTCAGTTCCTCGGAATACAGCGGATTGAGCGGAATCAACTCCTTGAGCGTGTTGATCACCGCCAGCGAATAGGCGCGCAACTCCTCGACATCGGCTTGGTCTTCCTCGCTTAAATACTCGACCTGGACGTGATAGGGCGGTTCGTTGGACAGCCACTTGATGATGCGGAACCGCTTCAAACCCTGGGCGATGAATTGCAGGCGGCCGTCGTTGCGAGCTAACTGGTGCATCCGGGCCACGGTGCCGACCGGGTGAAAGTCGTCGGGACCAGCCTTTTCGGCGCTGTCGGGCTTGACCAGGATCAGGCCGATGACCCGTTGCTCACGGTTGGCGGCGGCCTCGATGGTGGGCAGCCACGGCTCCTCGTTGAGCAGCAACGGCAGCGCCTGGGCCGGGAAGAATGGCCGTTCGGACAACGGCAGCAGATAGAGGGTGCCAGGCAAAATATCGGCGGCGGCGACGATAGTGTTGTTGGCGGGCGCATTGCGCTCGTCGTCCTCGCGCACGACTTCTGCTTCCAGGGCTTCGGCTTCGTGGTCGGTCATGATTTTTCCGCGACTAAAGGGGCTTGGGCCTTACATGCGGGCGAGTGAGAAATTATCAAGTGCGGGGCCACCGACCGAAATGGCCGCATGGCTGTTTCACAACCCGGTTTTACGCAATTCGATATGCCGAAACCAGCCACTGGCCAGCGCGGGCTGGTCCGATACCACCTCCAGCCCCCGCGCCTGTGCCAGAGCCTCCTCGAACACGACGTCGGTGCGCGTGGCCAGCACCCCCAGGACCGGGCTGATCAGCCGCCGCAGCCGGGCTTTCTGGCCCGGGCGGAGGAATTTGTCGAAGATCAGCACCCGACCGCCGCGCCGCAGTACCCGCGCCGCCTCCGCCAGCACCCGCTCCGGATGGGGCGTGACCGCCAGGATCAAATGCAGCACCACTACATCGAAGGTGGCGTCACCATAGGGCAGGCGGCGGGCATCGCCCTCATCGAGCCGGATATTTAGACCGAGATCGGCGGCCTTGCGCCGGGCGCGCGCCAGCATCGCCGGATTCAGATCCAGGCCGGTGTAGTGCGGCCCCGGCGGCAGCAGCGGCAAATCCAGGCCACTGCCCACGCCGGCCAGCAACACATCGGCATGGGGTCCCTCGCGCAGGCGCAGCAGGCTATGTCGCCGGGCCAAACCTGTGAACGGAGCCACGAACGCATCATAGACGGGCGCGAACAGCGTATACGTATAACGCAGGGTCACGCCGGCCTCAGTGCAGAGTGCGCGGGATGGACAGCACGAAGGGGGGAATCTCGGCGTCAAAGGTCACACCATCGTCCGCCAGCATCTGATAACTGCCCTTCATGCTGCCGACCGCCGTTTCCAGAATGGCGCCGCTGGTGTACTGGAAACCCTCCCCCGGTTGCAGATAGGGCTGCTCGCCGACCACGCCCTCGCCGCGCACCTCCTCGACCTTGCCGTTGGCATCGGTGATGATCCAGTGACGGCTCAACAGCTTGGCGGCTATATTGCCCTGGTTCTGAACCCGGACGGTGTAGGCGAATACATAGCGGTCCCGCTCAGGATTGGATTGCTCCTCCAGAAAAAACGCCTGCGCGGCGACGGTGATGTGGTAATGGATTTTTTTCGCCATGGGCGGGTCGGTTCCGGGTCGGGGTAGCAGGGGTTCGGTATCCACGGAAAACACGGAAAACACGGAAGAGGTGGATGTGGTTTCAGTGGATCGCCATGGATTCAGGCGGTCAGGGTGCGGATCTTGGCTTCGATGGCGGCCAGCAGATTCTCGAAGGACTGGATGAAGGCGTTGACGCCGTCGATTTCCAACTGGTCGGTAACGGCGCTCAGGTCGATGCCCAGTTCCGGCAACGCCGCCAGTTGCGCCAGCGCCGCTTCCACGTCCTGATCCAGGGTTCGAGCGACCCTGCCATGGTCGCGGAAAGCAGCATAGGTCGCGGGCGGCATGGTGTTGACGGTGTCGGGGCCGATGAGGTTATCCACGTACAGCAGATCGGGATACGAGGGATTCTTGGTGCTGGTGCTGGCCCAAAGCAGCCGCTGCGGTCGCGCCCCGGCGGCGCGCAGGGCGGCGAAATGCGCGCTGCCCACGATTTCCAGGTATTCCTGATAGGCCAGCTTGGCGTTGGCGTTGGCGATCTGGCCCTGCAACTCGGGCCGCCGCTGGGCCAGCACCGGATCGAGGGCGGTGTCGAGCCGGCTGACGAAGAAGCTGGCCACCGAAGCCACGCGATCCAGCGGCAAACCCTGGGCGCGGCGGCGCTCCAAACCGCGCAGGTAAGCCTCGGCCACCGACACATAGCGCTCCACCGAGAACAGCAGGGTGACGTTGACGTTGACGCCCTCGGCGATCAGCCGCTCGACCGCGTGCAAGCCGGGAACTGTTCCCGGCACCTTGATCATCACATTCGGCAGTCCCAGCCGGGCGAACAACTCACGCGCCTCCCGCACCGTACCGTCCACGTCGTGGGCCAGATCGGGCGACACCTCCAGGCTGACCATGCCATCCACACCGTCGGTGGCGTCGTAGGTCGGACGCAGGGCCTCGGCGGCGGCGCGGATGTCCTCGATGGCCAGGGTGAAAAACAGGTCGCGGCTGGACTGTTGGGTATTGCGCTGGAGTTCGCGGCGCAGTGCTTCGTCGTAGTCGCTGCTGCCGGCGATGGCTTTCTCGAAGATGGTGGGATTGGAAGTGATGCCGCGCAGATCGTCCTCGGCGATCAGCCGCGCCAGCATCCCGGAAGTCAGCATGGAACGCTGGATATTGTCGTACCAGACGCTTTGACCGGCGGCGTTCAGGAGGCGCAGGGGATTGGCTTGGGACATGGCGTGATCCTTGGGGCAGCGGGAAAATTGGGCGAATTGTAGCAACTCCCAGGTGCGGGGCGGCAGTTACTCATTTCGGCGCTCCACGCTCCTCGCGCCAACCGGGTTCCGCCGATTTGGCCTGCTCCGAGTCGTCTTCCGGTTCCGCGTCTTCGCGGCAGATCTGGTCGCCCTTGGCGCTTTTTACATAATCGCATTCCCGACGTTCGCAACCGACCGCGCCGACCAGAATCGTGATTGAAGCCAGGATTATCCAGCGTTGCATGACGATCCCCTTGTTCTGAAAGTTTTTTATCTCGATTTTTCCCCGCCGGGCAATCGTTCGATATTTGATCCAGCTTCGACTAATTTTCTCCCCGCACCACCCACTGGTCACTCTCTTCGCCATCCGCCGAGCGGTGAGGACAATCGGGGCGGGCACAATGGCCGTAGAGGATCAGGCAATGCTCCGCCAGTTCGAAACCGAGCCGCTGGGCGATAGCGCGCTGCCGCCGCTCGATGTCTTCATCGCAAAACTCTTCAATCCGGCCGCATTCCAGGCACAGGATGTGATCGTGGTGTTCGCCCTGATTGAGTTCGAACACCGAATGTCCGCCTTCGAAATGATGGCGTTTGACCAGCCCTGCCGCCTCGAATTGTGTCAGCACCCGATACACGGTCGCCAGGCCGACCTCCTCGCCCGACCCCTCCAGCGCCCGAAAAATCTCCTCGGCGGTCAGGTGCATACCGTCCTGCTGTTGCAGCATGTCGAGAATCTTCATGCGCGGCAGTGTGACCTTCAGACCTGCCTGCTTGAGTTCTTTGGAGCCCACGCCGAATGCTCTCCAGGATTGCGTTTACCCACGGGTTGCAGTTGTACGTTATGATGATACGATGTTCAGGCAACCCGGACTTGGCCTTCCATGTTCTATCGTTCCCTACGCGCCGTCGGCCTCCTGCTGCTCGTTCTAACCGCCGGCTGCGAATCGCTACTGCCCAGCTTTTACTCCGTTCCAGTTCGCCAGGGCAATTACCTCGACCAGGCGATGGTCAGCCAACTGCGTCCCGGCATGACCCGGCAGCAGGTGCAGCGGATCATGGGCACACCGCTGGTAGCCGATCCATTCCACCAGAACCGCTGGGACTATTACTACAGTTACCGCAAGGACGGCAAAGTGGTCGAACAGCGCCATGTCGCCCTGTTCTTTACCGGCGATACCCTCGACCGGGTAGACGGAACGCTGGATTAGCCCTCGCCCGGTTCCAGATCGCCGCCGCCCTTGCGCATCCGCTTGCCCTCGGCGGCGCGCTGCTTGCGGACCGCCTTGGGATCGGCGAGCAGCGGCCGGTAGATTTCCACCCGGTCGCCGGTATGCACTGTCGCCGACAGCTTGGCCAGTTTGCCGAACACCCCGACCTTGGCAGTTTGGTGGCTGATTTCCGGGAAGCGTTCCTGGATGCGCGACAGGACGATGACCTGTTCCACGGTTGCACCCTCCGGCGCTTCGACCGGAATGATGACCTGTTCGTCGGGCCGGGCGTAGGCCACTTCAACTCGGAGGGTGGGAGAACTATCGTTTGCCATAAACGTCCACCGCGCGCTTGCAGAAGGCATCCACCAGCGAGTTGGCGATCTGCTTGAACACCGGCTCGATGGCCATGCGCAGCAGGTGATTGGAGAATTCAAACTCCATGTCCAGCGAAACCTTGGAGGCATCGGCCCGCAGCGGCTCGAAGCGCCAATAGCCTTCCAGGCGCTGGAAGGGACCTTCCAGCAGGCGGATATCAATCATCTTGTGTTTTTGCATCCGGTTGATGGTGGTAAAGGATTTGTGCACCCGGCCCTTGGCCATCTCGATGGTCGCTCGCACTTCGTCCTCGGTTTGGTGGATGATGTTGCTGGACCGGCACCAGGGCAGAAATTCCGGGTAGGCCTCGATGTCGCTGACCAGGGCGTACATGTCGGCCGCCGAATACAGGACCAGGGCGCTTTTCTTGACGGTCGCCACGACTTGTCTCCGTTGCGGCGTGATGATTTAACAATTTGACAATTTGACTACAGGATTGGACTTTCGTCGGGCAAGTTTGGTTGAATCCGCGTTTATCCTCAAGCCTCGCCTCACCGAACGGTTATGGGCAAAAAAACGACTTCAGGCAACCCACAGATCGCCGGCAACAAAAAGGCGTATCACGACTACTTCATCGAAGAGCACTACGAGGCAGGACTGGCCCTGCAGGGCTGGGAAGTCAAGAGCCTGCGCGCGGGCCGCGCCCACCTCAAGGAGAGCTACGTGCTGTTGCGCGACGGCGAGGCGTTTCTGTTCGGCTGCCACATCTCGCCGCTGACTTCGGCCTCCACCCACGTGCAGGCCGACCCGACCCGGACTCGCAAGCTGCTGCTGCACAAGGAGGAAATCAGCCGGCTGATCGGCTCGGTCGAGCGCAAGGGCTATACCCTGATCCCGCTGGCAATGTACTGGAAGCGCAACCGGGCCAAGCTGGACATCGGCCTGGCGCGCGGCAAGAAGGAGCACGACAAGCGGGCGTCCGAGCAGGATCGCGACTGGGAGCGTGACAAGCAGCGCCTGATGCGGGCGCGATAGGGTTTTTGGAACTTTCCGCCCGCCGCGCTATCATACGGATGACTTTGGGGGCGATCCGGTTTCGACGTGGATTGCAAAACCCGAGGCGCATGCCGAGGATGCAGCTCGCCTCGTTAAACTGGCTGCAAAATATAGTTGCCAACGACGACAGCTACGCTCTGGCGGCCTAAGACCGCCAGCCCCTGACCGAAACTTGCTGGTGAGGTTCGGAGCCTTTCGGGGCGCTTCAGGGGTCGACTAACATCAGCTCGCGCCGATCCTGTCCGGGGGTGAGGCTCTAAAACTAACCGGAACCGCCGTTCGCCGCCCTGCCGGTCGGGTTGCGAAGGGTTAAAGCAAAGACCAGGCTACGCATGTAGGGCCGAGGGCAGAGGATTTGCGGACGCGGGTTCGATTCCCGCCGCCTCCACCAATACCGAAAGGCTAACCAGAAACGGTTAGCCTTTCTTTTTGCCGGGCTTTTGGGCTTATTGGGGATCAACAAGGAAAACCGGCGCGTCCGCCATTCACGATCTGATCCGGCAAATCGACGACCGGCGCCTGCGCGAGCGCCTGCAACGCGAATGGGCGGCGGCGGCGCGCGACAAGAAATTTGAGCTGGTGTTTGAAGAGCATCTGCCGGAACTGTTGCCGCTGTATGGTGTCAAGCCGCGCCAGGGCGATCGGGTGTGCAAGAAGCGAAACGCCCTGGCGCCTGCCCGAATCCATTGATTTCCGGCGCGCGCCCAGCGCCCTCCGCTGGGAACGCCATTTGTACGTGGAAAGCGATGGACACTTCCGCGCCGAACTGGGCGGCTGGGAAGCGGCGGTGCTGGCTGAGAAGCTGGCCCGCGCGGATGTGGTCGCCTGGCTGCGCAACGTGGATCGCAAGCCGTGGTCGCTGGAAATTCCCTATGAGACCGGCGGCGAGATTCGGCCCCCTGTTTCCCGATCTGCTGATCGTGCGTCAGGACGGCGATAATTTCCATTTCGACATTCTGGAACCGCATGATCCCAGCCTGGCCGACAATTTCGAGAAGGCGGCAGGTCTGGCGCGCTTTGCGGAGCGGCACGGCCACCTGTTTGACCGCATTCAACTGATCCGCAAACAGACGTCGCCAACGCGCGGCGAATACTTTGCGCGGCTGAGCATCAACACGGAATCGGTGCGCAAAGCGTTGTTGTTGGTCACCAGCAACCCACAACTCGACGATCTATTCGCGCGGAAGGCCGTTTGAACGGATGGCGGGGGTTTGGCCGGAACAGTGCGGTAATTGGGATTGTTGAGAGCGGTTGTTTGGTCGAGCCGGAGCAATGCCCTGATCCTGGCCTTGATCTCGGCCATCTCGATGGCGGTCGCTCGACCCTATCGCCGCCGGTAAACGCACCGCCGGGCTGTTCCCCCACTTCTTAACCCGTTGAACAGCCATGGCGTCTCCTGCTTTCATGCCCATTGCCTTCAGAGCCGTGCTCAGCGCGCCAAACTCCGATCCAACGCACGATAGCTGATGGCCTCGGTGAGATGCGGCGTTTTGATGCTCTCGCTGCCGGCCATATCAGCAATCGTCCGGGCCACCTTCAAAATCCGGTGATAGGCGCGCGGCGACAGTCCCAGCCGCTCCAGCGCCTGCTCCAGCAACCGGTGATCGCCCTCGCTCAGGGTGCAATAGCGTTCGATCTCGCGCGTGCCCAGGGCGCTGTTGGGTTTGCCGGCGCGGTGCAATTGCCGGTCGCGCGCCGCGCACACCCGGGCGCGCACGGTGGCACTGTTTTCCTCCGGCGCATCGCCGCGTAGCACCCGATGGGCCAGGCGCGGCACTTCGATGTGCAGATCGATGCGATCGATCAGTGGCCCCGAAATCCGCGCCCGATAGCGGCGCACCTGCTCCTGCCCGCAGGCGCAGCGCCGTTCGGCGTCGCCCAGATAGCCGCAGGGACAGGGATTCATCGCCGCGACCAGTTGAAATCGCGCCGGAAAATCGGCCTGGCGGGCGGCGCGGGAGATGGTGATCCGCCCTGATTCCAGCGGTTCGCGCAGGACCTCCAGCACCCGCCGGTCGTATTCCGGCAACTCGTCCAGAAACAGCACGCCGTGGTGGGCCAGCGAAATCTCGCCGGGCCGGGGCTGACCGCCGCCGCCGACCAGCGCCACCCCGGACGCGGTGTGATGCGGCGCGCGGAACGGCCGGACGCCCCACTGCTTCAAATCCAGCCCCTGGGCGCTGATCGAGGCGATGGCGGCGGTTTCCAGCGCTTCCGCCTCGGTCAGCGGTGGCATGATGCCCGGCAACCGGCTGGCCAGCATGGTCTTGCCGGTGCCGGGCGGGCCGATCAGCAACAGGTTGTGACCACCGGCGGCGGCAATTTCCAGCGCGCGCTTGGCGTGTTGCTGGCCGCGCACGTCGCTTAAATCGCGCTCCAACAGGCTCCCCAGCGGCGCGCGGGGCTGAGGGACCGGCGGTTGCAGGGCGGTCCCGGTGGCCAGTTGCCGGCAAACTTCGAGAAGATGAACCGCGCCCAGCACTTTCACGTCGCCGACCAGCATCGCCTCGGCGGCATTGTCGCCGGGCACCAGCAGGGTACGACCGGCGTCGCGGCAGGCGAGAGTCGCCGGCAACACGCCGCGAATCCCGCGCAATTCGCCGCCCAGGGCCAGTTCACCGAGAAATTCGTACTGGCTCAGCCGCTCGCGGTTGATCTGGCCCGAGGCGGCGAGAATGCCCAGCGCGATGGGCAGATCGAAGCGGCCGCCTTCCTTGGGCAGATCGGCGGGGGCCAGATTGATGGTGATGCGGCGGCTGGGAAACTCGAACTGACTGTTGAGAATCGCGCCGCGCACCCGGTCCTTGCTTTCCTTCACCGCCGCTTCCGGCAAGCCAACGATGAACAACCCCGGCAGACCGCCGGACAGGTGGACTTCCACGCTGACCAGCGGGGCGTCAATGCCGACCTGGGCGCGGGTGTAAACGATGGCGAGCGACATGACAGTCTAGCGGGTTAAGGACGGGAGGCTTCACGCCAGCCGGCTGCAACCTGAGCCGACCGGGATAAAGCGGTTTCGCACTATTTTAGTGCTTCAACAGTATCTTCAGGCTTCGCCGCTGTCCGGTTGGGCTGGTTTTTCCGCGCTCTTGCGGCGCTTGCCACCGCCTACCTTGGTTTCCAGTTCCGCCACCTGCTTTTCCAGTTCCTCCAGCTTGGCGCGGGTGCGGGCCAGCACCGCCTGCTGCACGTCAAATTCCTCGCGGGTCACCAGCTCCAGCTTGGCAAAAGTCGCTTGTAGCGCAGCATGGAAGTTCTTTTCCATTTCCGCCTGAAATTGCCGAACGCCGGGCGGCACCGCTTCGGCGAAACGCTTGGCCAGATCCTCGAATGCCTTGGGGTCGATCATCGGGACTTCTCCGGGGTAGAAGGGGTTCGCTAAGTTTAACGATATTTAGCCGGTTTGCGCGCATCCACTGTGTTGCACCAATAAAGTGCAAATTGTTGGATATGGCGTTGAATCGAAGCCAAATCCAGCGGCCATGGCAAATTTATATTTATCTAATTTATTGTTTTTAAAA
>Ga0079037_100000989_pt1 | contig 14123 bp, 9 predicted proteins | sample Mud3Dept4metaG_FD_71479 | JGI IMG/M metagenome (GOLD analysis project Ga0079037, IMG submission 71479) | Freshwater wetland microbial communities from Ohio, USA, analyzing the effect of biotic and abiotic controls - Mud 3 Core 4 Depth 4 metaG | ecosystem: Environmental > Aquatic > Freshwater >... | reverse complement strand
GGGCACGATCTCCGGCAGGTAGCCGATGACTCTCTTGGCCTCGTTCGGCCGCTCGAAGACATCGAACTGGCCGACCGTCGCCTTGCCCTCGGTCGCCGGCAGGTATCCGGTCAGGATCCTCATGGTCGTCGTTTTGCCCGCGGCGTTCGGGCCGAGAAGGCCCCAGATCTTGCCCTTGACGACCTTGAAACTGAGGTCGTTTACGGCGACAAGGTCGCCGTATTTCTTGGTCAGATGTTCAACTTCAATCACGTCCCAACCTCCTTTCTTTCATCCCGGTCCGCGGGAGCTTGTGGACACTCCCCGCTCGTCACATTTTTTCGGGCAGGGGGATGCCCATCAGGGCGAGCGCCGACCTGAGGATCTCGCGGACATAGAAAACGGTCATGATCCGGATCTTCCTGAGTTCGGGATCGGTCTCACCCAGGATGGAATAAAGATGATAATAGGCGTTGGTCTTCTGGCAGAGGTTAAATGCGAACTTGGCAAGATGCGAGAACTCGAGAGCGTAGATCGAGTGCAGGACATATTCATCGAACTGGGCCGCATAGAGGATGAGATCCCAGAAATCGTGGGCTTCCTTATCGGCGAGGCGGTCCAAGGGCGGGGAAGATTCCCGCCGGAGCCCTTCGACCTCGGCGCTCCCGATCCCGAACCGCTCGGCCAGCTTCCGGAAGATGCTGTTCAACCGGACAAACGTATATTGAAGGTAGGGGCCCGTCTCCCCCTCGAAGCTGAGGGCTTCGTCAAAATCAAAGATGATCAGGGAATTCCGGGCGAACTTGAGCATGAAATACCGGAGCGCGCCGCAGGCGATCGCCCGGGCGATCGAGGTGCGGAGCTCCGCCTGGAGCTCGGGGTTTCGTTTTTCGACCTCGGCCAGCGCCTTGGCTTCCAGCCGGTCCAGAAGGTCATCGGCTTTGACGCCCAGGCCTTTCCTTCCCGAAACCTCCAGGAAGCCCCGGTCCTTTTCGGCCTCGGGGACTTTATAGTCCAGCTCCTTCAGGCTCTTCGGGGAAAGCGCGACCATCTCATAGGCGAAATGGATGGAGTTGGACGCCTGTTCCCGGAACCCGAGCACCTTCAGACCCTGGGCCACGATCTTCTGGAGGTAGGCTTGGCGGGAGTCGATGACGTTATAAACGCGGCTTGCGCCGCCGAAGGCGGGACCATGCGGCCGCGGCGATGTCGTCGTTATCCAGAGAATATTATCTCCTTCGCGGCTGAACGGCTCGTAGAAGAAATCCTGCCCCAGCAGGCCGAATTTCCAGAGCTGGTAGGCGATGTCTTTCCCGACGTAGGTGACCGTCCCGTCGGAACGGATGATGATCTTTTCTTTCTCCTCGTCCTCTTCGAGCCTCATCACCCAGCACCCCGACGCCTCGCCCTCCCGGGAAAGGGATATCGCGCCCTTCTCCTTGAGAAGGACGAAGGCCTTTTCCCAAAACTCGAGCCCGAGGATGCTGCTCTCGCAGGGCAGGAGCTCATACCCGACGTCGATCCGTTTCATGGTTTCGAGATGGGCCCGGAGAATGCGCCGGGAAACGGCCTGGGCCATCGCGGCTTCCGGGTCCAGGCCATGCTCGATATTTTTAAGGATCTGCGATTTGCGCTCCTGGGATTCCGGGTGGGCTTCGAGATAGGCCGCCGTCCGGGCGTAGAGGTCCCAGCAGTAATAGTCGAACCGGCCGTCCAGAGAATCGAGGTCGCGAAGATTTTTCCTTTCCAGGTCCATGAGCCCGAAGACGACGTCCACGACCTGGACTCCCGTGTCGTCGATGTAGTTCTGGACCTCGACCTTCTCTCCCTTGTATCTCAAGCAGCGGGCGAGCGTATCGCCCAGGCAGGCGTTGCGCAGGTGGCCGATGTGGGCGGCCTTGTTCGGGTTGATATTGGTGTGCTCGATGATGATTTTCTTATGTTCGGGGAAGAGCGGGGACCGGCCGAGCGAGGTCAGTTCTTCCCGGAAGAAGGCCTGCCGGTCGAGAGAGAGGTTGATATAGCCCGGCCCCGCCACCGCGGCCCGGCTCACCGCCGGCAGGCCCGAGAGAAGGGGAAGGAGCTCCTGGGCCACCTGCCGCGGGTGGGCTTTGAGCCGCTTGGCCAGTTTGAAGGGAAAGGTGAGGCTCAGGTCTCCGAGGTCCTGCTGGGGGGTGCCGGTGATCTCAATCTCAGACTCCTCCAGGGAGTACTTTTCCCGGACCCGGTCCAGGATTTCTTTTCTCAGAGCGTCTTTCTTTTGGATCATCAGGATTTCTCATTATAGCAAAATTTCTTCGTCCGGCAAGTAACCCGGCTTGCGGGGCCGCCCATAATGTGTTAGATAAATAATCGATTCCTATGAGGAGAAGCAGCATGAAAAGAACGCGGTTTTATGAAGCCCACAAAGCCCTGGGCGGCCGGATGATCGAGTTTTTCGGCTGGGAAATGCCGGTCGAATTCAAAGGCATCATCGAGGAGCATCTGGCCGTCCGACGGGCGGCCGGGCTCTTTGACGTGAGCCACATGGGCGAGATCGTGGTCCGGGGAAAGGAAGCGCTGGCATTTGTTCAGCATCTGACCCCGAACGACGCCGGCCGGCTCGCCGTCCACCAGGCCCAGTATACCGCCCTGACGACACCGCGGGGGACGTTTATCGATGATATGCTGGTCTACTGCATCTCTCCTGAAGAATATCTTCTCGTCGTCAACGCCGCCAATACGGACAAGGATTACGGCTGGGTCGCCGCCCATAAAGCGGGTTTCGAGGTCTCGGTCGAGAACTGGAGCGACCGCTATTCCCAGCTCGCTCTTCAGGGCCCGAAAGCCCAGGCCATCCTCCAGCCCCTGACCGAGATTGACCTGGAGGGGCTCAAGTCCTTCTGGTGGGCCAGCGGAAAGGTGGCGGGCATCGACGGCCTGGTATCGCGGACGGGCTACACCGGAGAGGACGGGTTTGAGATATACACGACCGCGGACCAGCCGGCCGTCCTCATGGAGGAGATCATGAAGAGCGGCCGTCCCCTCGGCCTTCTCCCGATCGGGCTGGGCGCCCGAGACACGCTCCGGCTTGAGGCCAAGCTGATGCTCTACGGGAACGACATTGATGACACGACGACGGTGCTCGAGGCCGACCTCAAGTGGATCATCAAGTTCAAGAAGGGCGATTTCCTGGGACGCGAAGCCCTGGAGAAGCAGCTGGCCGAGGGGATCAAGACGAAGATCTTCGGCTTTGAACTCATCGAGAAAGGCATCCCCCGGCCCCACTACCCGGTTTATTCGGGAGGACGAAACGTCGGCCGGGTGACTTCGGGAACCTTCGCTCCATTTCTCAAAAAGAGCATCGGCCTGGTTTATCTCCCCGTGGAACTCGCCGCGGTCGGCACCGAAATCGAGGTCGGGATCAGGGACAAGAAGGTCAAGGGTAAAGTCGTCCCCACTCCGTTCTACAAAAGGCCGGAAAGCGCCTAGCGGCGTGTCGCAGAAATAACGGGCTCCGGCTTGATATTTAAGAACGCGCCGCCGCGGCGGAGTTTAGGCGGGACGGTTCGGGGCGGCCGGCTACCACAGAGCCATGGTTTAATGTAAAATAGAGGCTCGTCCTTGGAATCAACGAGCCAAGGGCGGCGCTTTTTCGGCTCCCGCAGCCGCATCTCAGACAGGAGGCAGACGATGTATCCAAATGACTACCGTTATTCCAAGGATCATGAATGGGTCAAGGTCGAGGGCGACACGGCCACGATCGGGATCACCGAATTTGCCCAGAAACAGCTGGGAGATGTCGTCTATGTCGAGCTTCCCGCCGTCGGAAAGACGCTCGACGTCCACCAGACTATCGGGGTCGTCGAATCGGTCAAGGCCGTCTCCGACGTCTATTCGCCGATCGCCGGAGAAGTCCTCGCCGTCAACGAAGACCTCAACAACACCCCCGAAACGCTCAACCAGGATCCCCACGGCAAAGGCTGGATCATCCGGCTCCGGCTCAAGAACACAGGGGATCTGGAAGCGTTGATGACGGCCGTCGATTACGAAAAATACCTGGAAGGCCTGGCCTCATGAGCTATGTCTCGCTCAGCGAACAGGACAAAAAGGAGATGCTCTCCCGGATCGGCGTCTCCTCGGTGGACGACCTTTTCTGCTGTATCCCCGACGACATCCGGCTGAAAGGGGAGCTTCGCCTGCCGCCGCCCCTGACCGAGCCCGAGCTCGTCGAGCTCTTTGAGTCCATCGGCCGGAGGAACAGGGAAGGCGTCCATCTCTCTTTCCTCGGCGCCGGGGCTTACCGTCATCATATTCCTTACATCGTGGACTATCTGAGCTCCAGGGGCGAGTTCATCAGCCCCTACACGCCCTATCAGCCGGAAGTCAGCCAGGGGACTCTGCAAGTCATATTCGAATACCAAACCCTGATCTGCCAGCTGACCGGGATGGAAATATCCAACGCCTCGCTTTATGACGGAGCTTCGGCCGCGGCGGAGGCGGTTCTCATGGCCGAAAGGCTGAAGGGGAGGCCGAAAATCCTGGTGGCGGGGTCCCTCCATCCCCAGTACCGGGAGGTCATCCGCACCTACGTCAGGAACCTGAACATCCGCGTTGAGGAGTCGGAATACGACGAAAAGGGACAGGTCGACATCGAGAAGCTGCGGCGGATGATCGATGGGGAAACAAGCGCCGTGGTCTGCCAGTCGCCCAACTTCTTCGGCGTTATTGAGAAGCTCGACCTCCTCGCTGAGATCGCCCACGAACACCAAGCGCTTTTTGTCGTCCTCGTGTCCGAAGCCATATCCTTGGGGCTTCTCCGGCCGCCGGGCGCCGCCGGGGCGGACATCGTCGCGGGAGAGGGGCAGTCCCTGGGGCTTCCCTTGAGCTTCGGCGGGCCGTATCTGGGGTTCATGGCCTGCCGCAAGGAATTCATTCGCCAGTTCCCCGGCCGGATCGCCGGCGAGACGAACGATGTCGATGGGAAAAGGGGTTTTGTCCTCACCCTTTCGACCCGGGAGCAGCATATCCGGCGGGAGAAGGCGACCTCCAATATCTGCACAAATCAGGCCTGGTGCGCGCTCCGGGCGACGATATTCCTGGAGACCCTGGGGCAGGAAGGGATGTGCGAGCTCGCCCGCCAGAATATCCAGAAGGCCAATTATGCCTTGGACAGTCTCGGGACCCTGAAGGGAGTCAAAAGGAAGTTTGGGGGGCCCGTCTTCAACGAGTTTGTCCTCGAGTTCGAGGGCGGATACAAAAAGGTGCACGAACATCTCTTGAGCCAGGGAGTCCTCGGCGGACTCGCCCTCGAGCCGCTCTACCCGGGGCTTAAAAACTGCGCGCTGTTCTGCGTCACCGAAGTCCACGGCAAAGCCGATATCGACCGCCTGACCGGGCTGATCGGCGAGGCCGTATCATGAGCCGCGAACCGTTGATCTTCGAACTGAGCGCCGCGACAAAAAAAGGGTTCGCTCTTCCCAAGCTGGACGTCCCGGAGAATAAAGGACTCCTGGAGGGCCTCCCGGTCCGGGCCGGGATCCCCGGTTTTCCCCAGGTCTCGGAAATCGAAGTCGTGCGCCATTTCACCCGGCTGTCCCAGGAGAATTTCTGTATCGACACGTCGTTCTATCCTCTCGGCTCCTGCACCATGAAATACAACCCCAAGATCAATGAAAAGGTCGCCGCCCTGGCGCATTTTCAGGCGTCTCACCCCTACGCTCCGCAGGAGCTTGTCCAGGGGAACCTCGAGGTGCTGAAGACGCTCGAAGAATTCCTGGCTGAGATCACGGGCATGGACGCCGTCACCCTGCAGCCGAGCGCCGGCGCCCAAGGGGAGCTCGTCGGGATGATGCTCATCCGGGCGTTCCTCGGAGACCGCGGCGATGCCCGGAAGATCGTGCTCATACCCGATTCCGCCCATGGAACCAACCCTTCGAGCGCCCACATCTGCGGCTACCGGGTCCAGGAGGTCAAGTCCAATGACCGCGGGACGATCGACCTCCAAGCCTTGGAGCGGGTGATGACGAGTGAGGTGGCCGCGCTGATGATCACCAACCCGAACACGCTGGGTGTCTTCGAATGGGATATCCGGAAGATCTGTGACATCGTCCATGCCAGGGGAGGCCTTGTCTATATGGACGGGGCCAACATGAATGCCCTGGTGGGGAAGTTCCGGCCGGGGGACATGGGGATCGACGTCATCCATCTGAACCTGCACAAGACCTTCTCGACCCCCCATGGAGGAGGGGGCCCGGGCTGCGGCCCGGTCGGAGTCAAGAAACCCCTGGAACCTTTTCTTCCGGTTCCGGTCGTGGAAAAAGGGGAGACCGGGCTGGGCCTGAACTTCAGGCGTCCCAAGTCGATCGGACGCGTGCGCGGCTTCTACGGGAACTTCCTGGTCATGGTCAAGGCGCTCGCCTACATCCGCTCTCTCGGCGCCGCCGGGCTGAAAGAGGCGGCCGAGGTGGCCGTTCTCAACTCGAATTACATCCGGAAGAGCCTAGAGGGTATCTACCATCTGAAATACGCCTCTCCGACGCTCCATGAGTGCGTTTTCTCGGACAAGCTTCAAAAGGAGAGGGGCATCCTGAACATCGACATCGCCAAGCGGTTGATCGACTACGGCCTCCATCCGCCGACGATGTCCTTCCCCCTGATCGTTCCGGGCGCCCTGATGATCGAGCCCACCGAGACGGAGAGCCGGCGCGACCTCGACCAGTTCATCGAGGCCATGAAGGCAATCGCGCGGGAGGCCGTCGAGACGCCGGACATTCTCCATTCGGCCCCGCATCGGGCGCCGGTCGGGCGGCTGGATGAGACCAAGGCGGCGCGGAACCCGGTCCTCCGCTGGGAACCGCCGAAAGATTAAGCGATGTCCCTTCAAAACCTGATCATGGGACTGCAGAAGTTCTGGTCGGACCAGGGCTGCTACCTGGCCCAGCCGTACGACTTGGAGGTGGGCGCTGGGACCATGACGCCGGATACCTTCTTCCGGGTCCTCGACCGCCGGCCGTGGAAGGTCGGCTACGTCCAGCCTTCCCGGCGGCCGAACGACGGCCGGTTCGGCGAGAACCCTCACCGCGTCCAGAAGCATCATCAGTTCCAGGTCATCATCAAACCCTCGCCGCCGGACATCCAGAATATCTACATCGACAGCCTGACCTGCCTGGGGATCGACCTCTCGGTCCACGACCTGCGGTTTGACGAGGACGATTGGGAATCGCCGACGATCGGCGCCTGGGGCGTCGGCTGGCAGGTTGTTCTGGACGGTCTGGAAATCACGCAGTTCACCTACTTTCAGCAGGCCGGCGGTGTCGAGCTCTTCCCCGTTCCGATCGAGATCACCTACGGGCTGGAGCGGCTGGAGATGTTCCTCGAAGGCAAGGACAACATCTTCGACCTCGACTGGTCCGGGGACGTTTCCTACAGGGACCTGAGGCTGAGGGAGGAGAGAGAATTCTCCGAATACAATTTCAACCGGGCGGATATCGGGGGGCTTCGGAAATCGTTCACCCTGGCCGAAACGGAGGCGCGGATGCTCATCGGGCGGGGGCTCCTCCTTCCGGCCTATGACATGTGCCTCAAGTGTTCTCACCTGTTCAACCTCCTGGACGCTCGGGGCGCCGTGAGTGTCACCGAGAGGGTCAAGATGATCGGCCAGATCCGGAGTCTGGTCGTGATGATCGCGGAAGCCTACTGCGCCGAGCCGGAGAAGAAGTGATGGAGTTCCTTCTGGAGATCAACACGGAAGAAATGCCCGCTTCCCATGTCAAGGCGGGCCTGGCCCAGCTCAGGGAGAAATTGGAGCGGGAGCTCGCGGTCAACCACATCTCGTGCCAGTCCCTGGAAACGCAGGGCACCTGTCGTCGCCTGGTCGTGATCGGGGAATTCGCTCCCGCCGAGGAGGACAGGGAAGAGGTTTTCATCGGACCTCCGCGCTCCGCGGCTTATGCCCCCGACGGCGCCCCGACCAAGGCGGCGACCGGGTTCGCCCGTTCCCAGAATGCCGAAGTCGGCGAGCTGGAGATCATGGGGACGGCACGGGGGGAATATGTCGGGCTGAGGAAGAAGACAAGGGGCCGGGCGACGGCAGAAGTCCTGGCGGCGTCCCTGCCGGCCCTGATCACCTCGCTTTCGTTCCCGAAGATGATGAAATGGGGCGAAGTCAACCTGCGCTTTTCCCGGCCGATTAAAAGGATCCTCTGTCTGTGGGGGGGCAAGCTCCTTCGCTTCTCTATCGAGGGCTTCCAAACCCAGGCCAAGACGTCGGGTCACAAACTCCTGGCTCCCCGGGAATTCAGGGTCCGCTCTGTCGGTGAGTATGAGAAAGGTCTCCGGGAAAACAGTGTCATTCTCTCCGCCGAGCAGAGGAAGTCCTTGATCCTCAAACAGGTCGGGAAGCGCCTGCGGCCTCTTGCGGCGGATCTCTATCCGGACGACGATCTTCTCGAAAAGCTCACTTATGATGTTGAGTTGCCCTATGCCTTCCTGGGAGAATTCCCCAACGGCTATCTCCGTCTTCCCCTGGAGGTGCTGAGCGTCGCCATGCGGGAAGGCCAGAAGCTCTTCTCGGTCATCCGGGAAGGCCGGCAAATCCCTTACTTCCTTGGAGTCGCCGACGCGCGGGGCGACAGGAAATCGCTGATCCGCAGGGGCAACGAGCGGGTCCTTAAAGCGCGCCTGGAGGACGCGCGGTTTTTCTGGGAGCAGGACCTCAAGGTGCCGCTGACGGCGAGGGCCGAAGGCCTGAAGCAAGTGACGTTCCAGGAGAAGCTGGGCCATTACGGAGAGAAGTCCGAACGCCTGAAGCGCCTCGCGGCTTTCCTCTGTGACCGGCTCGAAGAGAAGAGCCGGGAAGGCGAGGCCCTTCAGGCGGCTGCGCTGTGCAAGGTGGACCTCATCACGGACATGGTCCGAGAGTTTCCCTCGCTGCAGGGGAAAATGGGAGGGTTGTACGCCAGGGAAGAGGGATATCCACCGGCGGTCTGCCAGGCTATCTACGAACACTACCAGCCGGCCGGCCTGGAAGATCCGCTGCCGGCTTCGGAGCTCGGCGCGCTGCTTTCGCTGGCCGACAAGCTCGACTCCCTCGTCGGGATCGTCGGCGTCGGCATCCAGGTCACCGGCTCGAGCGACCCGTTCGGCCTGCGTCGGCAGGCCCACGGGATCTGCCGGATCATCCTGGAGCGGAAACTCCGGCTTTCGCTCGACGATCTGGCGGAGAAAGCGGTCTCGAACTATGGGGACATCCTGGTAAAGCCGAAAAAAGAGATCCTGGAGTTATGCCGGGCCTTTTTCGGGCAGCGGCTGCGGTTTATCTTTGAGGGCCGGGGATTCCGCTATGACCTGGTCGGCGCCTCGCTCGGTGCCGGCTCGGACTCCCCCCATTTCTCGCACCTGCGGCTCCGGGCGCTGGAAAGCCTTCAAAAGAGCCCCGATTTCGAGCCCTTCATCCTAATGGCCAAGCGCGTCAACAATATCCTCCGCGGCCTGCCTCCCTATGTTATGAATCCCGACCTTCTCGCGGAGAGCCAGGAGAAAGAGCTCTGGTCGGCATTCACCGCGATCAAAAAACGGGCTCCTCATCTCGTCGCGGCCGGGGATTTTGACCAGGCTCAGGGCCTGGTCTTTGAATTGCGGGCCCCTTTGGCGGCCCTCTTCGATCACGTCCTGGTGATGGCCGAAGACGAGAAGCTGCGGCAGAACAGGCTGGCTCTCCTTCAGGAAATCAGCCGGCTTCTCCGGGAGATTGCGGACTTCTCCCAGGTTGTCGTCGAAGGGGAGAAAAAAGAGAGAGCGAACTAGATCTGGAACTCGTCCTTGTCCGATCCGGAAGGCTCGTCATCCGTCTTCGCCTTTTCGGCGAATTTCTGTTCCAGGGCCATGATCTTAACCATGGTCTGGGGAAGGTTCTGGTCCTTGTCCATGCCATAGGGATTGAATTGGACGCCGACCTGGAATTGGTAGCTCTTTCCCTCGCTCGGGGCGAACCATTTGACGACCCCCTTCATGCTAAAGGGGATGCGCTCTCCCGGCACGGAGATCCGGAGGGTGACCTCGGTGTCGGGCTTGATCACCTTCTGCGTCAGGAAACGGATGCCGCCCCGGCTGATATCCATGATCGGGCAGAACTCCTCGACAAAGCCCGGCTTGGGGAGGAGGGACTTTCTCTGGTAGTTTACGGTGGCGCCGGGGATCTTGAAGCGGATACACGTCCGTCTTTCGATCTCGTTTTCGGCCATTGCGTCTCTCTTTCTTAGAGCTTCAATTTCTTACTATATCAAATCAGGCTGAAATGTCAAAATATCTCGGTGCGGCCGGCCGGCGGAGACCCCGTGTTGACAAACGATCCGAATGTTTTTTACAATCGGGCCCCCGAACGGGGAGACGACCGGTCGCCGGAGGTCGCCACATCTTCGCCCGCCGGTTTTGGAAAGGAGTCACATGCTCAAGCGTCATCATCGGCACCATCATGTTTTTCTCGGGTTTTGGGTTCTGGCTATTCTGGCCGTCTCCGGAGGGCTCCCGGGTCAGAAAGCGGGGCGGACCGCCCGGGTCCAAAACACCGACCCGGCCATGCGGCTCAGCGGCTACGACACCTTGCTGAATATGATCAACAGTTCGCCGTATAAAGGGCTGAGCTGGAGTCATATCGGACCGACCAACGTCAGCGGGCGATCGACCGACGTCTCCGTCGTGGCCCCCAAAGGCAAGAACTACACGATTTTCGTAGCCTCCGCCTCCGGCGGGGTCTGGAGGACGGTCAACGAAGGGACGACCTGGGAACCTGTCTTTGAGCGGGCGGCTTCGACGGCCGTCGGGGACATCGCCATCTCATCGCAGAAACCCGAGGTTATCTGGGTCGGCACCGGCGAGGCCAATATCTTCCGCAGCTCCCAGGCCGGGTGCGGAATCTACAAATCGACGGACGGGGGAGTGACCTGGGCGCACAAAGGACTCTCCGACACCTATACGATCGCGCGGATTGTCCTCCATCCCCAGAATCCGGACGTCGTCTATGTCGCCGCCTCCGGCCACGAGTGGACGGACAATGCCGAGAGGGGTGTTTTCAAAACGGAGGACGGGGGAGGGACCTGGCAGAAAATCCTGTATATCAATGATCGGACCGGCGCGATCGACCTGGTTATGGACCCCGCCGACAGCCAGACCCTTTATGCCGCGATGTGGCAAAGAATCCGTCTCAAGTGGAATGACCCGCGCGTCTTCCCCGGATACTCGGCCAGCGGGATCCACAAGACGACGGACGGCGGGAAGACCTGGAAGCCGCTAAACGCCGGACTGCCCGAAGGACAATACCGGGGCCGGATCGGTATCGATGTCTGCCTGAAGACGCCCAACGTCCTTTATGCGCTTGTCGATAATTACGAGAAATCGGATACGGGGATGGAGGGGGCGGGCACGGATTCCTACGGCCGTCCTTCGAGCGGAAGGATAAAGGGGGCGACTCTGTACCGGTCCGACGACCGCGGCGAAACTTGGAAACTGGCCGCACCGTCGACTCCGGAGACGAAAACCCTGATGGAGCGGCATTCGGGGACCTACGGCTGGGTGTTCGGGCAGGTGCGAGTGGATCCCAACGACGAGAACACGGTCTACATCATGGGCGTCCCCCTGAGCGTCTCCAAGGACGGGGGCAAGACTTTCACGTCGGGCTATGGAACCCACGGCGATCATCACGGCCTCTGGATAGACCCCGATAACTCCAAATATCTGGTCAACGCGAACGACGGGGGAATCGGCATCTCCTATGACGGAGGAAAGACCTGGCGAGCCTTCCGGGACAACCTCCCGGTCTGCCAGTTCTTCAACATCGCTTACGACATGGCGACGCCGTTCAAGGTGTACGGCTCGATGCAGGACCATGGGAGTTTCCGCGGGCCCGTTCTGCGCAAAGTGGACCGCGGCACCGGCAAGCCCGTGGAGGGCTTTCAAGCCGTCGCCTTCGAGGAGGCGCCGGGCGGGGAAGGCAGCAGTCACGCCATCGACCCCTCCGACCCGGACATCGTCTACTCAGCTGGCTTTTACGGACATATCGAACGGTCAGACCTGCGCCTGCCGGAAGCGGAGCGCACCAAGGGACTTCTTCCCCCGGCCTTCCCGGACGAGCCGCCGCTGCGCGGCCAGTGGGTGGCGCCGTTCATCCTCTCGCCCCACAACAGCGAGACCGTTTACCATGGGATGCAATACCTCTTCCGGTCTTTCAGCCGGGGGGACATCTGGGAGAGAATCAGTCCCGACCTGACCTATAACACGGCGGTGGAAATGGGAGACATCCCCTATCACACGCTCTTTGCTATTTCGGAATCGCCGCTTCGGGCCGGCCTCGTTTATGTCGGAACAGACGATGGGAAAGTCCAGGTCACCCGGGATGGAGGAAAGGCGTGGTCGGAGATTATGTCCGGGCTTCCGTACCAGAAATGGGTTTCCCGGCTGGCGGCCTCCGCCTTCGACCTGGGCACGGTCTATATGACCCAAAACGGCAAGAGGGATGATGATTTCACGCCCTATGTCTGGAAATCGACCGACTTCGGAAAGACCTGGATCAGCATCGCGGGAAATATCCCCTTTGGTCCGGTGAATGTCATCCGTGAGGACCCCGTGGACAAGAACATACTCTACTTGGGGACGGACGGAGGGGTTTTCGTAACCAAGGACGGCGGCAAGACCTGGAACGCGCTTGGCGGCAACCTGCCGATGGCCTATGTTTTGGACCTGATCATCCACCCCCGCGACAACATCATCGTGATCGCCACCCATGGACGCGGAATGTGGGCCATCGACGCCGACCCGGTCAACGAGAAGTCCAAGCGGCGGCGCCAGTGGTTCGAGGACTGATCGCGAGTCCCGGAAAAGGATATTTGTCTCGAAACAGGAAAATGTCGATGAAAAAAGCGGTCTTTCTCGGCTTTTGCCTCATCCTGGGCTTAGCCTGCTCCCGCAATAATTCGGATGATGCGATGCGGAGCGTTGGCCCGATCCGGACGGCCGAAGGCGCCTTCAACTGGGAAGCCTGCCGGGGGCAGGTTCTTTTTATCAGCCTCAACAAGCATCCGTATACCGAGGCCCTGATCCCCCAAATTCCGGCCTTCGAGAAGCTGACGGGCATTAAAGTTGATTACAACATCCTGGGCGAAGAGGAATATTTTGAGAAGCTTATTATCGGTCTTTCCACGAGAAGCAAAACCCTGGATGTCTTTATGACCGGACCGCAGCTCAATTGGGGGTATATAGATGCAGGCTGGGTTGAACCCCTGGACGCTTTCCTCGATGCTAAGGCGTATGTCCCCGAGGACTACCGGATCGACGATTTCTATCCCTCCCTCCTGGCCGCTAATCGCTGGAACAAGGAACCCGGCAGAGGCAACCTGGGAATGGGCAGCCTTTGGGCTATTCCGATCCAGGTTGAAACGTATATCCTAGCTTACAGGAAGGATTGGGCCGAAAAAGCGAACGTCGGTCCACCTCAAACATACGATGAGCTTTATCCCTTTGCCCAGAAGCTGAGCCGGGCGGGGAATAAGTACGGCATCATTGCGCGCGGGCTCGGAACATGGCCGACGATCAACACCGGTTTCATCACGGGCTTCTCTTCGTACGGCGGCGTCGATTTTGACGAAAATATGAGGTGCCGGATCAACTCACCCGAGGCTGTGGAATTCACCCGCCTTTGGATCAAGACGATTAAGGATTTTGGCCCGCCGGATTGGCCGAACATCACCTGGTATGACGGCAAGCAGAAGTTCTCTTCCGGAGAGTACGGGATGTACCCGGATTGTGATTTCTTTGCTGCCAGCTATGAAAATCCGACTAGCTCGAACGTCGCCGGCCGGGTGGGTTATGCGCTGCCTCCGGCGGGCCCCGACGGCGTGATCAAATCCAACCTCTGGTCCTGGTGCCTGGCGATCAGCTCGGCCAGCCCGAGGAAAATGGCCGGCTGGCTTTTCCTCCTCTGGGCGACAAGCCGGGAACAGCTTTTGGCAACCGCCATCCACGGAAACCTGAACCCGACCCGGAAGTCCGTCTGGGGAGATCCCGCAGTCAGGCAAATCACCGACCGCTGGGTCGGATACCGCGAAGTCGTCGAAGAAAACCTGGACAGGCACGCGGCCATCCAGTGGACCCCGCAGAGGGAGTTCATTGCC
>Ga0079037_100000988_pt1 | contig 14126 bp, 14 predicted proteins | sample Mud3Dept4metaG_FD_71479 | JGI IMG/M metagenome (GOLD analysis project Ga0079037, IMG submission 71479) | Freshwater wetland microbial communities from Ohio, USA, analyzing the effect of biotic and abiotic controls - Mud 3 Core 4 Depth 4 metaG | ecosystem: Environmental > Aquatic > Freshwater >... | reverse complement strand
TTTTACTTGAATTGGTAGTACTGCTGGTTGAGATAGGCGGCAACGTGCGCCTCGTCTTCCGGGAACCAGCCTGCGCCCGAGTTGGCGTTGCAGCCCGATATGCGGGCGGACAACTGCGACGCCGTTTTGGTTTTGCGGTCGGCACGCGTATACATCTTGCTGCCGTCGCCGCCAAACATGCTGATGTGGCAGCTGGTGCAGGATTTGTCGTGCAGGGTTTTGCCGATTTTTGGGTCGCCTTTGGTGACAGGCGCGGCGTGGATTGCGGTGGACAGCATGGCTGTCGCGAATAAAACCATCAGGACTTTCATGGCGTAACTCCAGTGTGGGGTGGCTTGATTATGGCGGCAAGCGTTCGCTTCTGCCACCCCGCTTTGCGCATGGTCTATGCGAAAATGCGCCAATTCAATTGAGGACATCCTGATGGCACTGAATCCCACACACTTACTCTGGCTGGACATGGAAATGACCGGCCTGTCGCCCGACACCGACCGCATCATCGAGATGGCCATCGTGGTGACCGATGCCGACCTCAACACGGTGGCCGAAGGCCCGGTACTGGTGGTGCATCAGCCCGACGAAGTGATGAACGCGATGGACAACTGGAACAAGGGCACCCACGGCAAGTCGGGTCTGATCGATCGCGTCAAGGCCTCGCAGCTGGATGAGGCCGCGGCAGAAGCGCAGATGCTGGAGTTTGTGAAACAGCATGTTGCCGCCAGAACTTCACCGATGTGCGGCAACTCGATCTGTCAGGACCGGCGCTTCATGGCGCGCTACATGCCGCAGCTGGAAGCGTTTTTTCATTACCGCAACCTCGACGTCAGCACGCTGAAGGAACTGGCCAAGCGCTGGCGTCCGGGTTTGGCCGAAGGCTTCAAAAAAGGCAGCAAGCACGAAGCGCTGGCCGATATTTATGAATCCATTGAAGAGATGAAGTATTACCGCGAGCATTTCATCCGTCCGGCATAAAAAAGCGGCCGGATGGCCGCTGCTCGCATACCCGAACCCGTACGCATTGCGCTCATGGAGTATCGATCCTGCAATCGATATCCAGAGCCATTCATGGCATCAATCAGAGTTTCTCAATGATACGGGCACGCAGCTGCTTGTATTCCTCGTCGCTGATCAGCCCCTTTTTGTGCAGGGCTTCAATCCGTTCCAGCCTTTCAATCGATTGATCCCTGGCCGGTGAATCTGCAGTTGGACTCGCAGTTGAACCTGATGGGGGCGGAGCGGGCTGGAAATTCGGGTCGCATTTCAGCTGGGCATGGATGTCCCTCGACAGGATGTTGTCATTGACCTCGGTCGACCAGGTTTCGCAGCCAGCTTTCTTGAGGCTGAGCTTGCCGAGATAGCGGTAGGAAAAACCCGCAAAGCCAGAGCGGAAGTGGTCGCCGGGCACGATTTCCAGCGGGGTGACGCCAAGCTCGGCGCCGTCCGCATAGGCAACCGCGCCGACAGGCGTGGACGTAATCTTGATTTTCCCGGCCTTGTTTTCGCTTACGCTTCCCATACCGGCACACCCGGATAGCACTGCCACGGCTGCCAGGAGACCCAACCATTTTATGTTGGAGGATTGAAACGGGGTCATTGCGTTCCTTTCAATGAAAAAGATGTTGCTGGATGTTGCCACTCAAAGACGAACAGCAGAACTGTTTTTAACCAATATTCTTATGAGCAGAATCGCGTCAGTATTTGACTTGGTTCAAAAAAAATCCCACCAGTTGATCTGGTGGGAATGAGGATATCCAAAATATGAAAGTGGCTTTCCTGCTTAGTAAATCATCGTCAACTGCAAGCCGACCTTGTTGCCGACGCCTTCGAGGTTGGTGTTCGGCACGGTGCATCCCGCCAAACCGGAGTCGCATTCGAAGTCGCGGATCTCATAGTTGAGGGTGACTCGGGTCTTGGGGTTGAAGTGGTACTGCGCCCCCACCGTCCACTTGTCGAACGTATATTGGTCGTTGCGATTCTCATTGCGGGTCAGGGTATCGAAGCGTGCATCCAGTTCGAACTTGGTAGAGGGGATGTACCAGCCGCCTTCCACATACCAGCCGCTGGCTTTGGCATCAGCACCATTGCCATTGGCCGTGCTGGTAAAGTAAAAATTGGGCTTGTCCGGGCCCTCCCAGATCATGCCGTCCGCCTTGATGTACTCGGCCGTTGCGCGGAAGGGCTGCGCCAGGTACTTCACCCCCAGGCCAGCACGGTTGCGGTTATAGGATTTGGCGTTGGCAGTGCTGTCGTTCGTGAGGTCAAGCAGGCGGGTACCCCACTGCCCCCAGGCGAAGAATTTCAGGCCCTCCGCCCTGGCACCTTTGCCACCAAATTTCTTCTCCCCTGACAGGTAGAGGTACTTGTCGTATTCGCCGTCGCTGTTGTCGAACTCGACGCCATTGCCGTTGCCGATCATCGCCGCGTAGGACACTTCCCAGTCGTTGCCGACATCGAACGCATCGAATACCTGGACACCCACGTCGCGGAAGGCGCCAGTCGGGGTGTTTAATGTGTTCAGGCTGGCACCGCCCTGAAGCTGGGCTTCAGTATAGGGGCCGACGTTGCCTGTGGCAGCGTTGCATGGCGTAGTGACACCGGTGCAGCTGGTGAAACCCTTGTTCGGGAAGCGTTCCAGCAGCAGACCGTTGGACGCTTCGCTGAAGTTGATGTAGTCGAATACATGGATCGCCTGCAGGCCCTCTTCGGCGCCGGGATACTTGAACAGGCCGGCGCGGACACGTGCGCCCGGAATGTAGCTCAGGGTCACGCTGGCGTCGATCAATTTGGCGAATGCGCCGCCAGGATAGGTTACGCCGTTGTTGCCCATCTCGAGTAACGCGAAATAGTTGACCCGGCTGTCGAGCGGAAAGCCGGTGCCGCGGATGCCGATGGTGGCCCGGGGAATGTTGAAGCCGCTCTGCGAGTCCAACTCCGGCCCCAGCAGTTTGGGTGGCACGAAACCGCCGGTGGTATTGGGTTCGCTATAGTCCTTCTCGTACTTGGCCTGGACATATCCCCACACTTCGGCACGTGAAGCAGCAGCTGGATCTTCCGTGCCCTGCAACATCAGCCAGTTGGCTGCATGTGTCGTTCCCGCTGCGGTGAAAGCCAGGGTGCAGGCTGCGCTGATCAGTGCACGCTTGAATTGTTTCTTGTCTCCCAATTTGTTTCTCCTTGATAAAAATTTTTAGTAAATCTGACTGGGCTTGCGTTCTGCAAAAAAAACGGGCTTTAAAGCCCGGTGATGTCAGGGTTTGATGTAGATGTATCCCTGCTTGACCAGTTCGCCGATGCGCACGATGCCGCCAGGCACGACGGTGGCAACCGGATTCAGCTTCGGTTCTGCGCCCAATTGGATGGCCATGCCCTTGAGGGTGTTGCCGCATGCGGCAAATTTCACGCCGCTCTGGGACAGCGAATCCACGCGCTGGGCGTTGACGTTTTCGGCAAACATCAGGCGCAGTCCGGGGCCATAGGCAACGATCTCGACTTCTACCTGTCCGGGCGGGTAGGCATCCAGCAGGTTTTTGGCGTTGTTGAGGATCAGTTCCTGCTTGGAAGGATCCATGTCACTGATGTGGAGGACGTATTTGTAATCTGCTAAAGACTGGTCGGCCGACAGGGCGGGCGTGGCCGTTGATAGGATGAAAAGTGATGAAATGGCGAGAATGGCAGATTGAAAATATTTAAACATTACTTGTCTCCACAAGGGGTTGATATGAACTCTGGGGTAAAGGGGGGCCGAAAAGCGCGAATTTATTAATGATTCTTATTAGCGGTTATATGGGCTTTGACTTGAGGGGAAAATGCCGGCCCGGGAGGGGCCGACATGACAGACTGCAATAATTGCGCGTCAAGGCTTCAGATAAACGTAGCCTTCTTTTGCCTGCAGCATGGCGATTTCGGCCACGCCGGACGGCACAACCTTGGCTTCCATGATGACGGCGTCGTCGTTCAGCTTGCGGCTATCGAGGGTGTTGCGGCAGACGCGGAAATCGACCCCCCGTTCTTTCAGTCCGGCGATCTGGGGTTCAAAGGCGCCCTTGTCGTCCTTGGCGTCGTTGAGCAAAAAATCGATGCCTTTGCCGTGGGTTACCACGACGATCTTGGTGGCCGGGTTGGCATTGAGGTGGTTGTTCACGTTGTTTAACGCAGCGCGGGCGATTGATGCGTCGTTGATGTGGTACACCACCTTTTCCTGGACAACAACCGGCGCGGCAGCGACGGGCTTTGGTTTGGCCTTGGCGCCGTAAGCCATCGGCGCAGTTGCCAGCAGCAGGGCGGTAAGCAGCGGGGTCAGTGTGCGGGTCATGTAGGCTCTCAATTAGACTATGTGAAATAAGCGGGCTTAATAATGCTGGCTTGGTCTATAAGACGCGCGATATGGAACGCTTATTCCATTCCTGTAGATGGTTTTTTATGGAATAAATGAACCAGTGTCCTCGTCTCCTGAATATGATCATGATCAGCCGCTTCCTGTTTGGCCCGTTTCGTCCCAGTATTGAAGCTCTGCGCCCGGTGCTTTACCGTATTGCTTATGCTTGGTGTCACGACCCAGCGCTGGCAGACGATCTGGTGCAGGAAACGCTGTCCAAAGCCCTGACTCAGCGTGGCCAGTTGCGCGTCGAGGCATCGCTGAAGGCGTGGACCGTAGCGATCATGAATCATTGCTGGCTTGATCATTTGCGTAGCCGGCGCGACTTCGACGATGTTGAGGACTGGCAGGATGAGCTCGAATCCAGTTCCGATACGCCGGAGGCGAGTTGCAACCGCAAGCAGGTGATCGCCTGTGTGCGAACCGCCGTTTCACGCCTGCCAATAGGACAACGCCAGGTACTGACGCTGGTCGATCTGGAGGAGTTTGGTTATGCCGAAGTGGCCGACATCCTCAATATCCCGGTCGGCACGGTGATGAGTCGCCTGTCGCGCGCGCGCTCAAGCCTGAAGAATTTTCTGGATACTGAAATGCAGCAGCCCGCGGCGAAGCCGTTGCTGAGGAGAGTGAAATGAACACGGTTGTATCAGACGAAACCCTGAATGCTTTTATCGATGGTGAACTTGACGTGGCTGAGAGCGAGGCGCTGCTTGCCCGGATCCGCGAAGACAAGGACTTGGCCCAGCGCGTCTGCACGTTGCGCGGCCTGCAAAGCATGGTGCGGCTGGCGTACATCGAACCGCCTGTTGCCGGTAACCGGAAACCACACATCGCGCCCCGGCGGCAATTAATGCAACGCTGTGCCTTCGGTTGTCTCGTCCTGCTGGTGGGCTTGAGTGGTGGCTGGGCGATTCGTGGTCTGGAACCGCAGGCCGTGGCTGCGCTGCCTGCGGCCGTATCGAGTGGCTATCAGGTGGTGAGCCTGGCGCGCGAGGCTGACCCGAACCGGGTCATGCTGCATCTCGACAGTGCCGCGCCCGCCAAGATGCAAGCGGTACTGGATCAGGCCGAGCATCTGCTGAATGAGGCGGAGCAGCAGGGGCGGGCGATGCAGCTCGAAGTCATTGCCAACAGCCGCGGCCTCAATCTGCTGCGTGATGGCCATAGCCCGTACGCAGAACGTATGGCTCGCATGAAGCAGCGTCACGCCAACCTGCACTGGGTGGCGTGTGGCCAGTCGATCGCGCGTCTCAGGAACGATGGTGAACAGGTCATGCTCCTGCCCGACACTCGTACTACACCGACAGCCATTAACGAAATTGTCACCCGGCTCCAGCAAGGCTGGACCTATGTTCGGGTTTGAACACGCAAAGCAGGCCATCCTGCTGCAGGGATTAGGTCAGGTGGCGCGAAAGCCATAAAATTCTGCATGTCGCCGCGCTGCGCATTAACGCGTGTTGTGCGGGCATGGGGCGCTTGGGCTAGTTCTGCGCGCCCAGATTTAGCGCCAGGCGTCTGCTGGTTTGCCGCGCTTCTTCGTCGGCGTTGCGTTCCCCATCGAGGCTGACCCAGCCGCCCAGATTCTCCAGCGCGATCTGGCCGAGCGCCGCGATCCATTGCGGATGTTCGTTGAGTGCGGGGATGTAGCGAAATTCCTTGCCGCCTGCTTTGAGAAACGTCTCGCGGCCTTCCATGGCCAGTTCTTCCAGGGTTTCCAGGCAGTCGGAGGTGAAGCCGGGCGCAACGACATCCACCCGATTGACCCCTTCTTTACCGAGCGCTTCCAGGGTTTTATCGGTGTAGGGCTGGATCCATTCAGCGCGGCCGAAGCGCGACTGGAACGTGAGGCGGAATTGGTGCGCTTCCAGTCCGAGCGCGGCGGCCAGCAGGCGCCCGGTTTTGTGGCATTCGCAGTGGTAGGGGTCGCCCTTGTCCAGCGTGTAACGCGGCACGCCATGAAAGCTCATGACGAGTACATCGGGGCGGCCATTTTTCTGCCAGTCATCGCGGATGTTGGCAGTGAGCGCCTGGATATAGGCGGGGTGGTCGTGATAATGCTTGAGCGTGCGCAGCGCCGGCTGGTTGCGGGTTTTTTGCAGCCAGGCATACGCCATGTCGAATGCGGTTCCGGTGCTGGACGCCGCATATTGCGGGTAGGCCGGCAGGATCAGGATGCGCTCGCAGCCATCCGCCTTCATCTGTGCCAGCGTGGCGGGAATCGATGGCTGGCCATAGCGCATGGCGTATTCGACTTTGAGCGGGCTTGTGACTTTTTCACCGAGCCAGCCCAGCAACAACTTGGCCTGTTTTTCAGTGTGCACCCTCAGTGGTGAACCGTCGGTGGTCCAGATCGCGGCATATTTTTCGGCGGATTTTTTGGGACGGGTGTTGAGAATGATGCCGTTAAGGATCAGCCACCAGACCACGCGCGGGATTTCGACCACGCGCGGGTCCGATAGAAACTCTTTCAGGTAAGGCCGCAAAGCCTGTGCAGTGGGTGCTGCCGGCGTGCCCAGATTGACCAGCAGGATGCCGGTGCGGGCTTGCTGGCCATGGACGTACTCGGGTTCTTTAAGGTATTTCATCAGTGGTGCGACAGCGCGCTCGACAGGAGTTTGGCGGTGATGTCGACGATCGGCACCACGCGTTCGTAGGCCATGCGGGTGGGGCCGACCACGCCGAGCGTGCCGACCACCTGACCGTCGACGGAATAAGGCGCGCTGACCAGACTGCATTCGTCGAGCGGCAGCAACTCGGATTCGCCGCCGATGAAAATCTGCACCCCGGCGGCGTTGCGCGACTGGTCGAGTAGTTGCAGCAGGCCGGTCTTCTGCTCGAAGGCGTCGAACAGGCGGCGCAGATTGCCCATGTTGCTGGAGAGTTCGTTGACGTTCAGCAAATTGCGGCTGCCCGATACCACCACGTTTTCCTGGCTGGCGTCCGCAGCCTGGCTCCCCGCGTCCACCGCAGCGGTCATCAGGCGGTTGATGTCGTCGCGCACGCGGCCGAGTTCGTCGCGCAGCTTGGCGCGAACCTGGTCGAAGCGGTGGCCGGAAAAATGCTGGTTGAAATAGTTGGCGGCCTCGGTCAGGACGGAGGCGCTGACTGCCTGCTCGGTGAGGATGACGCGGTTTTCGACTTCGCCTTCCATGGTGACGATGATGAGCAGAATGCGTTTGTCCGACAGGCTGATGAATTCGATCTGGCGGAATGCCGGATTGCGGCGCGGCGTCATCACCAGCCCGGCAAACTGGCTGAGGTCGGACAGCAGGGTCGATGCTGCCGTCATCAGGCGTTGCGGGTCGGATGACGCCAGACTGTGTTCGAGCTGGTTGACTTCGACCTGTGCCAGCGGGCGCATGGTGAGCAGCCGGTCTACAAAAAACCGGTAGCCGCGCGGGGTTGGAATGCGACCGGCCGAGGTGTGCGGGCTGGCGACAAAGCCCATCTCTTCGAGGTCGGCCATGATGTTGCGGATGCTGGCCGGCGACAGATCCAGCCCGGCGTGTTTCGACAGGGTGCGTGATCCGACCGGTTCGCCATCGACGATATAGCGTTCGATCAGGGTTTTCAGCAGGATACTGGCGCGCTCGTTAAGCATGAGGCGATTATAGAGGCAAGACGCAAGTTACAAGATGCAAGTAATTCGTGGTCGGCCATGAAGCAGCGTGCCTTGCTTGAAACTTGAATCTTGAATCTTGCTCCAGCCCTTATAATCGCCCCCCATGCAAACGCCTTTTCACACTGTTGGCCTCGTCGGTAAATACGACAACCCCGGTATGCACGACTCGGTGCAGGCACTAGCCGAATTTTTGCAGACACGCGGGCATATCGTCCTGCTCGCCAGCCAGACGGCCGAGCGACTGAATCTTCAGAATTGTCCTGCCCTCAGCCTGCATGACCTGGCAACCGAGAGTGATGTGGTTGTGGTGATGGGCGGCGATGGCACCATGCTGTCGATCGCACGCGAACTGGCGCCGCACGGCGTGCCGCTGATCGGTATCAACCAGGGACGGCTGGGTTTTCTCACTGACATCACGGTTGAAGACATGTTCGATGCCATCGCCGAGATTCTCAGCGGCCAGTATGTGGCGGAGGAACGCATCCTGCTGAATGGCCAGGTGCGGCGTGGCGGCGAGAAAGTATTCGAGGCCACAGCGTTCAACGACGTGGTGCTGGGCAAGGGCGGCTCGGGGCGGCTGATTGATCTGGAAATCGCCATCAACAGCGAGTTCGTCTACAGCCAGCGTGCCGACGGCCTGGTGGTCACCACGCCGACCGGCACCACCGCCTATGCGCTGTCGGCGGGCGGCCCCATCGTGCATCCGACGCTGGAGGCGGTGGCGCTGGTGCCGATCTGTCCGCACACCCTGTCGGCGCGCCCGATCGTGGTCAGCAGCCATTCGCGCATCGAACTGCACCTGACCTATGCCGACGATGCACGCGTTCATTTTGACGGTCAGCATCATTTCGACCTGCACAGCGGCGACCATGTCTGGATCACCCGCGCCAACCGTCCGGTCACCTTGTTGCACCCTCACTCCTACAGCTACTACGATACCCTGCGGCAAAAGCTGCACTGGGGCAAAAAGCTTTAACGCGCAGCCAGTTCATGCTGTCGCATCTGTCCATCCGCAATTACCTGCTGGTCGAATCGGTTGAACTCGATTTCGCGGCGGGGCTCACCGTACTCACCGGCGAGACGGGTGCGGGCAAATCGATTCTGGTCGACGCCCTGGCGCTGGCGCTGGGCGATCGCGCTGAGGGCGGGGTCGTGCGTAGTGGTGCACCGCGTGCCGAAATCGCCGCCGAGTTTGATGTGAATGACCTGCCGCAGTTGGCATGCTGGCTTGATGAAGCGGGATTTGCTGCGGATGATGGCAGCCTGATTCTGCGCCGGGTGATCGAGGCGGGTGGCCGTTCGCGTGCCTTCATCAACGGCAGCGCCGCGCCGCTCTCCCAGCTTAAAGAAGCCGCCGAGTTTCTGCTCGATATCCATGGCCAGCATGCGCACCATGCGTTGTTGCGCCCGCAGACCCAGCGCGAGGTGCTCGATGCGTATGCCGGCGCGCAGCCAACCGCCGCTACTGTCAGCAGCGCCTGGCACGCCTGGAACAGCGCGCGCCAGCGGCGGCTCGACGCCGAATCCAGCGGCCAGGCGCGGCAGATTGAACGCGAAGGCCTGCAGCTGGCGGTGGAAGAACTGCGTGCGCTGGGCGACGACCTCGCGCGCTGGGACGAGATCCAGACCGAGCACGCGCGGCTGTCGCATGTCACCACCCTGATCGAAGGCAGCCAGGCGCTGATCGATGGGCTGGATGAAGGCGAAACCGCCGTCTCCAGCCAGCTCGGCGACATGAGCGCGCGGCTCGATGCGATGCAGGCAGTGGACGACAGTCTGAAAGAGGTGGCCACGCTGCTGCATTCGGCCAGCGCCGATCTGGCCGAGGCCGTGCACGCGCTGCGCCGCTATTCCGACAGCCTGAACCTCGACCCGGAACGCCTGCATGAACTGGATCGCTTGTTAAGCGACATGCACCGGCTGGCGCGGAAGCATCGCGTGCAACCCGATGCGTTGGCCGGCTTGTTCGAACGCTTTCAGACGCGGCTGGCCGAGTTGGCCGCCAGCGATGATCTCGACGCGCTGCAGGCCAGTGAGGATGCCGCTATGGCGCTCTACCAGCAGATGGCCAAACAACTCAGCGCGCTGCGCCGTAAAGCCGCCACCGCGCTGTCGAAACAGGTGACCGCCGCGATGCACGAACTGGCGCTGGCCGGTGGTCAGCTCGACATTCAGTTGCAGCCGGTGAGCGAGCCGCGCGCCTACGGGCTGGAAGACGTGGTTTTATTAGTCGCCAGCCATCCCGGCCTGCCGCTAGGGCCGCTGGCCAAGGTGGCGTCGGGCGGCGAACTGTCGCGCATCAGTCTGGCAATCCAGACCGCGCTGTCCGGCGTGGCCGGTGTGCCGACGCTGATTTTCGATGAGGTCGATGTCGGCATCGGCGGCAGCGTCGCAGAAGCGGTCGGGCGGCGCCTGGCGAAACTGGGCGAAACACGTCAGGTGCTGGTCATCACCCATCTGCCGCAGGTGGCTGCGCGCGGCACCCAGCATTTGCGCGTCGCCAAGCAGGCCAACGGCGGCTTCATTTCGTCTAACATCGAATTGCTCGACGCCGACGCGCGGGTGGAGGAACTCGCCCGCATGCTGGGCGGCATCAAGATTACCGCCACCACCCGCCAGCACGCAGCGGAGATGCTCGCCGGGTGAAGCGATTGATTGGCGTGCTGTGTTTGTTGCTGGCCGTTGTTGCGCCCGCGTGGTCAGACACGATGAGTGGCACCGTCATCGTGGTTATCGACGGCGATACCATCCTGTTTAAACCCGATTCGCCGTACCAATCCCATGCGGATGGCGTCATCTCGCGCGCCTTCCTGAAAATCCGTCTGGCCGATATCGATGCGCCGGAAAAAGACCAGCCGTATGGCGACGTCGCCACACGTGCGCTGACTGCTTTGGTACTGGATCAACGGGTAGAGGTTGTCACCGTCGCGATTGATGCCTATGGCCGGACCATCGCGCGAATTCAGGTGGGCGGCGTGTCAGTTAATGTAGAACTGGTGCGGCAAGGGCTGGCGTGGGGATCATCGCGTTATCGACGTAACGCTGAATTAACAGCAGCGCAGAGTGATGCACGGCAGGCTCAGCGTGGGATATGGCATGAAGCTGCGCCGGTGCCACCCTGGGTGTGGCGGCGGGAACATTCAGTGACTGTGCATTGAGGCGAGATGGGCGAACGTGGCAAGCGTTGGACGTAAAAAAGCCCGGAACGTGTTCCGGGCTTTTTGCTATGCATACGGCTCACTGCACGACGACGCCTGCGCCGTTTTCCGTCACCCCACCAACTGCTCCAGCACGAACGGCAGTATCCCGCCCTTGTTGTAGTACTCAACTTCAATCGGCGTATCGATCCGCAGCTTGACCGCAACACGTTCACTGCCGCCATTGGCGCGATGAATCACCAGCGTCACATCCTGCTGCGGGATGATGCCGCTCTCGATGCCTTCGAGGTCAAATATTTCCGAGCCGTCGAGTTTCAGTGAAGCCGCATCGACCCCGTCCTTGAACTGGCACGGCAGCACGCCCATGCCGGCGAGGTTGGCGCGGTGGATGCGCTCGAAGCTCTTGGCGACGACGGCTTTGACGCCCAGCAGCGTCGTGCCCTTGGCCGCCCAGTCGCGGCTGGAACCGGTGCCGTATTCTTCACCGGCGAAAATCATCAGCGGCGTGCCGTCGGCCTGGTATTGCATGGCGGCGTCGTAGATGGCCTGCTGTTTGCCGTCCTTGAGCGTGATGCCGCCTTCGCTGCCGGGGATCATCAGGTTCTTGATGCGGACGTTGGCGAAGGTGCCGCGCATCATCACCTCGTGGTTGCCGCGGCGTGCGCCGTAGCTGTTGAAGTCCGCTTTCTGCACGCCGTGTTCGGTCAGATACAAGCCTGCGGGCGAAGTCGGTTTGATGCCGCCAGCGGGGCTGATGTGGTCGGTGGTGACGGAGTCGCCGAAGATGGCCAGCGCGCGCGCGGCTTTGATCGAGGTGCTGGCAACGCCTTGTTGCTTGGCAAAGAACGGCGGTTCCTGGATGTAAGTGGAAGCCGTGTCCCACTGGTATACCGTGCCCGCAGGCGCGGACACCGCATCCCACAGCGGATTGTCGGCGCCGACATCGGCGTAGATTTTGCGGTAGGCAGCAGCATCGGTCGCGGTGTGCATCACGGCGGCGATTTCTTCATTGCTCGGCCACAGGTCTTTCAGGTACACCGGCTTGCCGTCCTGGCTGCTGCCGAGCGGCTCGGTTTCAAAATCAATATCCACTCGACCGGCCAGTGCAAATGCCACCACCAGCGGCGGCGACATCAGGAAATTGGCCTTGACCGCCTGATGCACGCGCGCCTCGAAGTTGCGGTTGCCCGACAGCACCGAGGCGACGACCAAATCGTGGTCGGCGATGGCTTTGTCGATTTCGGGCTTGAGCGGGCCGGAGTTGCCGATACAGGTGGTGCAGCCGTAGCCCACCACGCTGAAGCCGACCTGTTCCAGCGCATTCATCAAGCCGGCCTGGTTCAGGTATTCGGTGACGGCGCGCGACCCAGGGCCAAGCGAGGTTTTGACGTGTGCGGGCGGTTTGAGGCCCAGCGCGGCGGCTTTCTTCGCCAGCAGGCCGGCGGCCAGCATCACGCCGGGGTTGGAGGTGTTGGTGCAGGAGGTGATGGCCGCAATCGCGATGTCGCCGTGCTTGATCGGCGTGTCGCCGCTGTGCAGCGCCGCTGCGCCTTTGGCGTAGCCGCCGTCGGCTAGCGGCTTGTCCATCAGGCCGGTGAAGGCGGACTTCAGGCTGGCCAGCGCGATGCGATCCTGCGGGCGCTTGGGGCCAGCGACGGAAGGTTCCACCGTGGACAAGTCCATCTCCAGCACTTGCGAATAATCGATGTCGCCCGCCTGGGGAGTGCCGAACAAGCCCTGCGCCTGGTAATACGCACGGATGGCATCTACTTGCGCGTCGCTGCGGCCGGTGGCGGCAAAGTACTGGCACGTCGCTTCGTCCACCGGGAAGAAGCCCATGGTTGCGCCGTATTCCGGTGCCATGTTGGCAATCGTCGCGCGGTCGGTGACCGACATCGCGGCGACGCCGGCGCCGAAGAATTCGACGAACTTGCCAACGACTTTGGCCTTGCGCAGCATTTCGGTGATGGTCAGCACGATGTCGGTGGCGGTGACGCCGGGCTTGGCCGCGCCGGTCAGGTTCACGCCGACGACATCGGGCGTGAGGAAATACACCGGCTGGCCGAGCATCGCGGCTTCGGCCTCGATGCCGCCGACGCCCCAGGCGACGATGCCGAGGCCGTTGATCATGGTGGTGTGGCTGTCGGTGCCAACCAGCGTATCCGGATAGGCCACGCCGTCTTTTTCCATCACGCCGCGCGCCAGGTATTCCATGTTGACCTGGTGCACGATGCCGACGCCGGGCGGCACTACTTTGAACGTTTCGAAGGCCTGCATGCCCCATTTCAGGAACTGGTAGCGCTCGCGATTGCGCTCAAACTCGATCTTCATGTTGAGGTCGAGCGCGTCGTGGCTGCCCGAAGCGTCTACTTGAATCGAGTGATCGACCACCATGTCGACCGGCACCAGCGGCTCGATTTTTTTCGGATCCTTGCCTAATTTCTGTGCAGCGGTGCGCATCGCCGCGAGATCGGCCAGCAGCGGCACGCCGGTAAAGTCCTGCAGGATCACCCGCGCCACGGTGAAGGGAATTTCCTCCACCCGCTCGGCATTCGGTTGCCAGTTCGCCAGTTGCTTGACGTGCTCGGGCGTGACTTTCAACCCGTCGCAATTGCGCAGCACCGACTCCAGCACGATGCGGATCGACACCGGCAGGCGGCTGACCGATTGGCCGAGCGCGGCTTCAAGTTTTTTCAGCGAAGCGAACTGCTTGCTGCCGCTGGCGGTGGAGAAACTGTCGAGGGTGTGGAAAGCGTCGGTCATGGCGATCTCGAAGGAATGAATAAATAAGGTTTTAGTTAAGCAATGAAAATGCCAACGGCGCAGCCGGGTGCCCGGCCGCGCACGGTCAGACGGCTTCGCGCCGCATCTGCGGAAACAGGATGACGTCGCGGATGCTCGGCGAATCGGTCAGCAGCATCACCAGGCGGTCGATGCCGATGCCGCAGCCGCCGGTGGGCGGCAGGCCGTG
>Ga0079037_100000987_pt1 | contig 14126 bp, 8 predicted proteins | sample Mud3Dept4metaG_FD_71479 | JGI IMG/M metagenome (GOLD analysis project Ga0079037, IMG submission 71479) | Freshwater wetland microbial communities from Ohio, USA, analyzing the effect of biotic and abiotic controls - Mud 3 Core 4 Depth 4 metaG | ecosystem: Environmental > Aquatic > Freshwater >... | reverse complement strand
CTGAATACTATTCTTAAAGAGGAGATCATTTCCCTTCTTGAAGATAATCTGAACGGTGCTGAATCTGATTATGCCTCCCGGCTCAGTGCAACCCCTCATGTAATTATGATTGTTGGTGTTAACGGCTCAGGGAAAACGACCACAATCGCCAAACTGGCTTACAAGTACCGGCAGGCAGGCAAAAAAGTGCTGCTTGGTGCTGCCGATACATTCAGGGCTGCAGCCATCGACCAGCTTCAGATCTGGGCTAACCGGGCCGGTGTATCTATGGTAAAGCAGCAGATGGGCTCAGATCCGGCATCTGTAGCTTATGATTCAGTTAAATCGGCCGTGGCAGGAGGATATGATATCGTTATAATCGATACTGCAGGAAGACTTCATAACAAAATCAACCTTATGAACGAACTGTCCAAAATAAAAAGAGTGATGGAGAAGGTCATGTCGGGCGCTCCGCATGAGGTGATCCTTGTTCTTGACGGATCGACCGGACAGAATGCATTCGAACAGGCGAAACAGTTCACTGCTGCAACCGACGTGACAGCCCTGGCCATCACAAAGCTCGACGGAACTGCAAAAGGAGGTGTCGTGATCGGTATCTCCGACCAGTTTAAAATACCTGTTAAATATATCGGGATAGGTGAAAAACTGGAAGATCTCCAGGTTTTCAATCGCGCTGAGTTCGTGGATTCGCTGTTCACGTAATAATTTATATTCCTTCTGATATACCCCCTTTCTTTTTTCCCCCAGGGGGAAAGGATGGCTTGACTTCCCGAATGGCGGGACGGGGAATGGGGGTATATTGAATAAATTATAATGAAGAACAGGAAAATCAATATTGTGACACTTGGCTGTTCCAAGAATGTAGTCGACTCCGAAAAGCTTCTTAAACAGCTTCAGGCCGGCGGATATACTGTAATGCACGATTCAGATGTGAGCTCAGCGGAAACGGTCATAATCAATACATGCGGCTTCATTAATGATGCAAAGGAGGAGAGCATCGACACCATCCTTCGTTTCGTGAAGGCAAAGGAATCAGGTGAGATTGAGAACCTTTATGTAATGGGATGCCTTGCTGAAAGATACAGGGAAGCTCTTGAAAAGAAGATCCCTGAAGTGAACAGGTATTTTGGCGTCAGGAATATTGGCGATATTCTGCATGAAGTGGGAGTGAAGTACCGCAGCAACCTGGCAACCGGAAGGGTTATAACAGGTCCGGGGCATTATGCATATCTTAAAGTCTCTGAAGGCTGCGACAGGACATGTGCATTCTGTGCCATTCCCGCAATCAGGGGCAAGTGTATATCCCGGCCTCTGGATGAGCTTGTGAAGGAGGCTGAAGAGCTTGCCGGTATGGGTGTTAAGGAGCTGATCCTCATAGCACAGGACCTGAGCTATTATGGACTCGACCTGTACAGGAGCAGGAAGCTCCCGGATCTGCTGGCGAAGCTCTTAAGAATTGATTCATTTGAATGGATCAGACTTCACTATCTGTATCCCGCCGATTTTCCGGACAAACTGATCCCTATGATCCGTGATAATCCGCGGATCTGCAAATATATTGACATCCCGGTCCAGCATATTTCCGACAGGGTACTTGGGATGATGAAAAGGTCTCATGGAAGAAAAGAAACTGAAGATATCCTGCACAGGCTTAGAAATGAAATACCCGGTGCCGTTATCAGAACCACGCTTATTGCGGGACATCCGGGTGAGACAGATGATGATTATCTTGAGCTCAGGGAATTTGTAAGGAATTTCAGGTTCGACAGGCTCGGAGTCTTTGCATATTCCCATGAAGAAGAGACATTCTCATATCATAATTATAAGGATGATGTACCGGAATCTGTCAAGGAGTCAAGGGTTGCTGAATTAATGGAGATACAGCAGGGCATTTCGGCAGAACTGAATAAATCGCTTGTTGGACGGATTTTCAAAGTTGTCATCGACAGGAGGGAGGATGACTTTTTTGCAGGGCGGATGGAATTTGACAGTCCGGAGGTTGACCAGGAGGTGCTTATTCCTGTTGAATACGATCTGTCACCGGGGAATTTCTATGATATATTGATCATGCAGGCTGCAGAGTTTGATTTGTTTGGAAAGCCGCCACCCCCGGTCAGCTAAAGCTGACCTGCCCCCTAAAGGGGGCTTAATACACAGATATTTAACAAGTTGTCTTATGATACCGAATTAGCCCCCCTTCAGGGGGGTGTCCCGCTTTGGCGGGACGGGGGGTTCGTATTATGAAATCGGATTAATTCTCTGAAGACTTATCTTCTTGATTATCACCCTCGTCTTTCTTCTTCTGGATCTTAATCTTGATCTCCGACTTTGCGCTGTTAAATCCCACATTAATAATTTCGCCATCAGCAGGACCCGCCTTGATCAATACCTCTGCCATAGGATCTTCAAGATATTTCTGGATTGCGCGCTTCAATGGTCTTGCACCATAGGTTGCATCAAAACCCCTTTCGGCTATATAATCTCTTGCCGCGGTTGCAATCTTAAGCTGGTATCCAAGCGCCTTGATCCTGTCGTATAAGCCCTGCAGCTCAAGATCAATGATCTTGTTTATCTCTTCTTTTCCAAGCGAATTGAAGATGATAATATCGTCGATCCTGTTCAGGAATTCAGGGGCAAATGTTTTCTGCAATGCCTTCTGAAGGATGCTCTTGGTCTGTTCATCCCTTGTTGCTTTCTTTGCCTGTGTGTCGAATCCGATCCCGTGACCGAATTCGGAAATCTGCCTGGTTCCGATATTTGAAGTGAGTATCACTATTGTATTCCTGAAATCGACCCGTCGTCCAAGGCTGTCGGTAAGCTGGCCTTCATCAAGTACCTGAAGGAGGATATGGAACACATCAGGATGTGCTTTCTCAATTTCATCAAGCAGGACGACGGAGTAAGGCTTTCTTCTCACTTTTTCCGTAAGCTGGCCGCCCTCCTCGTATCCAACATATCCGGGAGGTGCTCCGACAAGTCTGGAGACAGAGAATTTCTCCATGTATTCGCTCATGTCTATCCTAACAAGATTATCTGTTGTATCAAACAGGAATTTAGCCAGTACTTTGGCAAGCTGGGTTTTGCCGACGCCTGTAGGACCCAGGAATATGAATGTACCTATTGGTTTGTTCGGATCTTTCAGACCAGCTCTGTTTCTCTGGATCGATTTGACAATTTTGCTGATTGCTTCGTCCTGTCCGATAACGCTTCCTTTAAGTTCGTCTGCCATTTTAAGCAGCCTGGTGCCTTCAGTTTGGGCAATACGCTGTACAGGTACTCCTGTCATCATTGCCACAACTTCTGCAACCTTCTCAGCATCAACCGTTTCCCTGTTAACAGCAAGTTCCTTTTCCCATTTTTTCTTTTCCAGGTCTATCATTTCAAGGAGATCTTTCTCCCGGTCACGGAAGCTTGCGGCTTTTTCAAAGTTCTGATTCTTGACAGCAGTCATCTTTTCCTTCTTTGTATCCTCAAGCTGCTTTTCAAGAGTAAGTATCTTTTCCGGCACGACAATATTAGATATATGTACCCTTGAACCTGATTCATCAAGAGCATCAATGGCTTTATCCGGAAGATGCCTGTCGGAAATATAGCGGTTTGTCAGCTTTACGCACGCATCAATTGCCTCATCCGTATAGATCACGTTATGATGTTCTTCGTATCTCTCCTTTATATTTTGCAGAATGTTGATAGTCTCCTCAATAGAGGTAGGGTCAACGAGCACTTTCTGGAATCTTCTTTCGAGTGCCCCGTCCTTTTCGATATGCTGCCTGTATTCATCAAGGGTAGTAGCCCCTATACACTGGATTTCTCCTCTTGCAAGGGCAGGCTTAAGCATATTTGCAGCGTCGAGTGATCCGGTTGCACCGCCTGCGCCAACAATGGTATGTATCTCGTCTATAAACAGGATTATGTTGTCATTCTTCGACAGCTCATTCAGGATCGCTTTCATCCTTTCCTCAAACTGTCCCCTGTATTTTGTACCGGCAACGATTGAGGCAAGGTCAAGTGCCACTACTCTTTTGTGGAACAGCACCCTTGATACATTTTTCTTAGTAATCCGAAGTGCAAGTCCTTCAGCTATAGCCGATTTGCCAACGCCAGGTTCTCCGATCAGAACCGGATTGTTCTTTTTTCTCCTTGACAGGATCTGGGCGAGCCGCTCTATTTCACGCTCCCTTCCGACAACCGGGTCAAGCCGGCCCTCTTCAGCCGCCTTTGTAAGGTCAATGCCAAAATTATCAAGTACAGGAGTATCTGATGATGATTTGGTGGTAGCCTGTGAACCTGACTGACCCTTTCCCTGTGAACCGAAACCCTGGCCCTCATCATCCTCATCCCTCGGATAATCAGCTTTGGCCCTTGGCGATCCGGCTTCAACCATTCTTTTCACAGACTGATAATCAACATCCATTTCGGACAGGAACCTTGTAACAAGGGCATTTTCATCTTTAAGTATTGCCAGCAGGAGATGTTCAGATTCAATTGTACTGCTTTTCAAGGCTTTTGCTTCAAGATAAACAAGCTTCAGTATCCTTTCGGTACTTCTTAACAGCGGAATAACTTCATGATCAGCAACAGGCACCGGGCTTTCCACTTTAATGCTTTTTTCAAGCGATCCTTTAAGTCCCATGAGATCTATACCCTGGTTGATAAGTATCTCAACAGCAACCCCTTCTCCGTCCCTCAGAATTCCCAGAAAAAGATGTTCAGGACTTATATGACTGTTCCCCAGCCTTATAGCCTCTTCCTTGCTATAGCCAAGGATATCTTTTACTCTCTGTGAAAATTGTGAATCCATATTTCAGCCTGTTGTTAACCCGTCAATTATCAGATACCAGCCAATCTGGCAGACACCAAAAGACAAAAGTACATATAATTGAACGAAAAAAATAAAATATGCCATATTTAATATATGGCAATTTTTATGCCCATTTATGAACAAATAATGTTAAAAATTCAATATAAGATAAGCTCAAAAATAGCCAAATAATCACTATTTTCGGAAGTCAAATCCGAAAAGGGATTTGTAATTCGTAAGTATTTAATTATAAATCTGTTATGGCAGAAAGAGAGAGGGTAGTCCAGGTAAATATTGAGGAGGAGATGAAGTCGGCATACATCGATTATTCGATGTCGGTAATTGTATCGCGTGCATTACCTGATGTGAGAGATGGTCTGAAACCTGTTCACCGGCGTGTACTATTCGGAATGTCGGAACTGGGAGTACAATCAAATAAGCCTTATAAAAAATCGGCAAGGATAGTGGGGGAGGTGCTCGGTAAATATCATCCCCACGGCGACACTTCTGTTTATGAAGCCATGGTCAGAATGGCACAGGAATGGTCGATGAGATATCCGCTTGTTGACGGACAGGGTAATTTCGGATCAGTTGATGGCGACAGCCCTGCAGCAATGAGGTACACAGAAGCAAGACTCAAAAGAATTGCGGAGGAAACACTGGCAGATATAGACAAGAATACCGTAGATTTTCAGCCAAACTTTGATGATTCACTGTCTGAACCGGTGGTTCTTCCGACCCGGATTCCGAACCTGCTGGTCAATGGCGCTTCAGGCATTGCCGTGGGGATGGCAACAAACATGCCTCCCCATAATCTTGCAGAGATCATCGATGCAACAATTGCGTATATCGATGATAATAACATTACAGCAGAAGGAATTCTGAAATATGTCAAGGGACCGGATTTCCCGACGGGCGGAATAATCTACGGTGAACAGGGTATCAGGGATGCCTGCGAAACAGGTCGGGGCAGAATCGTAATAAGGGCTAAAACCGAGATCGAGCTCACCCATTCAGGACGTGAATGTATTGTGGTTACAGAAATCCCCTACATGGTAAATAAGGCGGAAATGATCCAGAAAATCGCCAACCTCATAAACGAAAAGAAGCTTGAGGGGATCTCTTATATAAATGATGAGTCAGACAGGAACGGGATGAGAATTGTTATCATCCTCAAGAAAGACGCAACCGCAAACGTAGTCCTGAACCATCTTTACAAGTATTCCTCACTTCAGACCGCCTTCAGCGTAAATAATATAGCCCTTGTAAGAGGGCGCCCGAGGACTCTCAATACAAAAGACCTTATCTCATTTTTTGTAAAACACCGACATGAGATAATACTAAGAAGAACAAAATTTGATCTTGAACAGGCTGAAAAGAGAGCACATATACTTGAAGGTCTGATAATTGCAAGCGACAATATTGATGAGGTTATCGCGCTTATCAAGGCATCTGAAACACCCGATATGGCAAGGGAAAAACTTATGGAGCGGTTTAAGCTTTCAGATACCCAGGCCAGGGCAATTGTCGAAATGAGACTTCGCCAGCTGACAGGTCTCGAACAGGAAAAGCTGAGGGCTGAGTACAAGGAAATCACGGACCTTATAGTTTACCTCAGGAAAGTGCTTGACAGTGTTGAACTGCAGATGAAGATCATCAAGGATGAGCTTCTCGAGATAAAGGGAAAATATGGTGATGAACGACGCACCATTATTGTGCCAAATGCCGAGGAATTCAATCCTGAAGATTTCTATTCGGACGATGATATGGTAATTACCATTTCCCATATGGGCTATATCAAAAGAACCCCGCTCACAGAGTTCAGGAGACAGGCAAGGGGAGGAACGGGAGCAAAAGGAGGTACCACCAGGGATGAAGATTTTATAGAACATCTTTATATCGCCACAATGCATAATACAATGCTGTTCTTCACCAGTAATGGGAAATGCTACTGGCTTAAGGTTTATAATATTCCCGAAGGTTCGCGCACCTCGAAGGGAAGAGCTATGCAAAACCTGATAAACATTGAACCTGGTGATAATGTAAGGGCATTTATTAATGTCAGGGATCTGAATGATCCCGAGTACATTAATAATAACTATATCGTTTTGTGCACTACAAAAGGAATTATTAAAAAGACCTCACTTGAAGCTTACTCAAGACCGAGAGCCAATGGTGTTAACGCTATCACTGTCAGGGAAGGCGACGAACTTCTGGAAGCAAGAATGACAAACGGAAAACACCATATCATGCTTGCCGTAAGATCTGGGCGGGCAATCTGCTTCCCCGAGTTTAAAGTAAGACCGATGGGGCGTACAGCATCAGGAGTTCGTGGTATAAGGCTTGCCAACGAAGAAACAGATATTGTTGTGGGAATGATCACTGTGGAAAACAAGGAAAAGGATATCCTTGTTGTTTCGGAAAAAGGGTATGGAAAAAGATCAGATATTGATGCTTACAGGATTACAAACAGGGGAGGAAAAGGAGTGAAGACGATCAATATTACCCAAAAAACCGGTTCACTGATTGCCCTCAAAGATGTAACTGATAATCATGACCTGATGATCATAACACAATTTGGCAATATCCTGAGAAGCCCTGTATCTGCCCTTAGGGTAATGGGACGTGCAACACAGGGTGTAAGACTGATCAATCTCAGGGAGAACGACATAATAGCTTCAGTGGCGTGCGTAGAAGTTAATGAGGAAAATGAAGATAATGCTGATGAGTCAGAACAAAAACCGGACAGTGAGGAAAAAAAGATCGATAGTGAGGAAAATGGCAAAGAATTTGAAGATTAATAAGTATTGTTATAAATTTGGAAAAATTATTAATGACCAGGAAACAAATTAAAATTAAAATTATAATCATGAAAAAAATTTTTGTACTGTTAGCGGTTGCTTGCATCTCATTGGGAGCCATGGCACAAAAGGGCAAAGTGACATCAGCTCTCTCATTCATTGAACAGGGAGCCCTGGATAAAGCAAAAGAAGCCCTTGATCAGGCTTTTACAAACGAAAAATCCAAAGACTGGTTCAATACATATTTTGCAAAAGGCAAATTATGCCAGGCAATATATGAAGCTGATAATCCAAAATTCAATTCATTTTATCCTGATCCGCTTGCCGAAGCATATTCAGCTTATGAGAAGGCCATATCACTCGACACCAAAGGCGGAACAAAGAAGAAGATTATCACAAATATGATCTATAATTCATTGGCGCTTAATCTCTATTCCCAGGGCAGCAAGAAATTTGAGGCAAAGGATTATGAGGGCGCACTGAAATCATTTGCGTCGCAAATAGAAATTACAGAAAGTGATAAATATGCCGGCGCACTTGATACTGGCATGTACTACAATGCCGGGCTGGCAGCGATAAATTCAAAAAAGTATAACGAGGCTATAAAATATTTTGAGAAATGCGCTGAGCTGAAATATCTCGCTATTACGCCTCACATCCAGATCTATGAAAGTATATTGGGATTGGGTGATACGGTTAAAGCAGAAGCTTATCTCCTTGATCTGCCTAACAAATTTCCGGGTGACAATACTGTTACACTCCAGCTCATTGACTTTTATCTTAAAGCAAACAAACTGGATGAAGCTCAGAAATATATTAAAATAGCCAAGGATGTTGATCCGGATAATTACAGCCTTTATTTCGCTTCAGGAATTTCATATCTCAATCAGAATAAATTTGATGATGCAATTACGGAACTTACCAGATCAGTTGAGCTGAAGAATGATCTTTACGATACCCAGTATGGTCTTGGCGCTGCATATATTAATAAGGCTGCCGATATGTTCCTGAAAGCTAACGACATCATGGATGTCAATAAATATACTGTTGCAATTGATGAAGCTAATACAGTATATGCAAAAGCACTTCCATATATGGAAAGAGCTAACGAGCTCAAACCCAATGATATTTTTACACTGAGAAGCCTGCAGGAATTGTATTACAGGCTGAAGCAAAAGGATCCTGCACTGAATGCGAAATATGAACAGGTGAGAGCCCAGCTAAGCACACTGGAACAGAAATAAAATACAGGCATTTCACCTGGAGATTATGATTCACAGGTAAATAAAAAGCCTTTCTTGAAACAAGAAAGGCTTTTATTTTTTATTGTATATTTGGTTTCATTTACTGATAACTTATGAAATAGCCATGATACATAAAACACCAACCGGAATGAAAATTTCTCTTCATGGCTATTCCATCTGACCATTAAAAATATCCAGATGAAAAAGAGCATTCTTCAGCTGATAATTCTTATAATGGTTATCTCAGGTTGCTCCAGGAAAGACGATCCGATACCTGCAGAGGGAAATATCATCGTATTGATGTACCACAGGATCACTGAAGGAGAGGCTTCAAATCTGTATGAAAGAAGCGCCGCTGATTTCGAATCTGATCTTAAGTATTTGATAGACAATAATATAAATATTATCACTTTCAGCGATCTTGAAGGCATCAAAGCATCAGGGATGATGCCGTTGGGACATTCTGCCATAATTTGTTTTGACGACGGCGATCACTCATGGTACACTATAGTCATGCCGTTGCTCAGGAAATACAGGATGACTGCAACATTTTTTCTCTGGGCAGAAATGATGGGACGTGATTCATTTCTTACCTGGAAGGAAGTTGTATACATGAGCAACATGGCATATCCTGATGGAATAAAACCATTCACTTTCGGATCTCACAGCTTCTCACACCAATTCTTATTTGGACGAAAAGCAGGTTTTACAACAATGTCGGAGTACAATTCCTTTCTTGATTACGAGCTCGGAATTTCAAAAAGCCTGATAGAAACTTATACTCCGGTTGATGTTAAGGTTCTTGCCCTGCCATTCGGAGATGGTGCAGGAGATACTGATATTATTGCAGCAGCACAAAGGAATGGCTATAATTTTGTCCGCACATCAATAAACGGAGCAATTAAGGATCCGGATATGGATCTTTACAGCATTCCGAGTTTGCCTATGCTTGATGTGACTGAGCAAGATGAAATAGGGTATTATCTCAATAATTGACCTAAGATGCTGGTTGCTGGTTGCTTGTTGCTTGAACAAGCAGCCAACAACTTGAGTTAATCAGGTAAATCAATTTTTTTTAGAAACCTTGCAAGGTGGGGGATAGAAGTTGTTCCCAAAAAGTTATCGCGATTTACGCCTTATAATACAATTAAATATTTTCTATTTGACATAATATTAATTATAGGAATATATGCAACCGGTGCATATCTTCTTTTTATTGGCAAATCCATAACATAGACAATTTGTATCGGTCACTCCCTTCCCAGTATTCTTACTGCTACGTTTGACCCGTATGAAGCAGTACAATAACAGAGATACTCATACCTCACATTATTCTTCTGGACAAATTCCTGAAAAGCTTTAAACTCATGATGCTGCCAGAACGGGAAATTAAAATATTCATCAAACAGAATAACTGTATTCTCCACTATCCTCTCATCAAGCCAGTGAAGTATCGTTTTTGCAGAAGAGTATAAATCAGAATCAATATGCAGGAAAGCTGCTTTTTCCATGTATTTATTTGTAAATGTCGGAAGAGTCTCTTCAAACCAGCCTTTATGCACAATTACGTTCTTTTCGAATACCGGAATTTTATCAAGTGCAAACAATCCTTTTTTATGCTGCACTGACCAATCCTCAGGCAAACCCTCAAAGGAATCGAATGCATGCACAGGTACTGAGACTTTCCTTGCAATATAGTTAACTGATTTTCCCTTATAGACACCGAATTCACAGTACAATCCCTTGATCCTGACACTGTTTAACGCAAAATCTATAACTTGCTGTTTATCAGCAAAATATGCTGCTTCAGCGAGGTTCTTTTCAATGTATTCGCAGGTTGAGTCCAAAGCCCTCATCCTTAGCTGAATTCCGATATCTGATGACAGACGATTCCGGTAATACGAGGAAAAGAGTTTATAAAATACTTCTGCTATTGAATCAGTTAATCTCTTCATCTGTCACTTTTAAGGAAGTATTTCCATACCGGACAACCTGTTTTGGCATTTGCAGTGGTATTTTGTTAAAAACAAAGAACTCTTTCAAGCTATCTTGTTTGCTCAAAATTAAATATTTTTTCAGTTTATTATAATCCTAATTGGTTGTTAAACTGGTAAAATATATGACTTTTTTTCAGACAACGACCTGTATTAAATCGGATTCGGAAAAACAACCAGTCAAAAAAATCTTATTTTTGTGATAATTCTTTGAAACAAACAACAAATCAAAAATAAATCAGAGGAAATGTCAGAAAAAGATAAAGGATTTAAATTCCGGCGACTTTTTTTCAGGGATGCAGGTCCCGGCATCCAGGAAAAGCAAATTCAGAAAGAGGAACCGGTAAGCAATAGAATTCCACAGGCACCTGTCGGAGCTCAGGATCAATCACTCGTGGAGGACTTCGTTCAACGGCTTCAGAATCTGATCAATAACAATAATCAGCCAGGTTTTGATTTTCTCGAATTCACTGAATCACTTTTTGAAGAAAAACAAAATCCGGATGCGGAAATCTATAAAACAGTTTTCAGAATCGCACAAAAAATAGATAAGTCTCTTACCCCTTCACGGTTAATCGACAGTGCCATGTTTTATAAAGATCTGGTACAGGGAGCCGCCGATACTGAAATAAACAAGGGATTATCCAAAAAAAAGGAACTGCAGGCTGAAAAAGACACTGAAAGAAACAACCTCGAAAATGGACTTAAGGGAACAAGGACTAAAATTCAGCAACTAACCCGGCAAATTCAGGAACTGCAAAATCAGGAAGTAACAATGAACAACCAGCTTTTAGCTATCGATCAGAAATATAACAGCAAGTTTACTGATCTGGAAAAGAAAATACAGGCTATTCGTGATGCAAAAGAACAGGTGATAGTTAGTATTGTTGATATTGAAGCAGGAATAAAATCGAATCTTTCATAAAACAAAAAAATAAACATTATGCAGACAGGATTACAAACAGAAACAAAAACTATTACCCAGCTGCCAATCATGAAATATTTCGATGATGCCAAGCTGGTTCAAACAGGTAAAGAATCACTGAAAAAATGGCGTAAAGGTGAAAAGCCGATCGGTTCTATCATTGGCATATTAATAATCGGAGTTATTGGTTACGGGACATTCAAATGGATCATTCCGGCAGTCTTTGGTGCCTTAAGCCAGGTTCTGGCTGTTATTGTATCAATTCTGGCAATTGTTCTCGTAATTTTCCTTCTGCCAGTTATTTACAAGCTTTTTCGCAGAATTGTCCGCTGGTTTCACAAAGCTATCATACGCTGGAATCCGTTCGATGAACTTGATGAGCAAAAACAGAAAATGTGGGAGACACACGATTTGTACTTAAAACATAAATCGAAAATAAAACAGCTTCGCAATGATTTCGAGCAAATGTCACGTGAGACACAAAAAGTTGCTGAGAATTCGAAAAGCGAAGTACAGCGGCAAACCAAAAAGGCCGGTGAAATAAAAGCTCTGATGGAGAAAATGGTTGCCGAAAAAGGTGCAGGAATAAAAGAGACCGATGAATATGTAGACCTGCAGCAACAGTTCATCAATGCAACATCTGCGGGTACCAGATCGAATACTGTCCTGGAAAAAAATATAGAATGGACGACAAAGTATGCTGCACGTTCGAACATATTTGCAAATCTTGACCGTAAACTGGCAATTGGTGCAACACTCCTTGAAAATAAAATAAAGGATTTTGAGGAAAGCATTGGCATCATGAAAAAGGACTGGGAAATGGCATCAGCATCACGCGGTGCAACAGCCATATTGAAAGAAATTCTCGGTCCCGGCGGACAGAACTGGAAACTGGATTATGCCCTTGAATTCGTTGCCGGACGTATTTCTGAAGATCTTGCAATGACAGCTCAGAACCTTGAAGATCTGGAGAGAAACACCACGGCTTTTGATTTTGACAGCGATGAGGCATATGAAAAGCTGCTTGCTATTGGTAATAAGCTGGATGCAGGGCAAATAGATGTACCGGATCCTTCAAAAATCTCCAATCCCAACCATAAACTGACCCGTGAAGAAAAAAATTCAACCGGTCCGCTTGGTGATATTTTCTAGACATAATAATTTTGTAATCAAATATTTAAATTGACGAAGATGGCAACCGAATATCAAGAAAAATCAGGAAGATCAATTCCGGGATTTCCCAAAAACTGGACTTTTGGCTTCCAGCTGATAGTACTCTTACTTATCTTGGGTCTCATTGGCGTCGGCGTATATTATGGGTATCCATATCTGAATAAGGCATCCAAAGGGAATAAAGCTGATCTGCGTGCCGGATTTAACAACTTTGTTGGATTTGCCCCGGGCATCAACATGAATGGTGGCGCTGCTCCCAATAAGAACTCGAGGATGTACAAGGAGTTTGGCTTAACTTTCGAAGCTGTCAGGATGGATGATATGCAAAAGCTTAATGACGCTTTGAAAAACGGAGATCTTGATTTTATTTTTACCACTACCGATATTTCACCGATCGGGATGGATCGCACAAGCGACCTTGCGAAAATGTCGGTTGTCCAGTTTTTGAAAATTGACGATTCCCGCGGCGCTGATGTTTTTATTGTTGATGAATCGATCAAGTCAGTCGCCGACCTTAAAGGTAAAAAAATTGCCTGCGCCCTGGGTTGGCCCAGCAACACGTTACTGCATGCCACTCTTGAAGCCGGAGGTCTGACCGAACAGGATGTCCAGATCTTACCGATGGGCGATCCTTTTGCGGCAAAAACTGCATTTACCACCGGCAATGCCGATGCAACAGTAGTGTGGTCGCCTGATGATGAAGAATGCCTGAAATCAAGAAATGCTAAAGTTCTGACAAGTACAGATTTACTTCCGAATATCATAATGGACGGATTTATAGCCCGGAAAGATGTTCTGGAGGAGAAGAAAGACCTTTTTATTAAGCTTTCCAGGGCATGGCTCGTTGCCAATTCAGAAATGAATGACCCGGCAAAAATGGCTGAAGCTGCACAAACCTACAAAATAGCATTTGAAGTTCCGGATGATGTAAGCATTATCCTTGACGGGATGAAAAAAATTCATTTTGCGACCTATGGCGATAATATCAACTTTTTTGGATTAAGCACTGATTATACAGGCATTACGGGACAGCAGCTCTACACAAAAATGGCACGGGTATATAAAACCGGTTATGGAAACAAATTAACCAATATTGTTCCCTGGGCTGAAGCCTCCTACCCCGGTATTATCCAGGCTATTAACGATTTACAAGGTGAGGTTCACGCTGCAGAAGGTCAGATTCAGTTT
>Ga0079037_100000986_pt1 | contig 14130 bp, 10 predicted proteins | sample Mud3Dept4metaG_FD_71479 | JGI IMG/M metagenome (GOLD analysis project Ga0079037, IMG submission 71479) | Freshwater wetland microbial communities from Ohio, USA, analyzing the effect of biotic and abiotic controls - Mud 3 Core 4 Depth 4 metaG | ecosystem: Environmental > Aquatic > Freshwater >... | reverse complement strand
ATGTATTCAACCACTGCCCAGGCAATGCTTATCCCGTCAAAGGTACTGGTGCCCCTGCCCACTTCATCCAGCAATATGAGGCTTTTGTCCGTCGCGTTATTCAATATATTGGCGGTCTCGATCATCTCAACCATAAAGGTGCTCTGTCCTTTTGTAATAATATCAGAGGCCCCTATTCTCGTAAATATCCGGTTCACGATCCCTATCCTCGCCTCTTTGGCCGGGACAAAGCTCCCTGTCTGCGCCATCAGTACGATCAACGCCACCTGCCTCATGTAAGTTGATTTACCCGCCATATTCGGACCGGTTATTATTAATATTCTGTTCGAGTCGGAATCTGTCAGGCAGTCATTCGCTATGAATTTTTCGGCCCCTGACAACCGCTCGACCACCGGATGCCTGCCCTCAGAAATATCTATTACGTTCCCGCTGTCCACGAGCGGGCGTTCGTAATTATATTTTTTTGCGATAAAAGCAAAACTGTGCAGCGCGTCCAGTTCCGCTATTGCAGCCGAGGTCTGCCTGAGCGTTTCGGTATCATTAGCAATATCATTTCTTACTTTAATAAAAACATCATACTCAAGATTATTGAGCCTTTCCTCAGCGCCAAGGACCTTTGCCTCATACTCTTTCAGTTCAGGGGTTATAAACCTCTCGCCGTTTACAAGGGTCTGCTTTCGTATGTATTCTTCAGGCACCTGCGGGAGATTGGCTTTTGTGATCTCAATATAGTATCCGAAGACCCTGTTGTACCCGACCTTAAGCGATGATATCCCGGACCTCTCCCTTTCTCTTGCCTGAAGGGAGGCTATGAAATCCTTGCCGCTGCTGCTTATCCCCCTGAGTTCATCTATCTCCGCGTTATACCCCTTCTTTATCAAACCTCCTTCCTTCACCGTCAGGGGAGGGTCGTCCGCAATCGCCTCATCAATAAGTGACTTGACGTCTGAAAGAATGTCAATGCGGTCTGAAAGTGATTTGAGTGTTCTGTCCTCATAATCGTATAGCAGGGCCTTGAGATCAGGCAGGATATCTATGGAATTTCTGAGCGCCAGAAGGTCCCTCGCATTGGCAGCCCCGCTGCTTATCCTCGACGCAAGACGTTCAATATCATAAATGCTCTTTAACCCGTCCTGTATCTTTGAGAGCCTGCCGGCATCACTCATGAGAGAGGCCACCGCATCCTGTCTCGATCTGATTTCTTCCTCATCCAGCAGAGGGTTTATAAGCCAGTTTCTTATCAGTCTGCCACCCATGGGGGTATGTGTCTCATCCATAATCCAGAGCAGACTGCCCTCCACCTCATTGCTTCGCATGTTCTTTGAAATCTCAAGGTTCCTGAGTGTAGCAGCATCAAGAAGCATCTTTGATTCACGCCGTATAACATTTATCTTTTTGAATGTAAGCGTGTCCTTCTGCGTCTCTTCAAGATAATTAAGAAGCGCGCCTGCTGCTGAGACAGCCACTATCATGCCCTCGCAGCCGTAACCGTCAAGAGAGGCGACCCTGAAATGTTTGATGAGTTTCCGGTAGGCCTCAATATAATCAAAGTACCAGTCGTCATAACCGGTAAGGTAATAGTCGCTCAGGGCGTCGATAAGCGAAGAACTGCTCCTGAAGCTCTGGGGATAGAGTATCTCTTTTGGCTGGAACCTGTTTACCTCATCAGCAAGGCTGTTATGGGTTTCATAGATCAGGAACTCACCTGTGGTAATGTCCGCGGCCGCGATACCGAATATATTTTCTTTCTGAAAGAACCCGAGGATAAAATTATTTTCCTTGGGACTGTCGGGCTGAAAAGTCCCCGGGGTGACCACCCTGACGACTTCCCTTCTTACAATCCCCTTCGCGTCTTTGGGGTCTTCGACCTGTTCACATATGGCGACCTTGTAGCCGGCCTTAACGAGTTTTGCAACATAGTTGTCGGATGTAAAATGCGGAATGCCGCACATCGGCAGAGGTTCCGCCTTGCCCTTGTCCCTTGACGTGAGCGTTATCTGCAGGATCTTTGAAGCAGTCACCGCATCAGGGCCGAACATTTCATAAAAATCCCCGAGGCGGAAAAAGACTATGGCATCAGGATAATTACTCTTGATATCGTGATACTGTTTCATTAATGGAGTCAGTTCAGACATATGAAAATGTGTCCTGAAATTTATGGATGATTTGTGACAGTTATGATTATGTCGTAAAGAACGTTCAACTATAACATAATAATAAAAACATAGAAAAGGGCTGAGGTATTTTCAGTAATTCCCAACTTGTTCAGGAGGGTATCAGGAAGAATTATTCTTCAAAATTAAATAATTCTTTTTATCAAAGCGGTGAAGCAATAACTGCTTCAAGCTGTTTTCTGACAGGGGAGATTAAGCAGTGTCGGTAGAAGGATTTATTGGCTCGGGGGAAATATTATCTTCACTAATGTTTAACAGGGAAGCTCTGGTATTGCTGACAAAATCGAGATATTCTTTTGAAGTGTTCAGGAGCCCGACCCCTATGCCGCTGCCTTCATTATGGATCAACTGTTCGGCCGCCCTCACTGTCCTTTTGATTTTGACAGGGATTGATATGGTGTGCGAATCCAGGAGAATGATCGCGATAAAAATGGAGTTAACAGGAAAACTCATCTTTGTGGATATAAACATTCCATTTTCCGAAAGATTGGTTACGATCCCTGTATATACCATATTGCCGTAAAACAATCTTGACTGCAGTTTAACAGGCACCCTCTGGAATACTCTTTTTTCCATATAGTAGTTTCCGGTTGAAGCTTCGGCACTGTTTAACCCCTGCAAAAAATGGTCACCAATTTTTTATCACATGGCAATGAAAAAGTCAATAATGAAGATAGTGAGGATGCCCGTCAGATGTAGTTGCAAGTCAGCAGCTTCATGCTCGACCCCGTGAAGCTGTCGTCGTTACAGTACGGCAGATCCCGGAAACATATCAAACGTATGTAAGCCAGGATTTGTAAGCCTGTGCCTCTCCCTTAACAATCCTGAAGAACAGGGCCTGGAGTTTTTTAGTAACAGGGCCGGGTGTACCTTTTCCTATAATCCTTCCATCCACTTCACGAATGGGGGTAACTTCCGCTGCGGTCCCGGTAAAAAAGGCCTCATCTGCGATATAAACTTCATCTCTCGTAATGTTTGCCTCGCCCACCTTTATCTTTTCTTTCCGGGCCATCTCCATGATGCTCTTTCTTGTGATACCTTCAAGAACAGACGGCAGCGGCGGTGTTATCAGCATGCCGTTTCTTACAATAAAAATATTCTGGCCGGTCCCCTCAGACACGTAACCGTTTGTATCGAGTATGATGGCCTCACCATAACCACAGGCTATGGCTTCACTTTTCGCAAGGGTTGAATTAACATAGTCACCGCAGGTCTTGCTTTTTGTCATCGTCACATTCGGATGCAGCCGTGTGAATGATGATACCTTAACCCTGATCCCATTCTTAAGCGCTTCTTCTCCAAGATAAGCGCCCCACGGCCATACCGCTATGGCGACCCTTATCGGATTGTCCTTCGGGTACAGACCCATGGCCCCGTAGCCGATATATATCAGCGGACGTATGTAACATTCCCTGAGTTTATTTACTTTAATTGTATCAATGATGGCCTTCCCGATCTCTTCAGCGGTAAAAGGAGGTTTCATGCTCAGGATATGGCAGGAATCCATCAGCCTGTCCACATGCTCCTGTAATCTGAACACCGCTGAACCATTTTTCGCTTTATAGCATCTGATGCCTTCAAATGCACCGGTGCCATAATGCAATGTATGTGTAAGAATATGAACATTAGCCTCAGCCCAGTCGACAAATTTCCCATCCATCCAGATCTTCTTTGATTCATTAAGCATGTTCCCTCCCGAGAGTTACATATTGCGCAACGTATGTAAAATTACCCAGATTCATAAATTATTTTTTGGTATTAATCACGACCGGCAACAGAAAATCCGACACTTCCCAAATCTCTGTGTTGTTACACATAAAAACATAAAAACAAATTCGTTGTCAATAATACTCTGTCTCGTCCCATCCGTCTTTCCCGATAAGAGGAACAAAAACACATCCTGTATATGCAGATCTTTCTATTCCATGTGACGTTTTTTTCATACGGAGCAGCTCCTGAGAATATCTGCCTCCAACAGGGATGACAAGTCTTCCGTTTATTTTCAGCTGCTGCGTATACTGTGCAGGGACTTCAGGCGCTCCCGCGGTAATGATAATCCCGTCATAAGGCGCATGCTCTGTCAGACCGAGAGTTCCATCGGAAATAACCACATGTACGTTCCCGTACCCATGATCAGCAAGCAGCTTCCCTGCTTTTATAGCAAGAGACCTGATTCTTTCAACAGTGTAAACTTCTGATGCGAGCAAAGAGAGCACTGCGGACTGATACCCCGAACCGGTGCCTATTTCGAGGATCTTTTCATCTCCCTTGAGTTCAAGAAGCTCAGTCATGAGGGCAACCATATAAGGCTGGGAAATCGTCTGCCCTTGCCCGATAGGCAGGGCACAGTCATCATATGCCCTGTCCTCCAGTTCCGCGCCGACAAAAAGGTGTCTCTGCACCTTCTCCATGGCATCCAAGACCCGTTCGTCCCTGATCCCCCGGCCCCTCAATTGCGACTCCACCATTATATGGCGCTGTTTTTCGTATGACATAATAAAATAACAGGCAAGAGGCGATAGGTTATGGGTCACAGGCAATAATCAATAAAATATCCTGTTGCCTCTCACCTATAACCTGTTCTCTTTAAAATCTCCCTTGCCGCAATTATACCAGAAGCCGAGGCCTGTATAAGTCCCCTGCTTACCCCGGCTCCGTCTCCTATGGCAAAGAGGTTCCCGATCTCGGTCTCAAGGTGAGTGCCGAGCTTTAGCTGTCTTGAATAGAATTTTACTTCAATACCGTAAAGGAGGGTGTGGGGGCTGTTGACCCCGGGGGCCAGCTTATCCATCACCTTCAGCATATCAAGTATGTTTGAGATATAACGATGGGGCAGCGCAAAGCTCAGGTCTCCCGGGACCGCGTCAGTGAGGGTGGGTTTTACGCGCCCTCTGCTGATTCTGGAGGGATTTGATCTGCGGCCGGATTTGAGGTCGCCGAGCCGCTGAAGGATGACCCCTTTGCCGAGAAGATTGGCAAGCCGGGCCACATACCTTCCGTATAAATGCGGCTCATCAAAGGGTTCAGTAAAATAAGTGCTCACGAGGAGCGCAAAATTCGTATTTCCGGTCTTTTTGTTAGAATAGCTGTGTCCATTGACAATCCATACACCCTTTACATATTCCTTGACCACTTCGCCATAGGGGTTCACACAAAAAGTCCTGATCTTGTCATTGAACTTCTTTGTATAGTAGATCAGCTTCGGTTCATAAATAACTCGTGTGAGGGGTTCGAGGACCTCCGCAGGCAGTTCAACCCTTACTCCGATGTCTACCGGATTTTTCAATAATGACAAACCCATCAACTTCGCCTGCTTTTCCAGCCATAAGGCGCCCTCCCTGCCGGGAGCTACCACGACAAAATCAGAATAATAAACATCGCCGTTACCTGCCTCCACCCCAACGGCCTTCCCATGCTCAACAATAATTTTTCTGACATTTTTTGAAAACAGGATATCAACCTTCGCATCCAGTTCCGCCTGCATCCTTTTCAGCACCTCAGGACAGCGGTCGGTTCCGATGTGCCTTATTTTCGAGGGAATCAATGTCAGACCATTTTTTTCAGCAGCGTCCCTTAGGGCATTGACCTTGTCCGTGTCTCCCCCATAAACAGTAGAAGGGGCGCCATATCTGATGTATAACTCGTCCGTATAATCAATAAGCGCCTGAAGCTCATTTTCACCTGTATATCGCGACAGGTTTCCGCCAATTTCTTTTGAAAGACTGAGCTTGCCGTCACTGAACGCCCCTGCGCCTCCCCAGCCGCATAACAGCCCGCACTCCGGACATGTCTTGCACGAAACTTCATTCAACGCAGACGGACATATCCTGTCCTCAATATCAGGACCTTTTTCAATCATAAGGACCTTGATGTCTCTGCCAGAAGATACGATCTCAAGAGCGGCGAAGATACCGGCCGGCCCGGCCCCGATTATAATTACATCGTAGTGTTTCATAATGACGCAATCCTTGACCTGTGATGCGTAATCAGTGATGCGTGATCGGTAAAAAACAATCCCTGGACAAGTGTTTTATACTCATTACGCATTACACATCACTCATTACTGATTATATGTTCCAGTTCTCTTCCAGATATTTAATAGCTTCGTGGTTTGTCAGGTCGAGATGCACCGGAGTTACCGATATATAGCCCCCTTTAATGGCCTCATGGTCCGTATTCACGCCCGGCTCCCACTGCGGCACACCTCCGCCTATCCAGTAGTACTCATTTCCCCGGGGGTCATGGAGTTCCTGAATTGAGCCATCGTAATACAGTTTTCCCTGTTTCGTAATTTTCACTCCATTAATTTGGGGGCTATTCGGGACGTTAACGTTCAGCAGGGTATTGTCCGGCAGGCCTTTATCAAGGACTTTCAATGTAAGTTCCTTTGCGAAATCAGCCGCAGCCTTAAATCGTGAAGCGCTCTTCCGGTGACCTCTGTCTTTCCGGTCATTTCTTACAAGTGAAACAGCCATTGACGGCACTCCCAGCAGGGTCCCCTCAATTGCCGCAGCAACTGTGCCTGAATAACTTATGTCATCACCCATGTTGGCCCCGTTATTTATTCCTGAAACAATAATGTCCGGCCTGTGAGGCAGTATTTTATTAACGCCTATAATGACGCAGTCCGTGGGTGTGCCGTTTACATAATAAGTATTGCTGCCTGTCCTTTCAGATCTTAATGGCCGGTGCAAAGTCAGGGCATGCGCAACAGCGCTCTGTTCAGTCTCGGGGGCAACAACATAAACATCGCCGATGGATTTCAGCGTCTTTGAGAGGACCTTGATACCGGGCGATGATATCCCGTCATCATTTGTAACAAGGATCGTAGGCATCGGTTTATTCTAACAAACCACAGGATATTTGTTCTCATATTATTATCGGTTATTTCATAACTTCATTTCATTGAAGCAATCAGTAAAAAACCTGATATTACAATTAACATTTTAAAATTGCATAAAACAACTGAGATGGTATAATTAATCTGGGATCAGATACTCGTTATGATACTTGGCAATAACAGATTATCACGTAAAGACACCGGGGTTAATCATTTCAGCACGACTATATGCCTGGCAATCTTTTTAATACTATCTTTTTTATCCAAGGGCAATGCGGCTGAAACCAATGAAATTCTTGTGCTTCATTCCTATCATCAGGGGCTCGTCTGGACAGATGACATAATGAAGGGTATACACTCAGTCTTCAATACATATGACCCTCAGAATGAAATACACGTTGAATACATGGACACCAAGAAATATTTCGATGGCCTTAACGGTAAATATTTGACCCGCTTACATGATATCTATAAAGACAAATACTCTTCAAAGAAACCGGACATTATTATTTCTTCCGATGATAATGCCTTCCAGTTCCTGCTGATGCATCACGATGAATTGTTTCCCGGCATACCCATCGTATTTTGCGGTGTCAATAATTTTGAAGACACCATGATTGCCGGACATGACCACGTCACCGGAGTAATAGAATTTCTGGACAAGAAGGCCAACATTGATATCGCGCTTAAACTGCATCCGGATGCCAATGAGATTGCAATCATCACGGACACAAGCGAAACCGGAAAAGCCAACAGAATAATGCTTGAACAATTGGCCGGTGAATACAAAGACCGGGCTGAGTTCGTGTTTATTGACAAAGATAACACAGGCCTGACACTTCAGGAACTGCTTGACAAACTCAGGCGATTACCGGAAACGAGTATAGTTTATTACTCTGACTTTTTAAGGAACAGAGATGAATACATAGTTCAGGAGACAGCCGTACCGCAGATTTCCGCAACATCCAGACGCCCCATATACACTCATTATGATGAAATTCTGGGACTGGGAGTTGTCGGGGGAAAACTGGTCAACGGCTTTTCGCATGGCCGTAAAGCCGCTCAGATGGCCTACGATATTTTGCGGGGCAAGCCGGTGAGCAGTCTGCCTGTATATAAAGAAAGCATCAATACGCTGATGTTTGATTATAAACAGTTAAAGCGTTTTGGCATAGACAAGAAGGACCTGCATAAAGGGAGCGCGATAATCAACAGGCCCTTTTCCTTTTACAGGGAGTACAGGCAATTGGTCTGGGCGGTACTGGGAGTATTTTCCACGCTGGTGATTTCGCTGATAACTATTTCCATTAATGTGATAAAACGAAAAAAGGCTGAAGAGAAGCTGAAAATGGCGCATGACGAACTTGAAGAAAAGGTAAAAGAACGCACAAGAGAGTTAAGCAAAGCCAACGCTGATCTTCACACGGAGATAAGGGAGCGAATCAATACGCAATCTATGTTGAAAGAAACCCAGCAAAAACTCGAAAAGGCGCAGGCAATAGCCCGTGTCGGAAACTGGGAGTGGGTCATCCTTTCCAACACGGTTGAATGGTCGAATGAAGTTTTCAGACTATACGGTTTGGACCCGGAAAAGGACCGTCCGCATTATGATACTGTTATCAAAGCACTCTCCCCTGAATCCAGTGACGCATTTATTAACGCTGTCGAAGATTCCCTTAAATACGACAAGCCCTTTGAAGGTGAGTACAGCATCATCCTCCCGGACGGTACCAGGAAATTTATTTATGTAAAGGGGGAAGTAATCCGCAGCGCAGAGGGTAAGCCGTTAATTATGTTCGGCATAGTCCAGGACATTTCAGAGCGTAAAGAAATGGAAAACCAGATAATGTCAACCCTCAAGGAAAAAGAAATCCTCATGAGGGAAATACACCATCGGGTCAAAAACAATATGACCGTGATATCCAGCATGCTCTCATTACACTCCAGACTCATCAGGAATAAACAGGACCGTCAGATATTTGATGAAGCACAGGCCAGAATAAAGGCCATGGCCATTATCCATGAAAAGCTTTATCAATCCGGCGATATGTCCAAAATAAATATCTCAGATTATATCAGGGACCTCCTGGGAGAAATATCCTCGTCATATGCTGTCAATAGAGGAAGGATCGTCATCAGCACGGACATTCAGGACATCACTCAGAGCATAGACGATGCCATCCCCTTCGGTTTAATCGTGAATGAACTGATCTCCAATGCCATGAAGCATGCTTTCCCGGAATCAGGAGAGGGAGAGATAAAAGTTAAAATAGCTTTGAACGGGACAGGCAAAGTGACCCTGTCGGTCTCAGACAACGGGGTAGGCATACCGGATGATGTTGATTCCAGGAAGTCCGCTTCACTCGGCCTGAACCTCGTTGACGCTCTCGTAAGACAGATCCGGGGAGAACTGAAATTACATAAAGACAACGGGACCAGATTTGATATAACCTTTCCAGGGAGGCAGTCATGACGCAGAAAAGGATCATGATCGTGGAAGATGAGGGTGTCACCGCTATTGCAATCAGGACAAGTATTCATGACATGGATTACGCTGTGACATCATTGGAAGTATCGGGCTCAAATGCGGTAAGGCAAGCGGCAGAGGACAGGCCGGACCTTGTGTTAATGGACGTGGCCCTTTCAGGAGAGATGGACGGTATTGAGGCAGGAGACATAATACAGAAGACGTTAGGTATCCCCGTAATTTATCTCACGGCCTTTTCAGACCGGGAGATAATGGACCGTATAAAAGCCACCAGGCCTTTTGGTTATATTATAAAGCCGTTTAACGAATATGAGTTACGAATGGCAATTGACATTGCTTTATATAAAGACACGATGGAGCGGCAGCTCCAGAACCAGAATGATCTGCTTGTCCACATCATAGATTCTCTGACCCATCCCTTTTATGTCATCAACGTCAATGACTACTCGATCATGTTTGCTAATACAGCGGCCCGGTTGAACGGGGGCCCCGAGGCGTTGACATGTTATGCCTTTTCTCACTCGCGAAACACACCATGCAATGATATAGATCATCCATGCACTATTGCCAGAATAATGGAAACAGGGGAAAGCGCCATCCTCGAACACATCCATTATGACAGGTCAGGAAATACCAGAATTGTAGAAGTCCACGGGTATCCCATATTTGACGACAAAGGGAATATTACCCAGGTGATTGAATATAACATTGATGTCACAGAACGCAAAATGATGGAAAAGAAACTGGCTGATGCGGCAGTCACCGACGAGTTGACCGGGCTTTTCAACAGGCGCGGGTTCTTCACCCTCAGCGAGCAGCAATGCAGACTTGCAGACCGTCACGGCAAAAGGATGTCGCTCCTGTACATAGACCTGGACGGTTTCAAGACCATAAATGATGAGCTCGGCCATAACACGGGCGATGAGGCCCTGAAAGATACTGCAGACATCCTCAGAAAAACGTTCCGCAAGTCTGACATCATCGCCCGTATCGGCGGAGATGAATTTGCCGTCCTGTTGACAGAACCTGCTGATACTCATGCTGATGATGTTGTCATTGCCCATGTCTTGGACAGGTTCAACCTTCACAATAAACAGGGCAGCCGCAAATATGAGTTATTGCTCAGCATCGGCATAGCGCATTACGATCCTCAGAGTCCGGGTTCCGTTGATCAGCTCTTAAACCAGGCTGATGCGCTCATGTATGAAGACAAAAGACGCCACAAGGTTGAGGACAGGGTAAACCCGATATTAAGGAAAGACAACCTCGAACGGCGCATATACAAGCGTTTCAGAACAGAAGACGACTGCTGGGCGGAGCTTGATATTTCAGGCAGGGTAAAAATACTGGACATCAGCCTCGGCGGGGCGCGTGTTGTCGCGTCCCATCCTTTGAGCACTGACATTATATATAAGATAAAAATATGCCCGGCTGAAGGGCAGGAAATATGCCTTGCCGGCATCGTAGTCTGGGCCTCCACTTTGGAATCCGGCCCCGGGAAAGAAGGGCTGTTTCTTTATTCGGGGGGGATCAAGTTCATTGAGATCAGCGACAGTCATAAAATGTCACTGGATAAACTCTCCGGATCTTTTAATCCGCTTTGATATGATCAGGGCAATCATATTTGATTACGGCAACGTAATATCCGGAGTCGACAACAACCTCTTCCTGGAAAGAATTTCCGGTTTCTGTGACAGGTCCGTCCCTGAATTACACAAGCTGATTTATGAGGACTCAGGCCTCCCTGCTCAGTATGAAACAGGGTTGATAACATCTGACGGGTTCTATGATAAAATCTCAGAGCTGTGCGGCCTGAAGATGAAACGGGCGGAATTTATAACCGCATTCACCGATATCTTCACCCCGATTGAGGAGACAACCAGCCTGATCAGACAGTTAAAGGCCAACTATAAACTTGCCCTGCTTTCCAACACCAACGAATGGGACTTCGAACATGAGATCAGGAAGAATGAGAGTTTCCCTCTTTTTGATACGGTGACCTTATCGTTTGTTGTCGGAGAAATGAAACCGGGCAGAAACATCTATATGGATGCGCTCGGTAAATTAAACGTACATCCTGAAGAATGCATCTATATTGATGACATCAGGGAATATGCTGAAGCAGCCACCGCGATCGGGATTGCCGGAATCCATTACGTGTCCCACGAACAGTTGCTGGATGCATTCAGAAGTCTCAATGTCCGCATCTGATAATGAAGACATCAGCCTCAGCGCCCCGGTGCAAGGAACTTTAAGGCAGCGGCGCTTCCCAGGTCCTTTTGAAAAGCGCCGGCTGAATTCATGCAACTACACTATCGATTATGCCTCGTGAATAACCTGTCCTTCCTCCATTTCCGGATGGTTCAACAGGACCAGCGCCTCAGATGGCGGGATATCCCACACCTCCACGAAAGCCGCGCCATTGGGCGGGCTGTGCACGGGAACCCTGGACCAGACAGCATAGGCAGCCGTGAACTCCTTCAGTTCGGGATCAACGGAGGTTGTGTTTAGTATTACGAACATGTGACTTCCCGGAGGATTCAACGTCGCGTCCACCATAATAATATTTATCATCAATACGTCCTCATGTCTTGACGTTATTCATTTATTTTTTGACATATTTTCTTCCGGGAGATAAATCAGGAAATAAAAGGAGGAGGTTGGGAAAGCTATATCTCAAGTATATCTTTCAGCGTTCGAAGGTCCTGCCCTACCAGTTCCGCATCCGCAGCATACTGTTCCTCAGACATATCAGGCAAACGAAACAGGGTGAACATCATCTCACTGCCGGAGCCGTTAGGCACGACACGCATGGGAACGTAAACCTCAACCCCGGGTGCTGGAATAACATAATGGTCAAGAACGCCAAAATGATTCTTCTCTGCAAGCCTGATTTTCACCTGTCCCTGCGGGGTCATGGCAATCCATTCACCATTAGATTTTTCAATCGACTTACAAAATGTCGTCGCCCATACAGGCATATTCTCAAGCTCCGAGACAAAGTCATAGACTTTATTAAAATTACAGTTGATTGATATGCTTAGAGTTCGTGATATGGCAGTCATTGTGACTTAGCTTCTCCTTTCTGTTATCTTGTCCAGGATCAATATGTAGAACCTTTGCTTCATGGCCATTATATATTCCATATTCCGGCATTATCTTTTGTGTACAATTATATCAGATTCCCGAACGGGGGCTTTAGCTTCCCCGCCTCCGGATTATTCTGTTCTAAAAGAGTTGCGTCGTATGTATTGGCATTGCTTTTGAAGGAGGGTAAAGATTATTTCCTGCAAGAGAGGGATTAGTGTATTAGGCTTGCCAAAGACTTCGGCATGAACTAAAGGATTCTGATAACTTAAATTCATAGATGCCAGACTGTTTGTTGTTATTGAGAATACCTGCTTATCTTCAAGATGCACAAAGGTCAGAGAATAACCATATCATCATGTTATCAATAAGCTGTGAGAGTTTATAAAGTTGAGGAGTACACCTACAAGTCAACGCCGTTCAATATGCTTCAAATACAAGACGTTCCCCATGGACTCCACTCCGTAGCGTTTTTACCGCAGACGCAAGGTTTCTCTTAAAATAAATGTGCGTGCCGATGTTGGCGATCAAAGTTACGTGCAGTAGTTCTCACATAAAATAGATCAGTCAGGAAGGAAAGAGCGTTGTGCCCTTTCCCCTGACAAGTTCATTTTATTTACTGCTCATCACATTCCCGGCGTGTACCAGATCGGACTCGTGTAGGCCCGTTCCTGGAGTGTCATGGCCGTGCCGTCTAGGGGCTTCACACCGAAGCGCTTCGCGTCATATGCCGTCCAGCGCGGGGTCGGGATCTCGATCACACGCGCATAGTAAAATGCTTTGAGCGACGGGTCAAAGTCAGGGTCTTTCCAGACCGTGATCAGCTCAGGAGCTCCAATTGTGTTGGTCCACGTCGCGTTCGCCACATCCACAGTACTGCCGACCGGCGTCTTGCAGCGGCCGTCTGCCTCGATCTTGCGTCCTCCCGATACCGCTACGTCGTAGATTTTTTCCTGGACCTTGCCGTCCTTGTCAACCCAGCCTTTAATGATCTGTATGCGGTCGAGGTTTGCGCCGATGGGGTCCTTCAATGCCGCAGCTATGAATGTCGGTGACTTGCCCTTCGGCGCGTTCGTAATATCGCCACCCATGGGCACGCCCTTGGCATAGCCGATGGCAGCAGGCATACGGTTATGCGCGTCCTCAGGCTGGTAGTTCCAACCGCCGAAAAAGCGGACTAACATGCGCGGGCCAGTGGTGGCATAGGTCTCGCGGCGCTGCATGGCGTCAAAGATCGCTGCGCGCGTATTCTCCATCGCCCAGACAGCCGCGTAACCGGATGAAGATACTTCCCAGTCCATGATCTGAACACCGATCTTTGGATTGCTCATAAACTTCGCATGCAGCCGCTCAGGGCTCGGCTCACTAATGCTGACCTTGCCGAAGAAGTTCTCCTCCTCCACCGCTGCAAGGCCGGTGTGCGCATCGGTGCTGCCGATCATGCCGAACTTGTACGGATTCACGCCGAGCTTTGCTTCAAGTACGAGCCCGTTCTTCAGCGCCGCCCGCGCATACTCGAATTCAAACATATCATTCGTCTT
>Ga0079037_100000984_pt1 | contig 14132 bp, 12 predicted proteins | sample Mud3Dept4metaG_FD_71479 | JGI IMG/M metagenome (GOLD analysis project Ga0079037, IMG submission 71479) | Freshwater wetland microbial communities from Ohio, USA, analyzing the effect of biotic and abiotic controls - Mud 3 Core 4 Depth 4 metaG | ecosystem: Environmental > Aquatic > Freshwater >... | reverse complement strand
TGGCGAAAATGCGGGAAAATATCTGCAATCGAGTTTAGCATGGGGGCCGGGCCGTCCCGGGTCGCCGCCGGCGCACTCGGCGGTGCCGCGCACCCCCCGCGTTTCCCTTCGCCGCCGCCGACGCTCCGATGACGATTCCCGCCGCTCCCGCCCTGCCCGCCACGCTGATCGATCGCCTGCGCCGCGCGCGCTCCGTGGCCGCGCTCACCGGGGCCGGCGTGTCGGCGGAATCCGGCGTCCCGACCTTCCGCGACGCGCAGACCGGGCTGTGGGCGAGCTTCGATCCGCAGCAGCTCGCGACCCCGTCCGCCTTCGCGCGCCGGCCGAAGTTCGTGTGGGACTGGTACGCGTGGCGGCGCGAGAAGGTCGGCGAGGCGAAGCCCAACCCCGGTCACTTCGCGCTGGCCGCGATCGAGCGGCGCGTCCCCGAGTTCGTGCTGATCACGCAGAACGTCGACGGCCTGCATCAAGCCGCGGGCAGCGTGAGCGTCGTCGAACTGCACGGCAACATCCGCCGCGTGAAATGCTCGCGCGGCTGCGGCGTCGTCGCGACGTGGGAAGACGCGGCACCGGACGAGCCCCCGCGCTGCGCCGCCTGCGGGGCGTTCCTGCGACCCGACGTCGTGTGGTTCGAGGAGATGCTGCCGCCGGCGGCCCTCGACCGGGCCGAGGACGCCGCCTCCCGTTGCGACGTGCTGCTGGTCGTCGGGACGTCCGCCGAGGTCTATCCCGCCGCGGCGCTGCCGGACGCCGCGCGGCGGCACGGGGCCATGGTGGTGGAGATCAATCCGCAACCCACCGCGCTGTCCGCGGACGCCGACCACGTCCTGCGCGGGCCGGCCGGCATCGTGCTGCCGGCGCTGGTCGCCGCCGTCTGGCCATCGCCGTGAAACGGGGGGTCAGATACGTGTGAAAAGGGGTCAGATACGTAACAAAGCGATTCGCAGCGCGGAATCCGCGCTGCGAATCGCTTTGTTACGTATCTGACCCCTTTTCACCGTCGCCACCGGTCGGCGGCAGCGGCGACAGGTAGCCGATCGCCAGCAGCAGGACGCCCACGCCCAGGAACGCGACAACCCGCGACAGGCCGGACAGCGCGTTGAGGTCGACCAGGAACAGCTTGCCGACGACCACGGCCAGCAGGCCCGCGCCGACCATCCACAGCGGGCGCAGCCCCCGCCGCGTCGCGGTGAACATCACCGCCAGCGCGGTCGCGCTCCACGTCAGCGTGAGCGCGGCCTGCAGCGGCTTGGACGCCATCAGCGCCGGCAGCCGCCAGGGCACGTCGCCCCAGTGGTGCGCGGTGCGCAGCACGACGCCGTTGAGCGCGACGAACAGCCCCGCCCCGAGCCAGGCGTAGAGGGATGAAACGCGCAGGCCCGAGAAACGCCGCGCCCAGACGAAGGCCGCGATGCCCACGGCCGCCAGCGTGAGATCGAGCGGGTTGGCGAGCGGCAGGTAAGGCAGCGGCGAGGCGTCGCCGGGCGAGAGTGCGTTGACCGCGAAGAACCACAGCGCGAGCAGCGCGGCCAGCGGCGTGCCCGCGCCGACGGCATAGGCGTCGCCGTGCGCCGCGAAGGGCCAGCGCGGATCGTCGCGCCACCGGGTGACGACCCACAGGCACGCGGCCGCGGGCAGGGCGGCCGCGCACGCCACCCACACGGTCTGCTCCGGCGTCCAGCGGCCGACCCATTCGCTCGCTTCCCACGCCAGTTGCGCGGTCAGCGCGAACACGGAAAACGCGTGGACGAAGCGCGGCCATCCGGCGGCGCCCCGCGGGCCGCTCCCGGCAGGGACCTCCGCCGGCGCGCGCGCATCCGCCGCGCGCAGCGCGAACGCGTGCACGACCCACGCCGCCGGCCACACCAGCCAGCCGACCATCGTCAGGGTCGTCCGCGCGCGCTCGAAATCGGCGACCGCGGCGACGAGCATCACCGGCAGCAGGGCGACGCCCACGGTGGCGAGCCGCGGCCAGCGCGCCGCGCGGCCGACCACCAGCGCCAGCGCGACGCTCGCGACGACCCAGCCGAGCGCCGCGTGCACCTCTTCCGCCCGGTCGAGGTGGCGGACGACCTCCATGCCGCCGGCGGCGAGCCACCACGCAGCGCCCCAGCCGAACACCAGCGGCGTCACCGGCCGCTCGCGCGCCGGCAACGCGTCGCCCGCGCGATCGGCCAGCCAGGCGGTCACCAGTCCCGACAACGCGATGAGCATCGCGCCGATGAAGTAGCCGTTGGCGAACAGCGGTTCGTCGGCGGTGACGCCGCCCGACCACGCGAATGCGGCGCCCGCGGCGAGCTCGACCAGCAGCGCGAACCCGCGCGCCAGCGGCGACGCCTGGCGGACGCCCAGCCAGTAGACGCCCGCGGCCTCGACCGCCCACAGCGCGGCCGTCCATTGGTCGTCGAACGCGAACGGGATCGCCAGCGTGGCGAAGATCACCGCCAGCGCGAAAAACGCCTGCGCCAGCAGCGCGAGCGCCGGCTCCGGGCGCCGGCGCAGCGCGAGATGCAGCACGCCGTAGACGCCGGCCACGGCCACCGCGCTCCAGGCGGCGCCGTAGCGGTAATCGCTCACCAGCGCGGCCTGCAGCACGAAGCCGGCCAGCGGCACGCCGAACACCAGCAGGCCGTCGACGGGACGCCTGACCTCGAGGGCGCCGCGCCGCGCCTCGAGGATCGCAATGGCCACGTAGAAGGCGAAGAAGAGCGCCAGGAACGGCTCGACCGTCGCGAAATGCTCGCTCGCGTAATAGCGCCGGCCCCAGAACAGGCCCAGCGCGAAGGTGAACACGAAGCCCAGCACGTTGAGCGAGCGCCACGCCCGGCGCCAGGCAAGCGCGAAGATCGCGCCGTTGAGGATCGCGAAGTAGCCGAACAGCGGCAGCGGCGCGCCGCGCGTCGCCGCCAGCATCGGCGCCAGGAAGCCGCCGGCGAGCGCGAGGCCGGCCAGCGCCTGTGAGTCGGCGCGCAGCGCCAGCCCGACGGTAAGGGCGGCAACGGCGACGAGCAGCGCGATCGCCGCCTCGTTCGGCAGCACCGCGTACAAGCGGAAGGCAGCGTAGGTCGTGAGGTACAGGATGCCGGCGCCGGCGCCCTGCAGCGACAGACCGTAGCCGGGCCGCGCGCTGGCCAGCCGAATCCCGAGCGCAATGAGCGCCGTCCCGGCCACGGCGACCGCCGCCAGCCGCCATTCGATCGGCAGGGTGAAGTGCTCGGCGAAGTAGCGCAGCAGGAACGCGACGCCGAAGAACAGCACGACGACGCCGATCCGGGTGAGCGCATTGCCGCCGGTGAGCCACGCCCATACCGGATTGGCGCGGGGCGCGGGTGCCGCCGTGGCCGGGGCCGATTCGGGCGCCGGCATCGGCTCGATGAGGCCGGTCGGCGCGCCCGGCAGTACGACCGCCTCCGCCGCCGGCTCCGCCACCGGTTCCGCCACCGGTTCCGCCACCTGCTCCGCCACCGGTTCGGGCCACGCGGCGCCGCCCTGCGCGCGCTCCAGCGCCGCGATGCGCGCTTCGAGCTTCGCCACGCGTTCGATCAACGCCGCGTCCTGCGCCGCCGTCGCAAACAGAGGCGCGGCCGCGGCCACCGACCCGGGCTTCCGGTGCGCGTCGCGCGCTCGCTTGCCGATGATCGCCGCGCCGGCGAAAAACCCGACGAGCCCGCCCACGATCGCGCCCCACTCTCCCCACAGCGCGTGGCCGGCCAGCGCGCCGGCGAGCAGACCGATCAACGCGGCCATGGCTTCGCGGCGCAGGGCTTCCGGTTCATCGACGCTCGCCGCGCAGCGCGAGGACGATCGCCTGCAGCTCTTCCGGCGCGACGTGCTCGGGCGGTATCGGCGGCCCGGCGATCAGCGCGATGCGCGAGAAGATCCCGCGCAGCCGGCGCATCGCCTGGCCGCGGTGCGACCGGCTGAAGAAGCTGCCCCACAGCCCGGACAGCGCCAGCGGCACCACCGGGACCGGTGTGGTGGCGATCATCTGCTGCACGCCCGGCCGGAACGGACTCAATTCGCCGGTTTCGGTGAGCCTGCCCTCGGGAAAGATGCCGACGATCTCGCCGGCCGCCAGCGCCGCCGCCGCCTCGGCGAACGCGCGGTCCTTCATCGCGGGGTCCTCCTTCGCCGGCGCGATCGGTATCGTGCGCATGGCGCGGAAGACGAACGACAGCACCGGTATCGCGAAGATGCGGTGATCCATGACGAAGCGGATGGGGCGGCGCACGCTCGCCGCGATGACCATCGCGTCGACGTAACTCACGTGGTTGCAGACGACGATGCAGGGCCCCTCCTCCGGGATGTTCTCGAGCCCCTCCTCGCGCACCCGGTACATGGTGTGGACCAGCAACCACGCCAGGAACCGCATCAGGAACTCGGGGACCAGCCCGTAGATGAAGACGGCGACCGCGGCGTTCATCAGCGCCGTCACGAGGAAGAGCTGCGGAATCGACAGCCCGGCCTCCAGCAGGCCGATCGCGACGCCGGCCGAGGCCACCATGAACACCGCGTTGAGAATGTTGTTGGCGGCGATGATCCGCGAGCGGTACGCCGGCTCGGAGCGCTCCTGGATCAGCGCATACAACGGCACGATGTAGAAGCCGCCGAACATTCCGATCATCACCAGGTCGAAGGCCACGCGCCAGTGCGCCGGGTCGGCGAAAAAGACGCCGACGCCCGCGACCCCGGTCGCGTGGAGCTGGCGGCTCGCGAGCCACAGGTCGAGCGCGAACACCGTCAGCCCGATCGAGCCGAAGGGCACCAGCCCGAGCTCGACCCTGCGCCCGGAGAGGCGCTCGCACAGCAGCGACCCCACGCCGATGCCGACCGAGAACAGCGCGAGCAGCAGCGTGACGACGTGCTCGTCGCCGCCGAGAACGTCCTTGCTGAAGCCCGGAAACTGCGCGAGGAAGATGGCGCCGTAGTACCAGAACCACGAGATCCCGAGCATCGACAGCCAGACGACGCGGTTGCCCTGGGCGAAGCGCAGGTTCTTCCAGGTCTCGGTGAACGGGTTCCAGTTGATGCGCAGATCGGGGGCGACCGCCGGCGTGAACGGCACGCCGCGGCTCACGAGATAGCCGGCCAGCGCCACGGCGACGGCGACGCCGCCGGCGATGACCGGGCCCGTTCCGGGGATCGCGACGACGAGTCCACCGAGGATGGTGCCCAGCAATATGGCGACGAACGTGCCCATCTCGACCAGCCCGTTGCCGCCGACGAGCTCCTCGGGCTTCAGGTGCTGCGGCAGGATCGCGTACTTGACCGGTCCGAACAGCGTCGAGTGCACGCCCATCAGCGCCAGCGCGGTCAGCAGCAGCGTGAGATTCCGCTGCCAGAAGCCGGCGAGGCCGATGGTCATGATCGCGATCTCGAACAGCTTGACCCAGCGGATGAGCCGCGACTTCTCGAACTTGTCGGCGAGCTGCCCGGACGTCGCCGAAAAGAGCATGAACGGGGCGATGAACACCGCGCCGGCGAGGTTGACCAGCGCGTTCGCATCGAGGCTCGTCATGCTCGCCGCGTGGAACGCCGCGAAGATGACCAGCGCGTTCTTGTAGATGTTGTCGTTGGCGGCGCCCAGGAACTGCGTCCAGAAGAACGGCGCGAAACGGCGTTGCTTCAGGAGATCGAACTGGTTGGGCGTGTGCATGCGTGGTCCGGAGGCGCCGCGGAAAGTTGCGCCGATGTGCGGATGTTACGTCAGCGGGAGGCGTGCCGGCGCGCGCGCGTGGGCGCACGGATGCGCGGACCGACACCGCGGGAGCGCCGGCGCGGCGGCCCGCCGTCCGGCACGCTACAATGCCGCCGCCCGGCCGCGCGAACGCGCCGCCCTGTTTCCCCGTCCTTCGGCCCCCGCCCGATGCGCCAGTATCTCGACTTCATGCGTCATGTCCGCGACCACGGCGTCGCCAAGCAGGATCGCACGGGCACCGGCACCGTGTCGGTGTTCGGCCACCAGATGCGCTTCGATCTCGGCGCGGGCTTTCCGCTGGTCACGACCAAGAAGGTCCACACCAAGTCGATCATCCACGAGCTGCTCTGGTTCCTGCGCGGCGAGACCAACGTCCGCTCGCTGCAGGCGGCCGGCGTCACCATCTGGGACGAGTGGGCGGATGCGCACGGCGAGCTGGGCCCGGTCTACGGCTATCAGTGGCGGAGCTGGCCGGCGCCCGACGGGCGCCACATCGACCAGATGGCGAACGTGGTCGCCGAGATCCGGCGCAACCCCGATTCCCGCCGGCTGATCGTTTCGGCCTGGAACGTCGGCGACATCCCGCAGATGCGGCTGCCGCCCTGCCACGCGTTCTTCCAGTTCTACGTGGCCGGCGGGAAGCTGTCGTGCCAGCTCTATCAGCGCAGCTGCGACATCTTCCTCGGCGTGCCCTTCAACATCGCCTCCTACGCGCTGCTCACGCACCTGGTGGCGCAGCAGACCGGTCTCGGCGTCGGCGATTTCGTCTGGACCGGCGGCGACTGCCACCTCTACGTCAACCACCTGGCGCAGGTCGACCTGCAGCTCGGCCGCGAGCCGTTCCCGCTCCCCCGCCTCGTCATCCACCGCAAGCCGGCTTCGCTGTTCGACTACCGCTACGAGGACTTCGAGATCGCCGGCTACCAGTGCCATCCGGGAATCAAGGCCGACGTCGCCGTCTGAAACGGGGTCAGGTCCGATTTCCCAAAAAAAAAGCCCGCCGGGAGGAATTTAGCGGGCAAGGGGGATTCGGTAACCCCGGGGCCATGCTGCCCTTCGGGGTGCTTCGGCGGCTGGCTTGGGGCCAACCCCGATCAGGTGTTCGTGGTCGCGATAGCGCTGTCCTAGAGGATGCTCCGCGCGGCGACGACGCGATCGGCCAAAGCCTCGAACGCTTCGCGCTGCGACGCCGAGGGCGATTCCTCGCCGCGACCGGACGCCGGGGCTTCGCTCGCGGCTTCGCCCTGGCCGGCAAGCCAGTACTGCGCGAATTCGGGAGAGAAGGTTTCCATGGTCGTCGGGGCCGGTCTGCACGTTACCCGAAGCAATCCGTGTGCCAAGCGCTGGCTACGGGCCGGGATCAGGCGCGGAATCGTGCTTTCCCCCTATGACAGCGTGCTGAGCGTGCCGTCCGGCGCTTGCTGCACCGCGCAAGGCAACGGTGCCAACTTGTCGCACGCCGCCGACAACTCCCGGACGCGATATCTCAAGTCGTTGAATTCGCAAGCGATACGCTGTCGCCCATGCCCGACAGTCGCCGCTTCGGCCAGCGCAACCGGCGACAGACCAGGCGATCGCCGCCGAAGCCGGGCGGCCTGGGAGCGTGCCCGGGTCCATGACGCGCCGCCCACCGACGGCGGATCGGCCCGCCGCGGGGTCAGGGGGCCTTCGCTTCCTTGAACATCGCCGGCTCGAGCCGGTGCCGCTGCAGCAGCTTGTAGAACTCGGTGCGGTTGCGCTTGGCCAGCAGCGCCGCCTGGGTGACGTTGCCCCCGGTGATCTTCAGCAGCCGCACGAGGTAGTCGCGCTCGAACTGCTTGCGCGCCTCCTCGAACGGGACGAGCGCGCTCTCGTCCTCGCGCAGCGCGCTCTGGACGAGCGACGCGGGAATCACGCCGGTCGTCGCCAGCGCCACCGACTGTTCCAGCAGGTTCAGAAGCTGGCGCACGTTGCCCGGCCACGGCGCCGCGACCAGCATCGCCATCGCGTCGGGCGCGAGCGAGGGCACGGGCTTCTTGTAGCGTTCGGCGAGCTTGCGCAGGAAATGCGTTGCCAGCAGCGGGATGTCTTCACGCCGGTTGGCGAGCGACGGCAGCCGGAGCGAGACGACGTTGAGCCGGTAGTAGAGGTCTTCGCGGAACTGGCCCGTCGCCATGTGGGCGTCGAGATCGCGGTGCGTCGCCGAGATGACGCGCACGTCGATCGGAATCGACTGCGTGGCGCCGACCGGGCGCACTTCGCCTTCCTGCAGCACGCGCAGCAGCTTGACCTGCAGCGCGAGCGGCATGTCGCCGATCTCGTCCAGGAAGATCGTCCCGCCGTCGGCCGCCTGGAACAGGCCCTTGTGCGCCTGGACCGCCCCGCTGAACGCGCCGCGGGCGTGGCCGAAGAGCTCGGACTCGAGCAGCGGCTCGGGTATGGCGCCGCAGTTCACCCCGATGAACGGCTGGTCGCGACGCGGGCTCGCCCGATGGATCGCGCGGGCGAGCAGCTCCTTGCCGGTGCCCGATTCCCCGTAGATCAGCACGCTCGCGTCGGAATCCGCGACCAGCCGCGCCTGCCGCAGCAGGTCATCCATCCTGGGGCTGCGGGTGATGATGCCCGCGCGCCATTCGCCGGAGTCTTCCTGACCCGGCGCCGGCGCGTCGCCCGCGACCTTGACCGCGGCGGCGACCTTCTGCAGCAGATCCTGGCTGTCGAACGGCTTGGTCAGGAAGCCGAACACGCCGCGCTGCGTGGCCGAGACGGCGTCGGGAATGGTGCCGTGGGCGGTGAGAATGATCACCGGCAGCGCCGGGTGCTGGCGATGGATGGCGTCGAACAGCTGCAGGCCGTCGATCCCCGGCATGCGCAGGTCGGTGATCACCGCCGACGGCCGCGCGACCGCGAGCGCGGCCAGCGCGGTCTCGCCGCTGTCCGCGGTGCGCACGCGGTAGCCCGCCGACGTCAGGCGCAAGCTGATCAGCTTGAGCAGGTCGGGGTCGTCGTCGACCAGCAGAATCTCACCCATGTGCATCGTCGTCACCTCGCCCGCGAGCCCGGCGGCTAGCCGCCGCCACCACCGCCACCACCGCCACCACCGCCGCCGCCGCCGCCGCCACCGCCGGCGCCACCCCCGCCGCCGCCTCGGACCCGGTCGCGGAGGAGGCTGCGCTCCATCGCGCGGAGGGCCTCGAGCTTCTGGATCGCGACGTCAGCCTTTTGCTGCTCGTCGCGGACCGCCCGCACGCGCTCGGCGATCTGCACCTGCAGCACGATCGCCAGCTGCTTGACGGCGAGGATGCCCGGGCCGCTCTTGGCGACGTTGTCCAGCAATTGCAGCGCCCGCAGGTCGTCCTGCGGACTGGTGCGCGTCACCGAGTAGAGCATCGCCAGGCGAACGCGATTGGGGTCGGTGCGCTGCCGGGCCAGCGCCTGCGTCATCGCGGTCAGCTCGCGCCGGGCGTCCTCGACCGGCAGGCTGCCATACCGCTGCAAGTCGGCCAGCAGCCCGTTCATCTGTTGCTCCTCGGCGGAGATCTCGGCCGGGACGGCGACCGCCGATGCGGGTGCCGGGGTCCGTGCCGGGGGGGCCGCGGGCACGGTCGCCGGCGCGGGCGCGGGCGCGGCGGCGGGGGCGGCGGCGGGCGCGGGCGCGGCCGGGGCGGGTCCGGGCGCGGGGGTCACGTCGGGCGCGGGCGGAGGTTCCACCGGCTCGATCGGCGGGTACTCGATCATCGGCGCCGGGGCCGGCGCCGGCATCGCGCTCACGGACTCTTCGTAGTCGTCGGGCACGACCGGCGGCGGCGTCGCGCAGCCGGCAATCCACAACGCGGTGCAAAGCGCGACGGCACGGCGGCAGAGTCTCATCGCCCCCCCGCGACCGTGGCTGCGGACGAGGCTGCCGGCATCGCGGTCGGGCTCGCGAGCGGCTCGGGCGCCGCCGCGGCCAGCGGCAGCCACAGGCGGAAGTGCGCGCCGCGCCGGTGGTCGGCGCGATCCTGCACCTCGATCCGGCCGCCCTGGGCGAGCGCGTATTCCCGGGCGATGGCGAGTCCGAGCCCCGACCCCTTCACCCGTCCCTCCGTCGGGGCCTTGCCCTGATAGAACGATTCGAATATCCGCTCGCGCTCGCCGGGATCGACGCCATGCCCCTGATCGACGATGTCGAGCACCGCAAAGCCCGGTTCGACCGCGAGATGCAATTCGATCACGCCGGAACGCGGCGAATACTTGATTGCGTTCGACACGAGGTTGTCGATGATCGTCCGGATCCGGTCCGGATCGCCGAGGACCTGCGCCGGAAGCAGGCGGGCGTCGAAGGTCACCATTCGGGCGAAAGCGGCGAGCTTGTGCTCCCTGATCACCCGGCGCACGACGTCCGGCAGCGCCACGGGCTCGATCGCCTGCGCCTCGAATGCCCGGGTCTGATGATAGGTGAGCAGATCCTCGATCAGCTTCTGCAGCTGCAGCGTGTTCTCGCGCACGATGCGGACGATCTCGCGCTGACCTGGCGACAGCTCGCCGGCGACGCGGTCGCGCAGCAGTTCGGCGCCCTCGCGCACCGCCGTGAGCGGCGTCTTCAGCTCGTGCGACACGTGCCGCAGGAACCGGTTCTGCTGCTCCTCGAGCTCGTGGAGCCGGGACCGCAGCCATTCCAGCCGCTGCCCGAGATAGCGCAGGTCCTGCGGTCCGTTGACCTCGATCGTGTGCGTGAAGTCGGCGGTGCCCATCTGGCGGATCGCGAGGTCGAGCTGGCGGATCGGGCGCGCGATCAGCACGGCGAAGATGATGCCCAGCGCGAGCGCGATGCCGGCGGTGGCGAACGCGAGGTACAGCCACTTCTGGCGTCCCTGGGAAGCCGTTTCCTCCAGGCGGACGATGGCGCGCTCGGTGACCTGGTTGGTCGCGGCGAACGTCGCCTGCGCGCCGTCCGTGAGCCGCGCGTAGCCGTCCGCGAGGCGGGTCTGCACGTCGAGGCCGCGCTGCGGCGCGAGGAGCAGCTTGTGCAGGCGGATCTCGTTGTCGGCCAGGTCCTGCAGCGCTGCGTGCTCCCGCGGCTCGAGCGGCAGCAATGCGAGCTGGCCCAGCGTGTGGCGGAACTCCTGGCGCACGCGGCCGTAGTCGTCGACCAGCGCCGGGTCCTCCAGGATCAGGTGCTGGCGCGCGATGCGCTCGAGCGTCGACGACTGCTCGAACAATTGACGGCTGGCGCGCCCGGCCTGTGCCGCCTGCTGGACGGCTTCCCGCCCCTGCGCCTGCAGGCGCTCCAGCGAAAAGATCAGTTCGGCCAGCGCGTAAACCAGCGGCAGGCTGACCAGGAGGAAGCCGAGCAGGATGAACTTGAGGAACGAACGGGGGTAATACACGCGCGTGGCCGCTATAATCCGCGGCAATTATGACACCGGCGACCACGGGGCGAATGCACGCTCGAGAAAATTCACGGCCGGACGGGGCGGCAGCCGCCCCCGTGCCCCTCGCGCTGATCGCGGCGGTCGCCGCCAACGGCGTGATCGGCGACCGGAACCGGCTGCCGTGGCGCCTGCCGGAAGACCTGCGGCACTTTCGCGCCCTCACCACGGGTCATGCGGTGATCATGGGCCGCAAGACGTGGGAGTCGCTGCCGGGGCCGCTGCCCGGCCGCCAGAACATCGTGGTGACGCACGACCCGCACTACGCCGCCGCCGGCGCCGAGGTCGCCACCACGCTCGATGCCGCGCTCGCGCTCGTGCGCCTGCCGCCGCCGGCGTTCTGCATCGGCGGCGGCGAGCTCTACCGGGCGGCGCTCCCGCGCGCGACGATGCTGTACCTGACCGAGATCGATCGCGACTTCGAAGGCGACGCGACCTTTCCGCCGTTCGACCGCGCCGACTGGCCGGAGACCCGCCGGGAGGCGCAGCGCAGCGACGGCCCGGACGCCTTCACCTATCGCTTCGTCACGCGCGAGCGCCGCGTGCGTTGAGCCCCCGGAGCTCACTTCGTTCGCCTCCCCCCGGGGGGGCAGGCCTCCCTTGGGGCGGCCCGGCGGGAGGCCTGAGCCCCAGCACGCGGGCGCTGTCGGACGGGCTGAAGTGCTTCGGTGCCTTGGCCGGGCTGGTCACCGTCCATGAGTCGCATGTGGTCGGCTCGGGCAAGCAGGCGGCGAAGCACCCGGCGTTCCGCTGGGTCAACACGGCGCTGTCCAACTTGAAGACCTCGATGTCGGGGACCTACCATGCGTTCAAGTTCCAGAAGTATGCCGATCGGTATCTCGGGGAGATGCAGTACCGGTTCAACCGGCGCTTCGATCTCTCGGTCATCCTCAAGCGGTTCCTGCGCGCAGCCGCCTGCACCGTGGCCTGGCCCGAGCCGGCAATCCGATTGGCTGAGGTTCATCGCTAATCAGGTGCTTTCTTAGCGCAAACCCCAGCTGGCGACGCTCCTGCAGGAAATCCTCCACGCGGGACAGGATCGACACCGGCGCGCTCATGACACGCTCCCGGGCCAGGGCAACGCCACTGCGCTCAGATTGCGATGATCGAGCTTGGCGTAGATCAACGACGTATTGAGCGAGCGGTGGCGCAGGACATCGGCGACTTCCTTGAGCGAGCTGCCGCGCTCCAGCAGCTGGCGGACAAAGGTGTGGCGCAGGGCGTGGACGCGGCCATGGGCGATCCCGATGCGATGGTAGGCATCGCGCACGATCCGATGTACGGCGTAGGCGCTGATGGGCACGTCCCGCGGCGCGACATGGCGCACAAACACGGACCGGTTGACGCTCGTCGGACGCTCGAAACGCAGGTAATCGGCGATGGCGCGGCCGGTGGCCGGTGGCAGCGGCAGGATGTCCTCGCGGCGTGACTTGGTACGACGGAGCGTCACGGTCCCGGCACGCCAGTCGATGTCGTCGAGACTGAGCTTGGCGATTTCGCCGACGCGCAAACCCAGATCCAGCGCGCAGCGCACCATGGCATCAGAGCGACGTGCCGAGGTCCCCTCCCCGCCGAGCGCCGCCTCCAGACGCGCAACCTCTGCGCTGCTCAGTGTTTTGGGCAGGGAAGCCAGCTTCCACTTGATGGGATAGGCGAGCACGCCGATCAGCCCATGGACCTGATCGCCGCAGGCGGTGCGGAAGCGCAAGTAGCCGCGCAAGGCCGAGATCATGCCGGCGGCGTTACCCGGCCTACTGTAGCGTTCGCTTTGGCACGCCACGAACCGGCGCAGGCCCTCAGGCGTGAGCGCCGAGATCACGACGGGTTGGTCGCCGAACTGCTCTCGCAATAGGCGACCGACAGTCCGCAGGTGCATGCTGCGCGACTTCGGCGCCAACCCGAGCACATGGTCCATATGGGTGTCGAAGCGGCGTAGCTCCTCGTCGACCAGGGTCGTTTCCGATACCGCTTCGGGAATCACCGCCTCGGCGCGCAGGACGTGGAGCAGATGTCCGAGTGCTGCACGCAGCTCAACGCGATTCCGGCACACCGGCCGGGCGCAATCACACTGCGGCAGATGCTCGTCGAGAAATCGACTCACCAACTCCTCGTCGATGTCCTCGATGTTCAGCTGGCACTGACTCATCCAGCGCCCGAAGTGGGCGAGGCAACCGAGGTACTTCCGGAGGGTGATGGATGCATGGCGCCGTTCGGAAAGGTAACGCGCGAACGCGCCAATGTAGGCCGCCAACGGGCAGCCCGCGAGGAGCCAGTCTTTCGGTAGACGCAAAAGTTGTCCGGTCGAACTCATCATGGTCTCCTGTCGTGCGTGGATGGCACTCCAGGAAACCTGAAAATTATGTTGAGTTCACCATTGAGCTTACTCGCCCGAACTCAGCAACCACGGCATCTACGGCTGGCAGACGATCCAAACTCTACATAAACGCGAACTCTACATAGGGGTCGTTGAACTAATCCGCTCCGCGGGGCTTATTCGAGCCCATTCCGAAAGGCCAATGGACTGGCAATAGCCCGGCCCTGAATCCATTACCGGTCCCGGCCGGCACCCCAGCGACTGGCATCCCATCGTTCACACTCGCCTGCGACCCAATCCGGGTCGTTGATCGAGGATTCGACGATGACATCCCTGCGCCAGCGCATGATCACGGCCATGCAAATGCGTGGCTTCTCCCCGCGCACCCACGCGAGTTATCTCGATGCGGTGCGCGGCCTGGCCAAGTTCACCCACCGCGCCCCGGATACGCTGGAGCGGGGCGATCTCCAGGGCTACTTCGAGCACCTGGTCACCGAGCGCAAGCTGGCCCCAGCCAGCGTCAAGCTGTCCTACAACGGCATCCGCTTCCTCTACCTCGATGTGCTGGCCTGGCCCGCGCTGGACCTGGAGGTGGCCCTGCCGACGTGCCCCCAGCGCATCCCGGAGCTTCTGACCCGCGCCGAGGTCACCGCGATCCTGAACGCCTGCCCGAATGCCCGCTACCGCGCCATGCTGACCCTGCGCTATGGCTGCGGGCTGCGCTTAAGCG
>Ga0079037_100000983_pt1 | contig 14133 bp, 13 predicted proteins | sample Mud3Dept4metaG_FD_71479 | JGI IMG/M metagenome (GOLD analysis project Ga0079037, IMG submission 71479) | Freshwater wetland microbial communities from Ohio, USA, analyzing the effect of biotic and abiotic controls - Mud 3 Core 4 Depth 4 metaG | ecosystem: Environmental > Aquatic > Freshwater >... | reverse complement strand
CTCGGCGTTGGCCGTCATGTTGGCCTTCAGCTCGTTGCCGGGGTTGTCGATCGACACCTCCACCTCGAAGGTGGTGACGTTGTCCTTCTCCACCCCGATGGGGGAGATCTGCGTGACCTTGCCCTCGAACTTCTTGTCCTTGAACGTCTCGACGCTGATGCGGGCCGGCTGCCCCAGCCGCACCCGGCCGATGTCGGCCTCGTCCACCTTGCCGCGCACGAACACGTGGTCGATGTCGCCGAGCGTCATCACGAGCGTCGCGTTGGCGCCGAGGTTGAGGATCGACGAGACGGGGCTGCCCACCTCGACGTCGCGGGAGAGCACCATGCCGCGGATCGGCGCCTTGAGGGTGGCGTTGCGGAGGTCTTCCTCCACCCGCGACACAGCCGCACGCTGCTGGGCCACCTTCGCGCGGGCCTCCGACACCCGCGCCCGCGAGACGACGAGCTGGCCCTGCGCGCTGCGCTGGCGGTTGAGCGCCACTTCGTAGGCACTCTTCGCATCGTCGAGCGCCGACTGCGCCACCAGTTGCTGTTCAAATAGACTGGTGGAACGCTCCATCGCGCGCCTCGTGAAGTTCACGTCGGGGCCCTCGGCCTCGATCTGGTTCTTCTGGAGCTGCGCCTCGGCCCCCCGCAGGGCGGCCTCGGCGGCCTCGAGATTGGCCTGCTCCTCGCGCAGGCGCGCGAGCAGCTGCTCCTTGTCGAGCTCGGCGAGCGGCGCCCCGGGAGCGACCGGGTCGCCCACGTCCACGAGGAGCTTCTCGATGATGCCGTTCGCCTTCGACTTGATTTCGACCTTGGTCGTGGGCTCCACCTTGCCGGTGGCCACCACCGACTTCACCATCGTGCCGCGCTCGACCGTCGCGAGCCGAGAGGGGTCGAACTCGGCCCGGGTCCCCCTCATGCTGGTCAGGCCCAGGGCCCCAACCAGGAGCAGGGCCACCGCGCCCCCCCAATACCACCACCGCTTGCGAGACTTGGCCATGGAAGATGCCTCGACGGCCCGCGGGCCGCGTGAAGTCCGTGTCGCCCCATTGGACGGATTCACCGCGGACCGGGTTCGCCGGTCGCGAGCCGGCCCCGTCCGAGCGGGGACATTCGGAGGCCCGGTGGCGCCGCGCCGCGCGAAGGGAAGCCCGCACGCTGCCGGGGAACGGGCACGGGCGGGTATGGAACGGGCGGGTATAGAATAGGCCCGCAAGCGAGGCCTGCACACCCAATGCGCATCGGTGTTCCCAAGGAATCCTCTTCCGGCGAAGCCCGCGTGGCCCTGGTCCCGGCCCAGGTTGCGCAGCTCGTCAAGCTCAAGCTCGAGGTGGTGGTCGAAACCGGGGCGGGCGTGCCCGCCGGGTTCCCCGACGGCGAGTACGAACAGGGCGGCGCGCGACTCGTCCCGAGGGCCGAGGTGTTCGAGACCGCCGACGTCCTCCTCCAGGTCCGCGGCCCGGGCGCGAACCCGGCCGCCGGCGCGGCCGACGTGGCCCGGCTGCGCAAGGGACAGGTGCTCATCGGCACCAACGAGCCCCTCACGGCGCGGGAGGCGGTACAGGCCATGGCGGCCACCGGCGCCACGACCTTCGCGCTCGAACTGGTGCCGCGCATCACCAGAGCGCAGAGCATGGACGTGCTCTCGTCGATGGCCACCGTGGCCGGCTACAAGGCGGTGTTGCTGGCGGCCTCCTACGCGGCGCGCATGTTCCCCATGCTGATGACCGCGGCCGGCACGCTCGCTCCCGCCAAGGTGCTCGTCATCGGCGCGGGCGTGGCCGGGCTCCAGGCGATCGCCACCGCCAAGCGCCTCGGCGCCAAGGTCGAAGCCTACGACGTGCGGGCCGCCGTGAAGGAACAGATCCAGTCGCTCGGCGCCAAGTTCGTGGAGCTGCCGATCGACACCGGCGACGCGCAGGACAAGGGTGGCTACGCCAAGGCGCTGGACGAGGCCTTCTACCGGCGCCAGCGGGAGTTGCTCGCCGACGTAATCAGCACGTGCGACGTGGTGATTTCGACCGCCGCGGTCCCGGGCAAACGAGCCCCGCTACTCGTCACGGCCGACGCGGTCCGACGCATGGCCTCGGGGTCGGTCGTCGTGGACCTCGCGGCCGAACGCGGCGGCAACTGCGAGCTGACGAAGGCCGACGACGTCGTGGTGACCGAGAACGGGGTCACCATCCTCGGGCCGATGAACCTGGCCGCGAGCGTGCCGCGCCACGCCTCCCAGATGTACTCGCGCAACATCGTCACGTTCCTGCAGGCGCTCGTGGACAAGGAGGGGCGCTTGTCCATCAACCTCGAGGACGAAGTGGTGCGCGAATCCCTCGTGACCCACGAGGGCCAGGTGGCCAACCCCCGCGTGGCCGAGGCGCTGGGCCTCGCCGTCGCGGCGCACTGAGCGGGAGCCGCCACCGGGATGTGGATCCTGCAGGGATCGAGCGAGGACGCCGCGCAGACGCTCACCTTCCGAGTGCTACCGGGCTCCGCCAAGACGATGGGCCGGGCCGTGCGCGCCGACTTCGTCGTGGACGCGGCGCTGGTGTCGCGGCTGCACTGCCGCGTGCTCGCCGACAACGGCCGGCTCGAGGTCGAGGATCTCAACAGCACGAACGGAACGTTCGTGAACGACCGCCGCGTGCAGCGCGCCGTGCTGGCGCCGGGCGACCGGCTTCGGGTGGGCCGCGTCGAATTGACCGTGGTGCGCGACGCACAAGGACCGGAGTCCCCGTAGCCCGCCGCACCCGGTTGAAGCTGTCCCAGGACCGCGTGCGCGTCAGGACGCCGCCTCCAGTCTGTTCCGGGTCCCTGGTGCGCTCCTCGTGCGTCGTTCGGGGTGCACCGTCACGCTGACTGCTCAGTGGTTCACCCGTCGGAGTCCAGCATCCCGGCACGCGCACCCCTGAACCGTGAACCCTGAACGGACCAGGAACCACGAACCGGGAACCACGAACAGTCCGTTTCGGGGTCAGCCCGTGGCCTGGCCTTTCAGGGCTGGGCTACACGAGGAACGGGTTGCTGCGCCGCTCCTCGCCGATCGTCGTCTCCGGCCCGTGGCCGGGGTAGACGCGCGCGGCGTCGCCGAACGGAAACAGCACCTCGCGAATCGAGCGGATGAGCGTCGGGTAGTCGCCGCCCGGCAGGTCAGTGCGGCCGATCGACCCCGCGAAGAGCGTATCGCCCACGAACAGGTCGTGCGCGGCCGCGCCGGCGGGCGCAATGGCGAGGCACACGCCGCCGGGGCAGTGGCCCGGCGTGTGGTGCGCCCGCGCCTCGAGGCGGCCGAAGGCGAGCGGTGCGCTGCCATCGTAGTAGGCGTCCACGGGCGGCGGCAGGTCCACGGTGAGACCGAACATCCGGCCGACCTGGTCCACGCGCTGGTAGAGGAAGAGATCGGCCTCGTGCAGGTAGATGGGCACACCGAGGGCCCGTTTCGCCTCACCGACACCAGTGACGTGATCCACGTGGGCGTGCGTCAGCAGGATGTAGCGCGGCCGCAGCGCCTCGCGCGCCACCACGTCGAGCAGGTCCGCCACCTCGTCGCCGGGGTCGATGAGCACCGCCTCGCGGGTGGCCTCACACGCCACGAGGTAGCCGTTCTTCATGAACGGCGCGCAGGCGCGGGTTTCAATCAGCATGGCTCCTATAATACCGGCCGGGTGTCCCATTCATGATGCTCGCCGCCGTTGACGACCTCCTGTTCTCGTCGAAGATCCGCGGCGCCGCCAAGCACGCGGGTGTCGAGATCCGCTTCGTGCGCACGCCCGGCGCCGTGCTCGGCGAGATCCAGCACCACCGGCCGTCGCTCGTGATTCTCGACCTCGACGCCACGCGCCTCCAGCCGGTCGCCGTGCTGGAGGCGCTGCGCGCCGTGGCGGCCGGCGCGCGGCCACGGACGGTCGGCTTCGTGTCGCACGTGCACGCGGAGGCGATCGAGGCAGCCCGGGCCGCGGGCGCCGACCTGGTGCTGCCACGATCGGCGTTCGTCGCGGCGCTGCCGGAGATCGTCGCGGGGGCGCGCTGATGGCCCTGCCCGCCGGCGCGCCCGGGCTGCGCGAGGTGCTCCGCGCGCGGCACGCGATTCGCGCGCGCGTGCGGCACACGCCCCTCGCGGCCTCGCCGCACCTGGCCGATCGCCACGCCAGCCCGGTGCTGCTGAAGCTCGAGTGCCAGCAGCTCACCGGCTCATTCAAGATCCGGGGCGCGCTGTGGGCGGCACTGCAGTTGGCCGGAGGCGCCGCCGGCGCGGGGACCGCGAGCACTGCCGATCCGCCGGCCGCCCTTGTCACCGCCTCAGCCGGCAACCACGGCATCGCGCTCGCCGCCGCGGCCGCCGCCGTGGGCCTGCCCCTCCTCGTGTTCACGCCCGCGGGCGCCCCCGCCATCAAGCTGGATGCGATCGCCCGCCTCGGGGCCACTCTGCGCGCGGAGGCCACCGACTACGACGAGGCCGAGCGCCTCGCGCTCGAGTACGCTGCGCGCACCGGCGCGCACTACGTATCGCCCTACAACCATCCCGGTGTCATCGCGGGGGCCGGCACGGTGGGCCTCGAGATCCTCGAGGACGAGCCGCGCGCCGGGACGGTGCTCGTGCCGGTCGGCGGGGGCGGGCTCGTGAGCGGCGTGGCCCTTGCGGTGAAGTCGCTCCTGCCCGACACGCGCGTGATCGGCGTCGAGGCGTCGCACAACCCGGCATTCACCACCGCGCTCCCCGCCGGCCGCATCACACCGTTCGAGCCGCGCCCCACGATCGCCGACGGCCTCGCCGGCAACCTCGAGCCCGGCAGCCTCACCTTCGACCTCGTCCGCGAGTTGGTGGACGAGGTGGTCACCGTGAGCGAGGAGGCCATCCTGTGGGCGATGCGTGATCTCGCGGGCGTGGACCACGTGGTGTCCGAGGGGGCGGGGGCCGTGGCGGTGGCTGCCCTCCTCACCGACGCCGTCCGTACCGACGGCCGGCCCGTCGTGGCCATCGTGTCGGGCGCCAACGTGGACCGCGAAACGCTCGCGGCCGCTCTGCGCTCCTGATCGCGTGGCCATGCGGTTCCGGCAGCTGCTGCGGCAGAACCCCAACGTGCGCTGGCTGTGGCTCGGCCAGGTGGTGAGCCAGTTCGGCGACTGGTTCAACGTCGTCGCCGTCTACGCGCTGCTGCTCGACCTGACGGCATCGGGCACGGCCGTGGCCGTGATGATGGTGGTGCAGCAGTTGCCCATCGCGATCGTGGGCCCTGCGGCGGGCGTGCTCGTCGACCGGCTGGACCGGCGGCGCGTCATGATCGGGGCCGACCTCGTGCGCGCTGCGGTGCTGCCCGGGCTGTTGCTCGTCGACCGCCCCGAAGACGTCTGGCTGGCCTACGTGGTCGTGGGCGCCGCGGTCATCGCGACGGCGTTCTTCGAGCCGGCCCGCTCGGCGATCCTGCCGGCCGTCGCCGAGCGCGAGGAACTGCTCCCCGCCAACGCGCTCTCCTCGGGAACGTGGTCGGCCATGCTGGCAGTCGGCGCGGCACTCGGCGGCGCGGTCGTCACGCTCGTGGGCCGGGACGCGGCGTTCGTGATCAACGCATTCTCGTTCCTGGCCTCCGCAGTGTTCATTGCGCGCATCGACCTGCCGCGCGCGGCGCCGGTCGCCACGCACGCCGGCGACGCCGGGCTGCTCGATGGAGTCGGCTACATCTGGCGCAGCCGCCACGTGATGGCGGCGCTGAGCGTGAAGAGCGCCTGGGCGATCGTCGGCGGCATCCTCGTGCTCGTCACCGTGTTCGGCGAGCGCGTGATCCCCCTTCGGGGCGGCGCGGCGGCGGGCATCGGCGTGCTGTACGCCGCACGCGGCGTCGGCGCCGGGCTCGGCGCGCTGCTCACGCGGGCGTGGCTCGGCAGCGACGAGCGGCTGCTGACGCGCGCGCTCGCGCCGGCCTACTTCGGCATCGGGGTCTCGTACCTGGCGCTGGCCTCTGCCCCCAACATCTGGATCGCCTCGCTGGCGATGATCGCGGCGCACGCCGGCGGGTCGGTGCTGTGGGTAGCGAGCACCGTCATGCTGCAGCTGTCGGTGCCCGACCGCTATCGCGGCCGGGTCTTCGCGATCGAGTTCGCGCTGCTGATGATGGTGTCCTCCGCCGCGAGCTACCTGGCCGGGGTGGGCCTGGACCGGCTGCACGTCGGGCCGCGCGCGCTCATGGCCGCCCACGCGGCGTGGTTCGCCGTGCCGGCCGCCGCGTGGTTCTTCGCGGCGAGACGGGGGGGCTTGCCGCCGCGCCGCTGAGGCGCCCGGATGCTGGCTGCGGGGATGCCCCTGAAGGCGTTGGGGCACGCGAGTTCACCGGTGCAGTCCGCGTTCACCGTCAGTGTGGCGCACCACGGTTCGGGATCGCCGGAGCCGACCGGCACCAGGCCGTTCAGCCCCCAGCAGATCCCGGTGGCGCAGGGCCGGCCGTCGCGTCGCGCCGCCGGGGCCCGCCGGGCAGCTGACAACGGTCCGGGCAATGCGCCGGGCGTGTGCGCCGTGTGCGGCCCAGGTCAGCCCCGTCGCGGCGGCTGCGACGGCCGCAGCTCGATCCGGCTGGGCAGGCTGCGCTGCGGGTGCTCGAGGAGGTCGATCACCACCTGCGCCACGTCCTCCGCGGTGAGCTTCCACGCCTCGCCGGGACCGGGCGGGCCGCCGCCGAACTCAGTGCTCACCGACCCAGGCATCACGTAGCTCACCCGGATGCCGTCGTAGCGGACCTCCTGCATGAGCGCCTCGCTGAAGGCGTTGAGGCCGGCCTTCGAGGCGCAGTAGGCCGCGCCCCCCACGAAGGCGTTCTTCCCGGCCAGGCTGCTGATGTTGATGATCCACCCGCTGCCTCGGGCGCGCAGCGCCGGGATCGCCGCCCGGCAGCAGTAGAAGACGCCGCTCAAGTTCGTGTCGATGGTCTCGCGCCAGGCCTCGATGCTCATGTCGGCGGCGCTCGCGAAGCGGCCGAGGCCCGCGTTGTTGACGAGCACGTCGAGTCCGCCGAAGCGCTCGACGGCGCGCCGCACCAGGCGCTCGGCGTCCTCCGGGACGCGCACGTCGGCGCGCAGGGCCTCCACGCGGTCGGGGTGCCCGAGCGTATGGCGCGCGCCGGCAACGGTGTCGTCACGCAGACCGCTGAGCACGACCCGACCGCCCCGTTCGACGAGGGCGGCGGCGATGGCCAGGCCGATACCGCGCGTGCCGCCGGTGACGATGGCCGTGAGGTCGGGGAACTGGCGCGTCTCGGTCATTGGAGGACTGTACACGAAGCGCGGCGGGCGCTCGGCCCGCCGCGGTAGGATTTCGATCTGCCAGTCTCTCAGTCGGGCGGTCTGTCAGTCTCCCGGTCTTCGGGGCGGTTGATCAATCAGCCGGTCGCTCAGTCGCGCAGTTGGTCGACATCAGCTCATGGCCGGCCGCAGCGCGAGGCCGCCGGAGAAGTCGGCCAGGCGGCGGCGCAGGATCAGCCGGCCCCGATGGAGCCGCGACTTGAGCGTCTGCGTCTTCACCTTGAGGACGCGGCTGGCCTCCTCGGTGGACAACCCCTCGAGGTCGCGCAGTTCCACGGGGACGCGGTAGATGGACGGCAGATCCTTCATGGCCGCAAGGAGCCGCTCGCGCATCTGCCCGCGGATGTAGAGGTCGTCGGCGAGGCCCGACCAGTCGGCCGGCTCGCGTGACACACGCCGCTCCTGCCCGTCGGCCGCGTCGCCGAGTACCTCCTCGGCGGGCACCTCGGCGGGCCGGGTGAACTTGGCATTGCGCAAACGCGACATCGCGGCGTTGAAGGTGATGCGGTAAATCCAAGACGAGAGCGCCGAATCACCCCGGAACGCGCTGATCTTGCGATAGACCTTCAGGAGGACGTCCTGGGCCACTTCCTCGGCGTCCTCCCGGTTCTTCATGTAGCGGAACGCGAGCTGATAAATGCGGGAGCCGTATGCAGAGGCCAGCTCGTCCACGGCAGTGGCATCGCCGGCGCGGAGACGATCGATCAAGGCCAGTTCGGTTGCATCGTTGCGGATCACAGTGCTGCCCTCCCGCTATGCAATAACCCCAGGGCGCGCACATTATTCCAGCTTCTGAGTAGCTTTTGAATACTTTCCACTCGGCCAAGCCACCGCCCTGCCGAAAACGTCTCCAAACGCCTGAGCCACAGAGACTTCGACGTCAGTCCAGGGCACAGTCCCGACCAGCCGTTCGAGAGAGGTGACCCCCCGGTCGGTGATGCCGCAGGGAACGATCAGGCTGAAATAGCGAAGATCGGTCGAAACATTCAGGGCAAAACCGTGGCTCGTCACCCAGCGGGACACCCTCACACCGATGGCGGCGAGCTTCTCGTCGCCCACCCAAACGCCCGTGAGGCCGGGGATGCGGGTCGCTTGGACCCCGAACCGTCCCACGGCCCGGATCAGCGCCTCCTCGACGTCCCGCACGTAACGATGGAGGTCGCGCCGGTCGGGGCTCAAGTCGAAGATGGGATACCCCACGAGTTGCCCGGGCCCGTGATACGTCACATCGCCGCCACGGCCGCTCTCGTGCACCTCGACGCCGCGTGCCCCGAGGTCGTCAGCCGTGGCAACGATGTGGCGGCGGTCGTGGTGGACGCGCACGCCGAGGGTGATGACGTGCGGGTGCTGCAGGAGCAGCAACTGGTCGGGAATCTCGCCGCGGCGCCGCTGCTCGACGAGCTGGGCCTGGAGGGCAACCCCCTCGGCGTAGGGCACGACGCCGAGCCTGCGGACTTCGAGTGTGGCCATCAGCTCGCCGCAATCAGCCATCGGCGCTCGGCCCTGGCGTGCACGTCGAGGAGCCGAGAACGGGGTCGGAGCTCATTTCAGAATCCGCGATCGCAGAAACTGAAATCAGCTCCGACCCCACGCGTCGCCCCCACGCGTCAGCGGCTACGCGGCCGCCGGGTCGAAGTGCTCGAGCGTCCGCTTCACGTGCGCCATGAACTCGTCGGCCACCGCCCCGTCGACCAGCCGGTGGTCGTACCCGATGCTCATGTAGCCCCGCGGGCGAACGTGGATCGCATCGTCGATCACGACGACGCGCTTCTCGATCATGCCCACGCCCAGGATCGCCACCTGGGGCTGGCTGATGATCGGCATCCCGAAGAGCGTGCCGAACACGCCCGGGTTGGTGATCGTGAACGTGCCGCCCTGGACCTCGTCGGGCTTGAGCTGTTTCGCGCGCGCGCGGGTGGCGACATCCGCGATCGCCCGCGCAAGGCCGAGCAGGTTCTTCTCGTGCGCCTGCTTCACGACGGGCACGATCAGTCCCCAGTCGAGCGCCACGGCGATGCCCAGGTTCACGTCCTTCTTGTAGACGATGTTCTCGCCGTCGATGGACGAGTTGACCACGGGCACGGCGCGCAGCGCGTCGCACACCGCCTTCGCGATGAACGCCATGTAGGTGAGCTTCACGCCCGCCCGCTCGTACTCCGCCTTCTTCGCCTCCCGCACCTTCGACACCTGGAGGTAGTCGATCTCGAACACGGAGTGGACGTGCGCCGAGGTGCGCTTGCTGAGGATCATGTGCTCGGCGATCTTCCGGCGCATGACCGTCATGGGCACGACCTCGACCGCCTCGCCCGGCTTGAACACGGGGCCGTGGGCGGCAGGGGGCGGGGCGGCTGGGGCCGGCGGCGGAGGCGGCGCGACCGGCGCGGCAGCCGGCCCGGCAGGGCGCGCCTCGAGGTGCCGCAGGATGTCGTCCTTGGTCACGCGCCCCGCCACGCCGGTACCGGGCACCTGAGACAGCTCGACCTGGTGCTCCTTCGCGATGCGACGCACGAGCGGCGACGACCTCTGGCGCCGCAGCCGGTCGCGCTGCTCCGCCTCCGTCTCCGCGACCGGTGCGGCGGGCGGCGCCGTCGGCGCGGCCGCCTCAACGGGGCTGGTGAGGGGCGCGGCACCGGGCGGGGACGCGGCCGCGGCGGCGACCGCGTCGCCGGCCTGCGCGATCACCGCGACGACACTGTCGACCGGCACCGTCTCCCCCTCCTTGACGTGGATCTCGGCGAGGGTGCCGGCCACGGGAGACGGGATCTCGGCATCCACCTTGTCGGTGGAGATCTCGAAGAGCGGCTCGTCGCGCTCGATCGCGTCGCCAACCTTCTTGATCCAGCGGGTGAGGGTCCCCTCGGCGACCGACTCCCCCATCTGCGGCATCACGACGTTCACGGCCATGGATTCAGCCTTCAGTTCTCAGCGTTCAGCCCTCAGCTCTCAGCGTTCAGCTCTCAGCGTCTGAGCGGCGAGCGCCGAGCCCTGAGCAATGCGGGAAGATCTGGCCCGACTCAGCGAGTCCTGCTCGTGGCTCAAGGCTCAAGGCTGACAGCTGAACACTTCACACGCCCTCACACGTGGATGGCGGCGCCGTGCACGGCGTGCGCCGCCTCGCCCACCGCCTCCGACATCGTCGGGTGCGCGTGGATCGTGCGGATCACTTCCTCCACCGTGCACTCCATCCTCAGCATCATCGTCGCTTCCGCAACCAATTCGGTGGAGCGGGGGCCGATCATGTGGACGCCGAGCACCTCGTCGTACTTCTTGTCGGCCACGATCTTGACGAAGCCCTCGATCTCGTTGGCGATGCGGGCGCGGCCGAGCACGCCGAAGGGAAACGTGCCGACACGCACCTCGTAGCCCCGATCCTGCGCCTCGCGTTCCGTCAGGCCCACGCTGCCGATCTCCGGGTCGCAGTACGTGCAGGCGGGGACGTGGTCGTAGTTGATCGGCCGCACCTCGCGGCCGGCGATCCGATCCGCGACGACGATGCCCTCCATCGAGGAGAGATGCGCGAGCTGCGGGTGGCCCGGCCAGCCGAGCGTGATGACGTCGCCGACGGCCGAGATGCCCGGCACGCTCGTTCGGTACAGCTCGTCCACCCGGATGTAGCCCTTCTCCATCGCCAGCCCGGCCTCCTCGGCCCCGAGGCCCGTCGTCACCGGGCCGCGGCCGGTGGCCACGAGCAGGTAGGCGGCGGCGATCGCCTCGGTCTTCCCGTCCGGCTTGGTGGCCTCGAGCGCCACGCCCTCGCCGGTCGTCCGCGCGGCGGTGACCTTCGTATCGGTGTGCACCGCGATCTTGCGCTTCCGGAACGACTTCTCGAGCTCCGCCGACACCGCCTCGTCCTCGAGCGGCACGAGACGCGGCAGCAACTCGAGGATCGTGACCTGCGAGCCGAATCGGGAGAAGATCGAGGCGAACTCCACACCGATGGCGCCGCTCCCAAGGATGGCGATCGAGGGCGGCACCTCCTTCATGTGGATTGCGTCGTCGCTCGTGATGATCCGCGCGTGGTCGATGTCGATGCCGGGCGCCGTTCGCGCCGAGGAGCCCGTCGCCACGATGATCTCGCGGGCCTGCAGCGTGCCGGCCGACTCGCCCTCGACCTCCACGGTGCCGTTCCCCGCCAGCCGGGCCGTGCCCTTGATCCAGTCGATCTTGTTCTTCTTGAACAGGAAGGCGATGCCGCCGGTGAGCCCCTTGACGATCTTGTCCTTGCGGGCGTGCACTCGGGCCATGTCCAGGACCGGCGTGGCGCCGCCGAAGCCAATCCCCCACTCCTTCGCGTCCTGCACGACCTTCCAGGCGTGCGCGTGCTCGAGCAGGGCCTTGGTCGGGATGCAGCCCCAGTTGAGGCACGTGCCCCCGAGCGCGGGCGCGCGTTCCACCACGGCGACCTTGAGCCCATGCTGCGCGGCGCGGAGCGCGGCGACGTACCCGCCCGTCCCGGCACCGATGACGACGACATCGTAGGAAGTGGCCACGGAGCAGACTCCTCGAAAACGCGCAATTATACCTTTCGGTCTTTCGGCCGGGAGGCCGGGTAGCTGCTTGCCTCGGTCGCTCGGTCACTTGGCCACTCGGTCGGACCGGCCCCGGCGCCGACGACGCGGCGCCCTCCAGCCCGATTGCTGCTCAGGGGCGGGCCCCCCTGCCCGCCCGGCGCGTTCCTGTGCCGGTCGGGCCGCGGTCGGACCGACCGGCCCATCCGACCCGGGCATGCCCCGGTGTCCATCCCTCGCTGACCCGCAGGCCGACAGTCTGACGGACTACAATTGGCCGCCGATGCTCCCGCGCCCGAAGACCGTGCTCGTGGTGGACGATGACGAGGGGATGCGCGACACGCTGTGCGCCATCCTGAAGCGGGACTACCGGGCCCTGTCGGTCTCGAGCGCAGAGGATGCCCTGCCGCGGCTGCGGGCCGAGCCCGTGGACCTCATGCTGCTCGACGTGCGGCTGCCGGGCATGAACGGGCTCGAGCTGCTCCGCCTCGTCAAGGACCAGTACCCGCTCGTCGAGGTCATCATGATCTCGGCGGTGAGCGAGGTGGAAACCGCCGTGCAGGCGATGAAGCACGGCGCGTACCACTACATCACCAAGGACTTCGAGTACGACGGCCTTCGGTCGCTCGTGCAGCACGCCAGCGAGCGCCAGGACCTGAACCGGCGGGTGGCCACGCTCAGCGCGCAGGTGGCCGACGAGGGCGAGCGCGAGTTCGTGGCCGGCCCGAGCAGTGCCATTCGCGGCGTCCTCGACCTCGTGCACAAGGTGGCACCGCTTTCGGCCACCGTGCTCGTGCTCGGGGAGAGCGGCACGGGGAAGGAGTTGCTGGCGCGGATGATCCACCGCGCCTCGGCCAACCGCGACGGCGCCTTCCTCGCGGTGAACATGTCGGCCATTCCCTCGGAACTCGTGGAGAGCGTCCTGTTCGGCCACGAGCGGGGTTCCTTCACCGGCGCCCACAAGCTGCAGCTCGGCAAGTTCGAACTGGCAGCCGGCGGCACGCTGTTCCTCGACGAGATTGGCGACCTCCGGCACGACCTGCAGTCGAAGCTGCTGCGGGCGCTGCAGGAGAACGAGATCGAGCGCGTCGGCGGCCACAAGCCGATCCGCACCGACTTCCGGCTGGTCTGCGCCACCAATACCGACCTCGAGCGCGCGGTGGCCGAGGGGCGGTTTCGCGAGGACCTCTACTACCGCATCAACGTGGTGCCCATCCGCCTGCCTGCCCTGCGCGAGCGGCCGGAGGACGTGCCCGATCTGGTGCGCTTCTTCATCCGGCGGTACGCCGCGCGCTTCCGCAAGCCGGTGGAGGGTATCTCGGACTCGGCTCTGCGGGCGCTCGGCCGTCACCGCTGGCCCGGCAACGTCCGCGAGCTCGAGAACCTGGTGGAGCGCGTCGTCGCGGTCAACGACAGGGGTTGGATCGACGACGAGGACCTGCCGCTCGAGTACCAGCTGGCGGAGATCGACGCCGACGTGCGCGCGCGGGAAACCCTGCTCCAGGACGCGGTGGCGACCTTCGAGCGGAGCTTCATCCTGCGCTCCCTCGAGCGCTGCGAGTGGAACGTGACCGCCACGGCGCGCTACCTCGGCATCCCGCTCAGCACCCTGAAGCACAAGATGGGGCGGCTCGAGATTCGCGAGATCGCCCGCCGGCTGCGCGGCAGCGGGTAGACCGGCCAAGGCTGGCGTGGCACGGCGCGCCAGGAGGAGCCGGGCCCGGTGAATGGCACCCTCGGGCGGGCCTCCTGGCTCGCCTGCCGGTGCCGCGCGTGCCGGCGACGCGGGAGTGGCGCCCTCCGACTCGGGCGGCCATCGACCGCCCCGATTGCGGAATCTGCCATCCACCGCGGCTCGGTCACGCTGCAGTTTCTGCGCACGGTTGCGCGATGTTGCAGGTCCCTGCCCAGCCCCGTGCCCCGGCCGCCCGGATGTTCCTCAAGATCGGGCCTGATCTTGCCGATATCGCTGATGCTCGCGTCCCAGCGCCCGGCAGGCACGGGGGTTGCTTCCGCACAAGGCGGGGTGGCTCCGGGTGCTCAGGTGGCGCGGCGAGGCTCGAGAGCGGCCGGGAGGCGCCGGTTTGCGTCCGTCGATGTTCAACGCCAGGGTGCGGTTGCCGGACGGGGACGTGTTCCTGATGAACACGTTCACCGACGCGCAGCTGCGTGTGTCGGCCGATGTGGCCGCCTGGCTCGACGACTGCGAGGCAGCGGCGGCAGCCGGGCGGCCCCTGCGGCGCGAGACGCTGCGTCCCGCGGAGCGCGACACCGCCGACGTGCTCGCCGAGCACGGCCTTCTCGTGTCGAGCCGCGAGGCTGAACGTGAGGCGCTCGCGCAGCGGTTCGAT
>Ga0079037_100000982_pt1 | contig 14133 bp, 9 predicted proteins | sample Mud3Dept4metaG_FD_71479 | JGI IMG/M metagenome (GOLD analysis project Ga0079037, IMG submission 71479) | Freshwater wetland microbial communities from Ohio, USA, analyzing the effect of biotic and abiotic controls - Mud 3 Core 4 Depth 4 metaG | ecosystem: Environmental > Aquatic > Freshwater >... | reverse complement strand
AACTGGGAGATGACCTTCATCCCCGGATGGCTCGGCCGATTCACTCTCAGCCCGCTCTTCTCCCTCGACACGGGTCAACCGTACGGCGTCAGCGGTCCAATTCTGGTGGACCCGTACGTCACGAACCCGGGCTACGTCACGCCGCCCCCCACGGTCACGTACTGGTTCACGGCACGCGACGCATACCGGGGACCAACAGTGACCAGCCTCGACCTGGCGCTGAACTGGAGCCTCAGCATGGGCCCGGTTGAGCTCTTCGTCCAGCCGCGGGTCGTGAATCTCCTCGGGGGTAGCGCCATCATCTCCAGCGACCCCTACTACATCGACCGCGGGGTTCGGACGGCGACCACGTCCCCCGATTTGCAGCCCTTCGATCCGTTCACGGAGAAGCCAGTCGAGGGCGTCCACTACGCCCTGAGCCCGACGTTCGGCCAGGCATTCGGTCCGAAGTCCTACCAGCAGCCGAGGACGTTCGTGGTCTCGATGGGAGTCCGGTTCTAGCCAGACCGATCTTTGTCGTCCCGCCGACGTTTGAGTGTCGATTCGTGGGTGGGCCGGCCCCGTCTGCTACTCTCCGCGTCCCATGCCGGGGTTCCGGAACATCGCGATCATCGCCCACGTCGACCACGGGAAGACGACGCTCGTCGACTGCCTCCTGAAGCAGTCGGGGACGTTCCGCGTGAACGAGGCCGTGGCCGAGCGGGTGATGGACTCGAACGACCTGGAGCGGGAGCGGGGGATCACGATCCTCGCGAAGAACACCTCGATCCACTACCACGACGTGAAGGTGAACATCGTCGACACGCCGGGGCACAGCGATTTCGGGGGAGAGGTCGAGCGGGTCCTGAACATGGTCGACGCCGTCCTCCTCGTCGTCGACGCCGCCGAGGGGACGATGCCGCAGACCCGCTTCGTCCTCCGGAAGGCCCTGGAGCTGGGGCTCAAGCCGATCGTCGTCGTGAACAAGGTCGACCGCTCCGACGCCCGTCCCCACCAGGTCATCGACCAGGTCTTCGACCTGATGGTCGACCTCGGCGCCTCCGACGACCAGCTCGACTTCCCGATCGTCTACACCTCGGCCAAGCACGGCTTCGCCCGGCGCGAGGTCGACCACACCGAGACCGACGTCCGGCCGCTGCTCGACACGATCCTCGTCGAAGTGCCCGAGCCGGTCGGGGAGCCGTCGGCCCCGCTCCAGCTCCTCGTCTCCTCGATCGACTACGACAACTACCTCGGGCGCCTCGCGATCGGGCGGATCCGGAACGGGACGATCTCGAACGGGCAGGCGATCGCCGTCTGCCGGCGCGACGGTTCGATCGCCTCCGGCAAGGTGACGAAGCTGATGACGTTCGAGGGGCTCGAGCGGCGGGAGGCCGAGTTCGCCCTGGCCGGGGAGATCGTCGTCGTCGCGGGGCTCGAGGAGGTGACGATCGGCGAGACGATCGCCGACCCGGCGAGCCCGGACGCGCTGCCGCACAAGGCCGTCGACGAGCCGACGGTCTCCATGACCTTCCGGGTCAACGACTCTCCCTTCGCCGGCCGGGAAGGGAAGTACGTCACCTCGCGGAACCTCGTCGACCGCCTGACGAAGGAGCTCCGGACGAACGTCGCCCTGAAGGTGGAGGAGACGGAGAGTCCCGACGCCTTCAAGGTCTCCGGCCGGGGGGAGCTGCACCTCGCCATCCTCGTCGAGACGATGCGGCGGGAAGGGTTCGAGTTCGCCCTGTCGCGCCCGCAGGTCATCATCAAGGACGTCGACGGCGTCCCGTCGGAGCCGGTGGAGGAGCTGGTCGTCGACATCCCCGAGGAGTCGATGGGAACCGTCATCGAGAAGCTCGGCCGGAGGAAGGCCGAGATGAAGAACCTGACGAACCACGGCTCGGGGCGCGTGCGGATCGAGTTCCGGATCCCGACGCGGGGTCTCTTCGGCTACCGGACCGAGTTCCTGACCGACACGAAGGGGGAGGGGCTCCTCTACCACGTCTTCTCCGGCTACGAGGCGTGGAAGGGAGACCTGTCCGCCCGGCGCGAGGGGGCGCTCGTCTGCAAGGAGCCGGGCGAGACGACCGCCTACGCGCTCGAGAAGCTGCAGGAGCGGTCGGTCCTCTTCCTCGGGCCCGGCGTCCCGGCGTACGGCGGGATGATCTGCGGCGAGAACTCGCGCGAGAACGACATGGTCGTGAACCCCTGCGTGAAGAAGCACCTGACGAACATGCGCGCCTCGACCTCGGACCTCGCCATCCGCCTGACGCCCCCCCGCCCGATGCCCCTCGAGGCGGCCATCGAGTGGATCGACGAGGACGAGCTCGTCGAGGTGACGCCGAAGTCGGTCCGCCTCCGGAAGAAGGTCCTCGACCACTCGATGCGCCGCGTCTCCGAGAAGCGGGCGGCGACGGCCGAAGAGGCCTGACCTCCGCGTAGACTTCCCGGCGTGAGGCGAAAGCTCCTCTCCGCGCGGCGCCGGATCGCCGCCGCCCGGCGGATCGTCGTGAAGGCCGGGACCAACGTCGTCATGCGGGACGACGGCGGCGTCGCCCTGGGGCGGCTCTACGGCCTGATCGAGTCGGCGGCGAGCCTCCGGAAGGAGGGGCGGGACGTCCTGATCGTCTCCTCGGGGGCCATCGGCCTCGGCGTCCAGCGCCTCCGTCTCGCCGCGAAGCCGGCCGACCTCGCTCTGAAGCAGGCGTGCGCCGCCGTCGGGCAGAGCCGCCTCATGTCGGTCTACGAGGAGGGGTTCGGGACGCTCGGGATCCCGACGGCCCAGCTCCTCCTGACCGAGGACGACTTCGCCGACCCGCTCCGCTTCCGGAACCTCTCGGCGACCCTGGGGCGTCTCTTCTCGCTCGGCGTCGTCCCGATCCTGAACGAGAACGACGTCGTCTCGACGACCGAGCTGGAGACGTCGGACGCGGCCCACGGGCGGCGGCGGATCTTCGGCGACAACGACCGCCTCTCGGCCCTCGTCATGCGGCACGTGAAGGCGGACGTGCTGGTGATCCTGTCGGACGTGGACGGCCTCTACACGGGAAACCCCGCCCGGGACAACCGGGCGCGCCTGATCCCGTCCGTCTCCCGGATCACCTCCGCAGTCGCCCGGTGCGCCGAGGGGCAGGGAGCGCGGGGGCGGGGCGGGATGGCCACGAAGCTGGAGGCGGCGCGCCTCGCGACGGAGGCGGGCGGGTTCGCCGTCGTCGCGAATGGGAAGACGCCCCATGTCCTCGACCGGATCTTCGCCGGGGAGGAGATCGGCACGCTGTTCCTCCCGGCGCCGCGGAGAGGGCGGTGAGCGCCGCGACGGTCGGCGGGAAGGCGGCCGCGGCGAGGCGGGCGGCGCGGAGGCTCGCGGCCATCCCGACCGAGGCGAAGGACCGGGCCCTCCGGGCGGCCGCGGAGCGGATCGAGGCCGCGGCTCCGGAGATCCTCGCCGCGAACGCGCTCGACGTGGCCGAAGCCCGCTCCCTCGTCGCGTCGGGAGCGATGGCGCGTCCCCTCCTCGACCGGCTCGTCCTCGACGAGGGGAAGGTGATGGGAATGGCGGACGGGGTCCGGGCCGTCGCGGCGCTCCCCGACCCGTCCGGGCGGCTCCTCTCCCGCACGCTCCTCGACGACGGCCTCGTCCTCGAGAAGGCGACCTGTCCGCTCGGCGTCCTCGCCGTCGTCTTCGAGTCGCGCCCCGACGCCGTTCCGCAGATCGCCGCCCTTGCCCTGAAGTCGGGGAACGCGGCGATCCTGAAGGGGGGGCGCGAATCGGCCCGCTCTGCGGCCGCGCTCGTCGACGCCTTTCGCTCGTCGCTCGCGCAATTCCCGGAGATCCCGGTTGACGCCCTCCAGCTCCTGTCGGGTCGCGAGGAGGTCGAGGCCCTCCTCGCCCTCTCGGACGACGTCGACCTCGTGATCCCCCGCGGCGGAAACGACCTCGTCCGGTACGTCCAGAGCCGGACCCGGATCCCGGTCCTCGGCCACGCCGAGGGGGTCTGCCACGTCTACGTCGACCGCGCGGCCGATCCGGAGAAGGCGCTCGCGATCTGCATGGACGCGAAGACGACCTACCCGGCGGCCTGCAACGCGGCCGAGACGGTCCTCCTCCACCGCGACGTCGCGGCCTCCATCCTGCCGGCGCTCGTGGCGCGCCTGCGCGAGAAGGACGTCGAAGTCCGCGCCTGCGGCGTGACCCGCGCCCTCGCGCCCGGCCTCGCCCTCGCCCCGGCCGCGGAGGACGACTTCGGGAAGGAGTTCGGCGCGCTCGTCCTCGCGGTGAAGACGGTGGAGAGCCTCGAGGAGGCGATCGACCACGTCAACCGGTTCGGGTCGAAGCACACCGACGCGATCGTCACGGAGGACCGTGCGGCGGCGGAGCGGTTTCTCGCGGAGGTCGACTCGGCCGGCGTCTACGTGAACGCCTCCACCCGCTTCGCGGACGGCTTCCGGTACGGCTTCGGCGCGGAGGTGGGGGTCTCGACGAGCAAGCTCCACGCGCGCGGGCCGGTCGGCCTCGACGGGCTCGTCACGTACAAGTACCGGCTCCTCGGCGAGGGGCACGTCACGGCGACCTACTCGGGGAAGAACGCCCGCCCCTTCCGGCACCTGCGGCTCGACACGACGGCCTGAGAGTCGTCAGACGGGGCCGGCGGAGGCGGGGCGCCGGCCGCCGCGGCGGCGGCGCCGGCGGTGCGCGGGAGGAGCTTCATGCGGGAGCGGGATGACGTGCGGCTCCGCGTGCGCGTGGAGGAGCGCGGGGGGTGGCACGAGCGCCTCGGGGAACGGAGCGGGCGCGGCGAGGTGAGGGCGGGCTCTCTCCGCAAGCGGCTTCCCGGCGCGCGAAAGGACGTCCTGCCACGCCGAGGCCGCTTCCTGATAGCGCCCCGACGCCTTCGAGTAGAGGGAGAGGAGCGCGAGCGAGTGGGGGAACCAGGAGCGGGTCACGAGGCGGCGCGCGGCCGGCTGGTCCGGGCGGGTCGACGTCAGGGCGCCGAGCGTGTAGAGGGACTGCTTCACGAGGTGGGTTGCGAGGTTCGGAAGAGACATCCGGAGGGCGAGGGGGTTCACGACGCTCTCGAGGACGAGCAGGATCTGCGACGGGTCGACGCGGCCCCCTTTCCCGCGCTGGCGGATCGCCGCGAGGACGAGCGGGAGGAAGAGGACGCCGAGGAGGACCGGGTCCTCCGGCTTTTCGCCCCCTTCGCGTCGCGCGTCGAGGTCGTGAAGCATCCGCCAGAAGAAGGTGGCATAGGGGGCCTCGTGGCCGCGGACCGCCTCCGACAGCTCGGAGAGGGCGACGCCGAGAAGCCCGGTCTCCGACCAGAGGCGGTAGGTGTCGTGCCCCCAGCCGCGGCGGAGGGGGTCGAGCAGCTCCTCCGTGACGCGGGGCGCGGCGCTCTTCCGGAGCTCGCCCCGGAGCTCGCTCACCGCGTCGACGAGATCGGGCTCCATCCGGAACTTCAGCCGCGCCGCGAACTCGCAGGCGCGGAGCATCCGCACCGGGTCCTCGCGGAAGCGGATGCGCGGGTCGCCGATCGTCCGGACGAGACGGTTCTCGAGGTCCTCCACGCCGCCGACGTAGTCGAGGACCGAGTAGGTGGAGATGTCGTAGAAGAGGCCGTTGATCGTGAAGTCCCGCCGGGCGGCGTCCTCCTCCGGCGTGCCGAAGACGTTGTCCGACCGGATCAGGAGGTCGGCCTCGCCCTCGGTCCCCGCTTCGGCCTCCTGCGGATCGGGGGTCCGCCGGAAGGTCGAGACCTCGACGACTTTTCCTCCCTCGAAGAGGACGTGCGCGAGGCGGAAGCGGCGCCCGATGATCCGCGAGTTCCGGAAGAGCCGGCGGATCTCCTGCGGCCGGGCGTCGGTCCCGACGTCGAAGTCCTTCGGCGTCCGCCCCGTCATCAGGTCGCGGACGGAGCCCCCGACGAGGTAGGCCTTGAAGCCGGCCCGGTGAAGCCGGTAGAGGACGCGGAGCGCGTCCGGATCGATGTAGCCGCGCGAGATGGGGTGCTCGGCGCGAGGGATGATCCGCGGAATCGTCATCCCGGAAGGGGCCGGAGCGGCATCCCGGGCATTGTAGCCGACGTCACCGCCCGGGACCGCGGATCCGTAGGATGATGGGGCGTCCCGTGCCGCTCCGACGTCTCTCCGGACCGATCGACCGACGCGCCGACCCTCCGTCGTGGCTCGTCGTCCTCGTCCTCGGCGTCCTTGTCGCGTCGCGCTTTCCCGCCCTCGCGCGGACGCCGGGCGAGATCGACGAGGCGGTCTTCGCCGGGGCCGTCACCCACTTCGACCTGTTCGAGCTCTCTCCGCAGGCCCCCGGGTTTCCGCTCTGGATCCTGATCGGACGGGCCCTCCTGCCCCTTTGCGTCACGCCGTTCAACTCCCTCGCGACGGCCTCCACGCTCCTCTCCGCGCTCGCGCTTCCGGCCCTCTACGTCTGGGGCCGCCGCGCCGTCGGCGGATGGGCCGCGCTCGGCGGCACGGTCTTCGCAGCCGCGCTCCCGGTCGTCTGGGTCAACGGAGGGCGCGCCTTCTCCGACACACCGGGGACCGCGTTCTGCCTCGCCGCGGCCGCCCTTCTCGCCGAGGTGGACGAGCGGCGCGTCTTCAATATGACGAAGTGGCGCGAGTTCGTCTCCGCCCGTCGGGCCCGGATCTTCGGCGTCCTCGCGGGCCTCGCCGCGGCCGCCGGGTTCGGGGTCCGGCCGCACCTCGTCCTCGGCTTCGGCCTCCTCTTTCTCGTCGTGGCGTTCCGCCTCTCCGCGCGAGCCGACCGGCAGGAAGTGGCCCTCTCGTTCGTCGGCGCCGCCGTTGCGGGCTCGCTCGCCTGGTTCATCTGGCTCGCGGCCCAGGCCGGGGGTCTGACGGGTCTCAGGGAGAGCGTCGCCGAGCGGGCCGGCTTCCGGACCTGGGCGATGGCGGCGGGGGGAGTGGGCGGCTTCTTCGACTCGTTCCTCATCCGCGACTACCTCTCGCCGCGGCGGGCTCTCGCCGTGGGGATCGTCGCCGCCGTCGGAGCGGTGGCCCTCGTGAAGCGGCGGAGCCGCGGCGGGGTCGACCTCGCGCTCGTCCTCGTCCCGCTCTTTCTCTCGCTCTGGTTCCTCCACAACCGGTCGATGTCCCGGTACTCGGTTCCGTTCGCCCTCGTCTCGGCCCTCCTCGTCGGGGCCGGCCTCGAGGCGCTTCTCCGGAGGCGGGCGCTCGGATTCGCGGCGTCCGTCGTCGCCGCGGGACTCTTCGCGCGGGAGTCGTGGCCCGAGGTCCTCCGCTCCTCCCGCGAGACGACGCCGCCGATGGCGGCGATCCAGCACCTCGAGCGGTACGTCCACCCGGGGAGGGAGACGATCATCGCGGACGAGCCGTTCCACGCCCTTCTCCGGACCGAGATCCGGGAAGGACGGCTCGCGGCGTGGGGCTACACGACGACCGACTTCTCGTCCGCGTTCGTTTCGACGAACGAGCGCCTCGTCCGCCTCGCGGACTTCACGGGACAGGTCGATCCCCCCGACCGGACCGACCCGCTCTGGAAGAGCTGGTTCGCCGGGGGGCGCGTGGCCGAGATGCTCGGAAACCGGAGGCTCCTGGCCGTCGGCGTGAGGGACCCGGCGCCGCCGCTCTTCGGCCCCGGATTCGGTCCGAAGGAGGAGGTGCCCGGAAAGCCGCCGTTCCGATGGGCCGGGACGGCCGCCCGCCTCGTCGTGCCGGGGCTCGAGGGCCCCCCCGTCGCCGTTCTCGAAGGGGAGCGGGACGGGACGGCCGGAGCGACGACGCTCTCCGTCGCCGACGCGGCCTCGGGAGAGGTCCTTCTGAAGCGGACGATTGAGCCGGGGCTGTTCGAGATCGCCCTCGTGCCGAGGACGATCTTCGGCCCCCTTCCTCAGCCGATCGTCTGGATCCTCTCCTGCGACCGCCCGGAGCCGCTCCCGAAGCTGGAGGGGGTGGGGCGCCCCGACCTGGGCTGTTTCCGGATCCGTGAGGCGACCTTCTCGCTTCCTCCCGAGGAGATCTGGACGCGGAACGAGGACGGCTACGTCCTCGAGGTCGGCACCGCGCCGGACCGGAGGGCCGACCTCGCCGGCTTCCACGCCCGCGAGCGCGTCGGGGCCGCCGGCCTCGGGATGCGGTGGACGGCGGGCGACGCCTCGGCCGCCTTCTCGCCCGTGCCGGGATTCGTTCCGCGGCGACTCGTCCTCAGGCTCCGGACCCCCGGCGAGTCGGGCGTGCCGCTGACCGTCTCCGTCGCGGGGATCCCCGCCGGGACGATCTCAATCCCGCCGGGCGACTTCGCGGACTACGCGCTCGCGCTCCCTCCGGCCGTTCGGGCCGCCTTCCTCGACACCCGGCCGCTCCGGATCGCTTTTTCCTCTCCGACGTGGGTGCCGCGCGAGGCGGGGAGCGGGGACGACGCGCGCCCGCTCGGCGTCGGAGTCGCCCGGATCAGCCTCGAGTAGTCCGGTCCCGCGCCGCGTCGCGGACGACGGCCGCGAAGGCGGCGACGACGAGAAGCACCCCCGCGACCGCCAGGACGGCTTCGCCCCCCGAGAGCGTGGAGAGTCGGTCCGACCGGAGCCCCGTCCCGAGCGCGACGAGGAGGATCGCCCCCGCCCAGAGGAGGAGGACGAGCCGCGCCTTCCGGAAGAGCACCCGGCGCAGCCGGGGAAAGAGGGCGAGGAGGAGCGGCGCCCCCGCGATCAGGAGGAGGAGCGCCGCCCGCTTCAATCGTCAGTGGGCCGGAATGCCAAGGTCCCGGTCCTTCTGGAGGACCGAGTGGCGCCGGCCGTAAGCGAAGTAGATGACGAGACCGATCGCGAGCCACGCGCCGAGCCGCCACCAGTTCGCCGTCGGGAGCGAGAACATCAGGAGGAGGCAGGTGAGGATCCCCATGACCGGCACGAAGGGAACCCACGGACAGCGGAAGGGCCGCTCGGCCTGCGGATTCGTCCGTCTCATGATCAGGACGGCCGCGCAGACGATGACGAAGGCGAGGAGCGTTCCGATGTTCGTGAGGTGGAGCAGCGCGTCGATGGGGAGGAATCCGGCCATCACGGTGACGAAGGCGCCGATCGCGAGGGTCGATTTCCAGGGGGTCCGGAACCTGGGGTGGACCGCTCCGAAGAAGCTCGAGGGCACGAGGCCGTCGCGCGCCATCGCCAGAAAGACGCGCGGGCCGCTCAGCATCATGACGAGCAGCACGGACGTGATGCCCGCGACGCCCGCCGTGGCGATGAGGCCTTCCGCCCATCCGATCCCCTTCTGCTGGAACGCGCGGCTGACCGGGGCCGCGATGTCGAGCTGGTCGTACTTCACCATGCCGGTCAGGACCGCGACGACGGCGATGTAGAGGATCGTGCAGATGACGAGGGACGCCATGATCCCGATCGGAACGTCGCGCTGCGGCCGGCGCGCCTCCTCGGTATGCGTGGAGACCGAGTCGAAGCCGATGTAGGCGAAGAAGATGATGGCGGCCCCCGCGAGCATTCCGATCGGCGACCCGGCGGGATCGGTCTGGCCGGCCACGTGATGGCCGAAGAAGCTGACGCCCGTCATGCCGTACGGGGCGAAGGGATGCCAGTTCGAGGTGTCGATGAAGAAGACCCCGACGCCGATGACGAAGAGGACGGCCGCGACCTTGATCATGACCATGGCGGCGTTGAAGGAGGCGCTCTCCTGGATTCCCTTCACGAGAATGACCGTGACGATGGCGACGATGACGATCGCGGGGAGGTTGAGGATCGATCCCGTCGAGAGGAAGTGCCCCGTCGCCGAGTCGTAGCGCCAGGGCGACTCTCGCAGGAGGACCGGGACGTTCAGGCCGAGCTTGGCGAGGACGTTCTGGAAGTAGCCCGACCAGCCCGTGGCGACCGTCGCGCTTCCGACCGCGTACTCGAGAACCAGGTCCCACCCGATGACCCAGGCGAAGAGCTCGCCCATCGTCGCGTAGGCGTAGGTGTAGGCCGATCCGGCGACGGGCACCATCGAGGCGAACTCGGCATAGCAGAGGGCCGCGAAGATGCAGGTGACGCCGGCGACGACGTACGAGAGCATGAGCGCCGGGCCCGCGACGTTGTGGGCCGCGGCCCCGGTCGCGACGAAGATGCCCGCGCCGATGATGGCGCCCACCCCGAGACTGGTGAGCTGGACCGGCCCGAGGATGCGGCGCAGCCGGTTCTCGCTTCTCATCTCCTCCATGAGCCGTGCCATGGACTTGGTCGCAAAAAGCGGGCTTCCAGACAAGGTTCAGCCTCCTCGTTTCCGCCACGGGGAGCGGTCAGATGCTGGGGAAGATACACCAGCCGCTTAGAATCGCCGGGAGAAGGAGCGACGATGAGCCATCCCGTGACACCTGTCCTCCCGCCGGACGCCGTCGGCGAGGAGTTCCGCTCGGGAGCGAAGGCGTACGGCCCGAAGGCGCCCATCTCCGGGGTCGAGGTCTTCCGGCTCTCCCGCCTCGTCGACGACCGGGGCTTCTTCCAGGAGATCTACCGGGCGAAGGCCGATCACCCGGGGAGCGAGGCGCTCGCCCGCTTCTTCGAGGGGGTTCCGGTCGCCCAGGTGAACTTCACGGTCGTCGACGCCGAGAACCACGTCAAGGGGCTCCACTATCACCTGAAGCAGCAGGACGTCTGGTTCTGCCCGCACCCGTCGAAGGCGAAGTTCGTCCTCCTCGACGTCCGGAAGGCCTCGCCCACCTTCGGCCGTACGCAGGTGATCGTGGCGGGGAACGGGCAGGACCTCCTCGTCCGGATTCCCGAGGGGGTCGCGCACGGCTACCGCCCGCTCACGAACCCCTGCGCCCTCCTCTATCTCGTGACCCGGACCTTCGACGCGAAGGACCCCGACGAGTACCGGATCGCGTGGGACCACCCCGCCGTCCGCGACCTCTGGGAGGTCCCGAACGGCTGAGGAAGCCCGCGGCGGCTCGGCCTCCCGGCCGGATCGTCCCGATCCCGGTCGCGCCGGAAGAGTCAGAACGACTTGGTGAAGGAGAACCAGAGCGCGCTGCGGCCCCGCGTGACGGCCTCTCCCTTGACGCTCTCGAGGTCGAAGCTCCTCTCGAAGAAGATCTCGAGAGCGCTGGACCAGAAGAAGCCGCTCGTCACCCCGGCGGCGACCCCGTTCAACCACCCCGTCTGCCAGGCGACGGTCCCGTCCGGCTGGAAGCGCGGCCGGTCGGCGCGCGCCGCCGTGCCTCGGACCGACAGGAAGAGGAAGAGGAGCGCCTCGAAGCGGTACTCGAGGCTGGCGAGGGCGTAACGTCGCGTGGCGATCTCGTCGAGCGCGGCGGCGGGGACGACCGGGCGGGCGAGCGTCTCCGCGTCTCCCGCGTTCGACCCGCCGGAGAGGCGGAAGGCCGAGAAGCGATCCAGATCGGAGCCCGTTCCTCCGTAGCCCGCGAGGACGAGCCGGTGCCGTTCGCCGGAGACGAAGGGAACCGGGACGGCGGCGACCGCGAAGCCCCGGAGCGAGGACCACGAAGACGAGTCGGAGGCGTTCATCGCTCCGGAGTATTCGCCCCCCCAGTCCGTCCATCCGGCGCGGTGTGCGGCGATCGCGTCGAGCCCCGCTCCCCAGCCGGAATGGGGAAGCTCGAGCAGGTTCCGCTCGGACGAGTCGACCCGGAGCCTCAGGCGGACGCGCCCTTCGTAGACGTCCGCCGGGGGGACGAACGTGGGGTCCGTCTTCTCGCCGGGCGCGAAGAAGAGGCCGCCGGCCTCGTACGTCAGCGAGGCCTCCGCGACATTCTCGGGACCGAGCGGACGGACCGGGACCCGGTAGGCGACCCCGGCGCCGGCCCGCACCATGCCCCATTTCAGCTCTTCCGAGGAGAGACGCTTCCCATCGACGATCTCGGCGCGCGCCCAGGGAAGCGTCGTGTTCTCGAAAGTGCCGACAAAGTCGAGGGGCCCGGAGATCCGGCGGTTCCACCGGATGTCGTCGTAGATCCCGAGGAGCTCGGCCCGCAGCCGGGACTCGCCCGTCAGCGGGTATCGCCAGAGGAGGAAGGCGGCGGCCGGCGAGAGGGTCTTGGTCTCGGGGGCGTCGAGAGCCCACTGAAGGCCGACGTAGAACTCGGTGACGCGCTGGCGGTCCCGTGCCGGGACGTCGATGGTCGTCCCGAAGACCGTGACGGTGCAGGCGTCCCCCGCGCGCGGCGTCGGCCGTTCGTCGGCGGAGGCCAGGGGGCCCGCCGCGAGGACGAGGAGCGGCAGGAGCCGGCCCGTTCGCCGCCCGAGTCGGGTGGTCCCGGAGGCTCCTTCCACGCCCTGCCGGGAGCCTCTCAGCGCTTCTCGCGGACCGTCAGGACGGGGACCGGCGAGAGGCGGAGGACGCGCTCGGCCGTCGAGCCGATCAGGAGCTTCTCGATGGCGCCGCGCCCGTGCGTCCCGAGGACGACGAGCGAGGCTCTCGCCTTCACGGCGGCCTCGACGATCGCGTCGGACGGCCGTCCCCAGACGATTTCCGAGGAGCAGGCCACCCCCCGCTTCTCGGCCGACGCCACGGCGCGGGAGAGGCGTTTCCGGGTCGCCTCCTCCCATTCCTTCTGCGTCGTGACGTCGAGATAGGGGAGGGCTCCCGCCACGTCGAACGCCTGGATCGGCTCGACGAGGACGTGGAGGATGAGGACCTTCGCCCCCTGGGAGGCGGCAAGCGAGACGGCGAACGAGAGCGCCCGGGCCGCGCAGAGGGAGAAGTCGGTGCCCACGAGGATCGTCTTCAGGAAAGGTTCCGGCTTCCGCGGTGACATCGGGGCCCTCCTTCCAGGCTCTTCGTTAAAGATGGCGCCTCGCCCTCATTTTTTCCACCGCCCTGGCGATCTCGGTCGCCGGGGGGCGGAGCGCGGCGGCGGGTGAGGGGGTGGCGCGGCGGTACAGGGCGACGCCGTCGACATAGGTGGCCGCGACGTGGCTCCGGTCGAACGACCAGACCAGGGGTCCGTAGGGGCCGTCCCGCCACGCGGTCGGCGCGGCGAAGCCCGCTTCCGGGTCGAGGAGGACGAAGTCGGCCCGCTTGCCCGCCTCGATCGTCCCGACGTCGGAGAGGCCGAGGGCCGCGGCGCCGTCCGCCGTCGCCATCCGGACCACCTCCCACGCCGAAAGGGGGGGGCTCCCCGGCCGGACGCGCGAGAGCTGCGCAGCGAGCCGCATCTCGGCGAAGGGGTCAAGGCGGTCGTTGCAGGGGGCGCCGTCGGCGCCCAGGGTGACGCGGATGCCGCGGGCCCGGTAGTCCGCCACGGGGCAGATTCCCGACGAGAGCTTCAGGTTCGACGAGGGACAGTGCGCGACGTTCGTTCCCCGGGCCGAGAGGAGGGTCCGGTCGTCGTCGTCGGTGTGGATGACGTGCGCGAGGACGACGTCGGGGCCGGAGAAGCCGGTGTCGTGGAGGTAGCGAAGGTTGGATCGGCCGGTTCTCTCGCGGACGAGGCGCGCCTCCTCGGCGCTCTCCGCGGCATGCGTGTGGAGGAGGGCGCCGTGCGCCCGCGCCCGCTCGGCTGCGCCGCGGAGCGCCCCCTCGCTGCAGGAGAGAGCGAAGCGGGGGGAATACGCGACCCGGAGCTTTCCTCCGGCCGCGCCGTGCCAGCGCGCGCCGAGGCGGTCGGTCTCGTCCAGCCCGGCGCCCGCCGCCGTCAGGAGGGTCGGCGGGGTCGTCGCGGGGTCGTCCATCAGGGCGTTCCCCGACGTCACGCGCGCGCCGGACGCCGCCGCCGCGCGGAAGATCGCGTCCGTGTGGCGGACCGTCCCCATGTCGAGGAGCGCGGTCGTCCCGCCGGCGATCAGCTCGGCGAGGCCGAGGCGGGCCGAGACCTCCATCGTCTCCTCGTCGAGGACGGCCTCTCCGGGGAAGACGTGCTCCTCGAGCCAGGCGAGGAGCGGCAGGTCGTCCGGGCCGTTCCGGAGGAGCGTCTGGCAGAGGTGGACGTGCGTCTGGACGAATCCCGGAAGGAGCCAGAGGCCCTCGGCGTCGATCCGCTCGAGCGGCCGCCCCGCGGCCGCGATCTCCGCGCCCCGTCTCCGCGCGTCGCCATGGAGGGCCGCGATCGCGCCGTCTTCCACGAGAACGGCCCCGCCGCGGACGACGTCCCCCTCCCGCGTCATCCCGACGACGAGCGCGTTCTCGACGATGAGGGGCGTCACGCGGACATTATGGCCG
>Ga0079037_100000981_pt1 | contig 14134 bp, 17 predicted proteins | sample Mud3Dept4metaG_FD_71479 | JGI IMG/M metagenome (GOLD analysis project Ga0079037, IMG submission 71479) | Freshwater wetland microbial communities from Ohio, USA, analyzing the effect of biotic and abiotic controls - Mud 3 Core 4 Depth 4 metaG | ecosystem: Environmental > Aquatic > Freshwater >... | reverse complement strand
TTGTCGCCGACCTCCGCGCGCCCGACGGTGCGGTGCTGGATGAGCAGCATCTCCCCGATGTAACGGGTGAGCTCCTGGTTCGAGCGGGTGCCGCGGCCCTGTCGCTGCAGCTGTTCCGCCAGGGGCTCGACGCGGTCGAAGGCGCTGGCGACGCGGGCCTCCTGCTCCGCCAGCAGAACGCTCTTGGCGAGGATGTCCGCGACCACCTGCAGGCGCGGCAGGTCGGCCTCCGGGACGGTGAGGCCGGTCTGATCGAGACCCTCCGGCCGAGCGGGATCGACCAGGATGTCCAGCGCCTCGGTCTCGGGCTGCGCCAGGGGATCGGCCACGAAGGGCGCGAGGCCCTCCAGGAAGGTCGCTTCCTGCATCGGCTTGACGTCGAAGAACACGACCGCGCCGAACCGGAACAGCATGGCCATGCCGCCGCCTGCGACCTCGACGGTCAAGGGTGTGGTGGCCAGCGGCTGCACCTGCTGCAGCCGCCGCAGGTCGAGGCGGTGGCCCACCAGGAGGGCGCGCGCCTGCAGCGAGCGGGTGTCTGCGGAGCCGTTCATCAGGCCGCCAATTTACCCGCAGCGGCGCGCGGGTGCAGAGGAATTGGCCAAGAACAGGATCGAACCGCGGAGACACGGAGGCACAGAGAAAGACAATGACTTGGCGTCGGCCGGATGCTCGCCCGCAGAGTGACGCGCATCCGCTCGGCAACCTATTGTTTATACAGCCTTCTCTGTGCGTCCGCGCCTCTGCTCTGTGGCCGATGGCGAGGACGGCAATCCCCGCTCAGCCGGTCGCACGCAGCGCCTCGTCCCCGAGGAACCGGACGCCGGTTTCGATCCGGCCGTCGGCGTGCAGGTCCAGCCACCGGTAGGCCGGCGGTAGATCGTCGACGATCAGCCGCTCCGTGCGGGGCGCGAACTGGATGCAGGTCGCCGGCGCACCGATCAGTCGCACGCCGTGTCGCTCGGCCTCGAAGGCCTGGTGGACGTGGCCGAACACCAGGCCGCGGACCTGCGCCGCATGGCGATCCAGCGTCGCGAACAGGGCATCGGCGTTGCGCAGGGCGATGCGGTCGATCCAGGGGCTCTCGACCGGCACGGGGTGGTGGTGCAGGAAGACCAGCGCATGCGGCGCCGGGTGGGTCGACAGGGTCGAATCGACGAGCGCCAGCTCGGCGTCCGACAGCCACCCCCAGGGCTCGTTCGGGACCGAGCTGTCGAGGAGCAGCAGGACCCAGTCCTTGCGCACGAGGACCTTCGGGCAGGCGACGTTGCCGCCCGGCAGGGTGGCGCCCAGGGTCGCCGCGTCGTCGTGGTTGCCGGGCAGGCAGTGGAAGCCGAAGGGGTAGGCGTTCAGGGCATGGCGCAGCCGGTCGTAGGCCGCGGGGACGGGATCCTGCGCCAGGTCGCCGGTGACGATGACGTCGCTGCCGACGTGCTCGTGGTAGTGCAGGTCGTCGAGGACGCGCCGCAGGCTCTGGTCGGTGTCGACGCCGGTCGCGAGGATGTCGCCCGGCCGCTCGCAGAAATGGGTGTCCGTGATCTGCAGGAGGCGCAGCGGACGGCGCAGCTCGGGGGTGTGCAACAGCGGATCCTCGACGGTTTGGCGGGCGCAACGGCCGCGCATGATACCCCAGCGACTGCCGCAGGCGTCTTGCACGCCGGCGCGGCCTCCTACCGGCCGGCACCAGGCTCGCCGCAATCCGCCAGGCCCGCGACCTCGTCGGGCGTCAGCTCCCGCCACGCTCCCGGCGGCAGGGCAGGATCGAGGCCCACCGGCCCGATGCGCTCGCGATGCAGCGCAGTCACGCGATTGCCCACGGCCGCGAACATGCGCTTGACCTGATGGTAGCGACCCTCCGTGACGGTGATGCGAACGCGGGCCGCGCCCAGGCGCTCGACCGCGGCGGGGCGCGTGTCCCGGTCCTCGCCCCGCAGTCGGACCCCGTGGCGCAGGGCGTCCAGCGCGTCCTCGGCGATCGGATCCGCGAGATCGGCGTGATAGGTCTTGGGGCACTTGCGGCGCGGCGCGGTGACGCGGTGCGACCAGTCGCCGTCGTCGGTCAGCAGGACGAGGCCGGTCACGTCGAGGTCGAGCCGCCCGACGACGTGCAGGCCCGCGCGGTCGACGGGAGAAAGCAGGTCGAGCACCGTCGTTTGCAGGCCATCGCTGGTCGCGCAGACGCAGCCCGCGGGCTTGTGCAGCATGAGGTACCGCGGCCCGCGCGGCCCGACCGGCACGCCGTCGATCGTGACCGCCGCCCCCTCCCCGACCTTGAACGCGGCGTCGCGGACCGGCGCCCCGTCGACCGCCACGCGCCCGGCGCGCACGGCGCGATGCGCCTCCGAGCGGGTCAGGCCGGCGGCGTGGCTCAGGAGGCGGTCGAGCCGCATCGACACGGCATTCCGCCCCCGCACAGAGGTCTATGCGGCCTTGTCATGTGTCAATGTGGCCTTTGACTCCCGCAGCAAGAATGCACGTTCCCAGGCCGAACGAATCTGTCCCGCCGCAACCCGATGTGCAAGACCGACCGCTTCCTCTGGCTCCTCGGCACCCTGGCCCTGGCCACGCTCCTTACGTTCGCCCACGCCGGGCTGCGCGCGCACGGCGCGTCGCCGCGCCTGGCGGCGAGCGCCGGGCTCGTGCGCGACCTCGGCCTGACCGACCTCGCGCTGTTCACCGAGGCCCGCTACACGCGGCACCTGACCCAGGCCGACCTGCACACGGCCTTCCAGGACCACCCGCTGGCCTTCGAGCATTTTCCGAGCGGCACGCTGCACGCGCCGCCGCCCCACCTGCGACTGCCCCATGCCGATCTGGCTGCAACGACAGAAGTACCTGATTGACTTCACGCTGTCGTCCCTGCTGCGCCGGCGCGGCAAGAACGCCGGGCTGCTGCTGGTCTACACGCTGATCGTGTTCGTGCTCGCCTCGGTGATGCTGTTCACGCACGCCCTGCGGAACGAGGCGGTGCACGTGCTCGCGAACGCGCCGGAAATCGTGCTGCAGCGCATGGTTGCCGGCCGCCACGACCTGGTCCCGGCCGCGTACCTGGACCGCATCGGCGAGATCCGCGGGGTGCAGAAGAAGGCCGGCCGGCTCTGGGGCTATTTCTACGACCCGGCGGTCAGGGCGAACTACACGCTGATGGTGCCGGCGACGGAACCGCCAGCCAGCGGCGACGCCGTGATCGGCGCCGGGATCGCGCGGAGCCGCGGCCTCGCGGTCGGCGACTTCGTCACTTGGCGCGGCAGCGACGGCCAGCCGCGCACGCTGCGCGTCGCGCGCCTTCTGGACGGCGACTCGGAGCTCGTCAGCAGCGATCTGGTGCTGGTCGCAGAGGATTTCTTCCGTGGCTTCTTCGGCATCCCGGCCGGTCAGTACACCGACCTCGCGCTGTCGGTGCGCAACCCGCGCGAGGTCCGCAAGATCGCGGAGAAGCTCGCGCTGCTGCTGCCCGACACCCGGCCGATCCTGCGCGAGGAGATCCTGCGCACCTACGACGCGATCTTTGCCTGGCGCCAGGGCATCGTCTACGTGCTGCTGATCGGCGCCGTGCTGGCCTTCGTCGTGTTCGCCTGGGACAAGGCCTCGGGCCTGTCCGCCGAGGAGCGGCGCGAGATCGGCATCCTCAAGGCGGTCGGCTGGGAGACCGGCGACGTCATCCGCATGAAGTTCTGGGAGGGCGCGATCGTGTCGCTGACCGCCTTCCTGCTGGGCCACCTGGCCGCCTACGTGCACGTGTTCTTCGCCGACGCGGCCCTCTTCGAGCCGGTCCTGAAGGGCTGGGCGGTGCTGTACCCGCACTTCCAGCTGACGCCGACGATCGACGGCCTGCAGCTCGCGACGCTGTTCTTCTTCACCGTGTTTCCCTACACCGTCGCGACGATCGTACCGATCTGGCGAGCGGCGATCACGGACCCGGACACGGTGATGCGCTGACATGATCGAGCTGCGAGACGTCAGGAAGGTCTTCAACCAGGGGCGCCCCAACGAGTTCTGGGCGATCCGTGGCGTCAGCCTGTCGCTCGAGGCAAACCGCGTCACCGTGCTCAAGGGGCCGAGCGGCTCCGGCAAGACGACGCTGCTGTCGATGATCGGCTGCCTGGCGCGGCCCACGGAGGGCCGGATCCTGTTCGAGGACCGCCTCCTGTCCGGCCTGCCGGAGCGCTTCCTCACCGAGGTGCGGCGCCGCACCTTCGGCTTCATCTTCCAGCAGTTCAACCTGATCAAGGGTCTGTCCGTGCTGGAGAACGTGATGCTGCCGGCCTACCCGCTGGGCGGGCCCCGCCACGCGCTCGAGGCCGGCGCGCGCCGCCTGCTGGCGCAGTTCGGGCTGGCGGACAAGGCCGCCTACCGGGCGGAGTGGCTGTCGGGCGGCGAGGCACAGCGCACCGCCATCTGCCGCGCGCTGATCAACGGGCCGCAGGTGCTCATCGCCGACGAGCCGACCGCGAACCTGGACACGGCCCTGTCGCGCGACTTCATGCGCATCGTCGGCGAGCTCAAGGCCGCCGGCAAGACCGTGCTGCTCACCAGCCACGACCCCGAGGTCTACGACGCACCCCAGGTGGATCGCGTGATCGAGATGCGCGACGGCCGGGTGGTGGGAGGCTGAGCATGCTGCTCAATCCCGCGATCCTCGCCCTGCTCGCGGTCTCGGCCGTGGTCACCGTGCTCATGGCGATGGCCGCGGCCTTTGCGGTGCGCGTGCTGCAGCATTGGGACATCGGCAGCGGCAGCGAGCGCCAGCTGCGTCTCGAACGCCGCACCTACCTGATCGCGACCCTGGTCGCCTTCTCGTTCGCCGCCGAGATCGTCTCGCTGCTGCTGTTCGTCTACAACGCAGAGGCCATGCACACCCAGTTCGTCGGCGCGATGTGTGCAACCGGCGTGCTCAATGCGAACGCCTGGGGCTGGCCGGCACTGTTCCTCAAGATCGCCGCGTTCTTCGCGGGGGCGGTCTGGCTGACACTGAACCGGCTGGACAACCAGGGCTGGGACTACCCGCTGATCCGCCTCAAGTACGGCGCCCTGCTCGGCATCGCGCCGCTGGTCGCCGCGGGGGCATTGGCGCAGGCCGAGTACTTCCTGAACCTGCAGCCCGACGTCATCACCTCCTGCTGCGGGGCGCTGTTCTCGCCCGACTCGGCCGGGGTCGCCGGCGAGGTGGCGGGACTCGCGCCGCGGGACGCGGCCATCGCACTGGCCGGCAGCGGCGCGCTGGTGCTCGGCGCAGGGCTCTGGCTGCACCGGCGCGGCACGGGCGGCCTCGCCTTCGCCGGCGCGGGCACCCTCGCCTTCGTCGTCGCCCTGGCAGGCGTGGTGTCGCTGATCGCCCTCTACGTCTACGAGCACCCGCACCACCACTGCCCCTTCTGCATCCTGAAGCCGGGACACGACCACGTCGGCTACTGGCTCTATCTGCCGCTGTTCGCGGCGACCGCCTTTGCGCTGGGCGCGGCGGTCGTCTCGCCCTGGCGCCATGTCGCGAGCCTGGCCCGGGTCGTGCCCGGCGAGACGCGGCGCCTGACACGCCTCGCGCTGCTCGGCTTCGCGGCCTTCTATGCGATCGCCGCCTGGGCGATCGCGACGTCCAACCTCCACATGCTCGACGTCTGGTGGTAGCCGATGCGCACTGAGTCTTTCCACGCCCTGCGCCGGGCCTTTGCCGCACTCGTCGTGCTCCTCCTCGCGAGCGGCTGCGGCGAGCCGACGCCCCAGCTGCAGACCGGTCAGCCGCCTCCGGCGTTCCGACTCCCGCGCCTCGGACAGGACGAGCTCGCCTTCCCCGCCCAGACGGCCGGGCAGATCGTCGCCATCCGCTTCTGGGCCGACTGGTGCCCGTTCTGCGAGAGCGAGATGACGCAGCTCGAGCCGCTGTACCGGAAGTACCGCGGGCAGGGCCTGCGGATCCTCGCCGTCAACGTCCGGCAGGACCCGGACACCGCGCAGCGCTTCGTCGGCAAGCTCGGCATCAGCTACGAGACGCTGCTCGACAGCGACGGCAGGGTGGCGCGGACCTACGGCGTGCTGGGGCTGCCGACCACCTTCTTCGTCGACCGCGCCGGCAGGCTCAGAGCCAAGGTGATCGGTGAATCCACGCCCGAGGTGTTCGAGCGCATCGTGCGGGAGATGCTGTGAGCGGCGAGGTGAGCTACCTGCTCGCCTTCACCGCCGGTCTGTTCGGGGCGCCGCACTGCCTCGGGATGTGCACCGGGCTCGCCGGCAGCCTGTTCGTGCACCAGGGGCTCGGCCGGCGGGGCCTGCCCGCCGTGCTGTACCACGCGGGGCGCATAAGCACCTACGTCGTGCTCGGCGTCGCCGGGGCGCTGCTCGGCCGCGTGCTGGTGCAGAGCGGCGCCTTCGGCAAGGGCCAGGGCCTGCTGATGATCGCCGCAGGGTTCGCGGTCGTCGTCCTCGGCCTGGGGCTGCTCGGCGTCCTGCCCTTCGCGCAGCCCGCGCGCTGCCGGCAGCCTTCCGGGAGCGTCGCGGTGGCCGCGCCGGGGCCGCACGAGCTGGTCACGCCGCTCCTCGCCGGCATCGGCAACGGCCTCGTGCCCTGCAGCCTCGTGTTCTCGGTCGCGATCAAGGCGAGCGCGTTGGCGAGCCCGCTGGACGCGGGCGCGCTGATGCTCGTCTTCGGGCTGGGCACCGTGCCGACCATGCTGGGCGTCAGCCTGCTCGGCGGCGCGCTGGGCAACGCCGCGCGCGGCATTCAGTTGAAGCTCGCCGGCCTGCTCGTCGTCGCGCTAGGCGCGTGGACGCTCTACGAAGGGCTCGTCTTCTACGACGTGATGCGCGGCCTCGCCGACTGACAGGTGTGTGAAATCCCACAATTTGCCCTGCCGTGCAGCGGGGAGTCGGTACTGCTTGCGGTTGGTCAAGGGTGGATCGGGGTGCTTTGCGGTATTCCCTCTCGTGCCTTGTCACCAAGGACCCCTTTTCAACCTGGAGTGAACCATGAGTGACGACACCAAGCTGGACCGCCGTCAGGCACTCAAGACCCTCGCGCTCGGCAGCGTCGCCGGCATCGTCGTGACGCACGGCGGCGTCGCGCTCGCGGCCTGCGAGGGCGATGGCACGCCGATGCAGTTCGTCCCGAAGACCAGGCCCGACGCCGAGCCGCTGAAGGACGAGCTGACCAAGTACCCCAAGTGCCCCTACTGCGGCATGGACCGCAAGCAGTACCACCACAGCCGGCATCTGGTGCACTACGCGGACGACCTGGTCGACGGCACGTGCTCGCTGCACTGCGCGGCGATCAGCCTCTCGATCAATCTCGACCGCGGCCCCAAGGCGATCTACGCGGCGGACTTCGGGGCCAGTGCGGAGCCCAAGCCGCTCGTGAACGTGGACCAGGCGACCTATCTGATCGGCTCGAAGCTGCCCGGCGTGATGACCGCCAAGAGCAAGAAGGCCTTCGCCTCGAGGGAGGCGGCGCAGGCCGCCCAGAAGGAGAACGGCGGCGAGCTCGGCGACTTCTCCGCCGCGCTGGCGGCCGCACATGCCAGCATGGTCGACGACACGATGATGATCCGGAAGAAACGCGCCGAGAAGCGCGCGAAGGCGATGGAAGGCAAGAGCTGAGGCAGGATCCTGCGCGACGTCCCGGCGCGCCCGGGATGTCGCGTCACGTCGAATCGCCAGCTCGCCATCGACTCATGAGATGCCCGAACGCCCGGATCGCCCGCCTGCTGGCCGGCCTGTTGCTCATCGGGCTCTTCGCCCGGGCAGGCGCGCAGCCCGTCGCGGTCCCCGACCCCGGTGATCGCGACGCCTGTCCCGTCTGCGGCATGTTCGTCGCCCGCTATCCGGAGTGGGTCGCGACGGTCGTCTACAGGGATGGCCATGCGCACCACTTCGACGGCGCGAAGGACCTGTTCAAGTACTTGCTGGACCTCGGCCGCTGGGCGCCCGGGCACCGCGCCGACGACATTGCGACGATCGCGGTGACCGACTACTACCAGGTCCAGCGCATCGACGCGCGCTCGGCCTGGTACGTCACCGGCTCCGACATGCTCGGCCCGATGGGCCACGAGCTGATACCCCACGCTACCGAGGCCGAAGCGCGGGACTTCCTGCGCGACCACAGGGGCACGCGCGTGCTCCGCCACGGCGAGGTGACCCCCGAGCTGCTGCGCAGGCTCGACGAAGGGCGGTTCGATTGACACCCCGCCACGTTTCGCTCGTTGTTGATGTGGATCAATTAAACAGCTTCGACCCCGTCCTCCCGATTGCGGTTTCTCAGTGACGGATCGACGCTCCGTTCAGCGCGCGGGGTGCGGCACCCCGCCCTGCCACCGCGCCGAATCCAACAACGAAGAGACGGGAGAGATGGGATGGTCGTCGTCGAGATGCGGGGGCGCAGCATCGCCCTCAACAACATGGGTTTCATGGCGGATTTCTGGGCCTGGGACGAGCAGGTCGCCCAGGGGCTGGCCGAGGAGGACGGCCTGCAGCTGCACGACTGCCACTGGGCCGTGATCCGCTTCCTGCGCGAGTACTACACCCACACCCTCATCCCGCCGTCCCCCCAGGAAACGGTTCGTGCGCTGGGGAGGCAGCTCGCGCACGACGGCAGCTGCGGGATCGACGCGCTGCAGCGGCTGTTCCCGAAGGGCGGCTGCCGGCAGGCATGCCTGATAGCGGGGCTGCCGGACTACTACTGCGGGACCCTGTGAGGCGCCGCGGGCCCCGGGCATGGAGCCGTCGCCGCGGGCCGATCAGGGATTGAACTGCGCGTACACGGCGTTGGCCGCCCGCAGCAGGGGTTCCCGCTCGATCTCCCCGGTAAGCGCGTAGCCGAACGGCCCGTCCACCCAGTAGAAGACCCGCACACCGCCCTCCTGCGTAAAACGGAACGCGGTTTCCTGGTTCTCGGTGGCCGCGGTCCGCACGTACAGCGTCAGCCGGCGGCCGCTGTTGTCCTGGTACATGAACTGCGCTGCCGGACCCGCGTCGCCCGGCAGCAGCCGCCCGCCGACCAGGTGAAAGCCCTGCGCGGTCAGCTGTGGCGCGCGCACCTCGCCCCCGAGCCGCTTCGACAGCCAGGCTACCAGGTGCTCCTCCTGGTCCGCCGCGACCTCGACCGGATGACGGACCTCGGGGACGTAGACCGCGTGGGCGAGCGCGGCATCGCGGGCGATCTGCACGGTCCTGGGGGGACTGGGCGCCTCGACGCCACGCGCCAGCCAGCCAGCGGCCGCGCCCACCACCAGCCAGCCCGAGACCGCCGCGACGCGGAGCAGCGCGGGCCGACGCGGTGGCAGTTGCACCACCTGTGCCAGGCGCTCCGGCACCGGCTCCTCCAGCACGGTGTCGAAGCGCGCACGCAGGCCCTCGATCTGCTGCCGGTAGGCCGCCAGGCGTGCCGCCTCGTCGGGATGCGCGGCGAGATACGCCTCGACGTCGCCACGCCGCGCCTCGGGCAGCGCGCCGTCGAGAAAGGCGTGCAGGTCCGCCTCGGTGACCGGAATCGGGCTCATTTCACCACCCTGAGCGAGACACTGGGGGCAGGCTCACCCGCCATCAGCCGCCGCAGCCGCTCGCGTGCCCGCGACAGGCGCGACATCACGGTGCCGAGAGGGACGCCGAGCACGGCGGCGGCCTCCTGATGGGACAGCTGTTCGAGCCCGACCAGCAGCAGCACCTCGCGGTGTTCGTCCGGCAGCCGGCGCAGCGCAGCATCGAGATCCAGCAGGTCCGTGACATCGGCCGGACCACCGCGGGCGGCGACCGTGACCGTGTCGAGGTCCGCCCCGTCGGCGAGCGGATCGGCGGTCCGCACCTGGTTGACGAAGAGGTTGTGCATGATCGTGAACAGCCAGGCCCGCAGGTCGCTGCCGCGACGCCAGAGATGAAAGCGGCCGAGCGCCCGCTCCAGGGTGTCCTGGACCAGATCGTCGGCCCGCCCCCGCTCCCCCGTCAGCGCCCGCGCATAGCGGCGCAGCCGGGGGATCTGGGGCGCGATCAGGGCGCCGAGGTCGTCCATGGACTCGGCCCGCGTCGGCTCAGGGCGCGGCCACCCGCCACACGCCCTTCACCCCGTCGCCGGTCCGGTCGCCAGGCTTCTGGTCCTTCGCCCAGTAGTACAGGGGCTTGCCCTTGTAGGCCCATTGGCGGCTGCCGTCGTCGCGGGTGATCACAGAGTAGTCGCCGCCCGCCTTCGCGTCCGCGCCGGCGGCCAGCGGTGGCCAGTTCGTGGCGCACTCGCCGTTGCAGACACTCTTGCCGGCGGCCGCGGCATCCTTGTCGAAGGTGTAGAGCGTCATCCCGCTCGGCCCCACCAGCGCCCCGCTCTCGGCCCTGGCGGGGCCGGACGCCATCTGGGCCGTGGCGCAGCCGGCGGCGAAGGCGAGGGTCAGGGCGGCGAGCAGCGTCTTGATCGTGTTCATCGGTCGGTCTCCTGTCAGTTTGGGGAAGCGCAGCATGTCCTGCACCCCCGCTAACAGCCGGACCAGCCCCTTTATTCCCGCCGGGTCGAAAAATCAGCGGACCCGCCACCGGCGCCGTTCAGCCCGAGCACCCGCAGCGCCGCGCACGCGGCCCCGTAGCCGTTGTCGATGTTGACCGTCACGATCCCCGGCGCGCAGCTCGCGAGCGCCGACCGCAGGCTGAGATCGCCGGCCGCCGCAACGCCATAGCCGACCGAGCTCGGCACCGCGATGACGACGCCGCCGACCAGGCCGCCGAGCACGCTGAACAGCGCCCCTTCCATCCCTGCGACGGCGATCACGACGGGGTGCCGGCGGATCTCGTCGAGCCGGTCCATCAGCCGCCAGAGCCCTGCCACGCCGACATCCTCGACGCGGGTGCTGGCGACCCCGTGGAAGGCCAGGGTCCTGGCGGCCTCGCCACAGATGGGCGCATCGGAGCTGCCGCCGCTCACGACGGCCACCTGCGGCCCCGCGCCGAGCGGCCGCCCCTCGAGGAAGAAAGCGGTCCGCGAGACCGGGTCGTAGTCGAGGCGGGAGCGCCAGCCGTCGGCCAGGGCGGCGAACTGCTGCGGCGACAGGCGGGTCAGCAGGCAGGGGTGGCGGCGGGCGTCGTGCTGGGCGAGCACGCCCTCGATCTGGGCGGCCTGCTTGTTCGCGCAGTACACCGCCTCTTCGAGGCCGATGCGCGCGCCGCGGCCGAAGTCGACCACGGCCTGCGGCCAGTGCTCACCGGCCCGCGACAAAGGCGCTCCCCCGGCGGTAGGGCTCGAAGCGGATGTCGTCGGGCAGCCCGTGCTCGCGCGCCAGCCCCGCGATGCGCTCGCGCCAGGCGCTGCCGGCACCGTTCAGGAGGCCGCCGAGGGCGACTGCGTCCAGCTCCACGGCGACGGCATCGCGGCGCACCCGGCAGCGGACGACCGCGGGCCGCAGTGCCGCGGCGAGCTCGCGCTCGACCCGGTGCACGAAGGCGAGCGCGCGGGGCTCGATGCGGACGCCGGTCTCGACGCGGCTGGAGAGGCACGGCGCGGCCGGGAGCTCGGCGATCTCGACGTAGCCGAGGCCCCTGCAGATCGCCCGCACCGTCGCCTTGTCGATGCCGCATTCGACGAACGGGTGCCGGACGCCATGGTCCCGCGCGGCGACGAGGCCCGGCCGGTAGTCATCGAGGTCGTCGGTGTTGGTGCCGGACAGCAGCGTACCCCCGCCGCCGCACGCCAGCGCACGGTAGAGGTGGGTCTTGCAGTGGAAGCAGCGGTCGTAGGGGTTCGCCAGATAGGCCTCGTCGGCGAACTCGCCCGCGTCGACCAGGCGCAGGGTCCAGCCTTCCGCCGCCGCGACCTCGCTGACGCGCCGGGTGGCCTCGACGGGTACCGCCGGCGAGACCGCGTGCAGCATCGTTGCCCGATCGCCCAGCGCACGGCCGGCGAGGAGCGCGAGCGTCATGCTGTCCACCCCGCCGCTCACGGCGATCCGCACGGGTGCGAGCTCGTGCAGCAGGCACCCGAGGGCGGAGAGGGTGTCGTCGGGCGGGGCGGTCATGGCGCTGATTATGGCCTCGGGCGGAGCGGAACGCCGACTTCGACAGCGCGCGGCGCCGGATTCCCGCAAAGGCAGCGGGGCCGGGGAGGTCGAACGGTCAAGCGGTCCGGTGCGGCCCCGGTCGCCCATCCTCGACCACGAAGCTCGCAAGGGTGCTGCAGGGTGCGTCCGGCGTGCGCACCGTCTGCATCGCGCGCAGGTCGGCACGAAGCCGTTCGGGCCCGAGCTGCACCCTGATGTAGCCACGGAAGGCACTGTTCGCGAAGCGGATGTGCGGGTTCTCGGGGAGCACGCGCTCGACCGTTTCCTGCGGCCAGGCACCCGACGTGATCGACGTCCCGCAGAACTCACTTGCCACGACCGGTGAGGCCGGATCGTCGAAGTCGGGCTTCAGGTCCGAAACGATGAACATGTGCACGTCACCGGCAAGCGTCACCGGATTGGCGATCCGCTGCCCCGCGAGGAAATCGAGCAGGCGGCGGCGCGCGACTGGATAGCCGTCCCAGCCGTCGGTCCAGACGCGGCGGCCGGGGCCGGGTTTCTGGTCGAGCTGGGCGAGCGGCGTCTGCTGCGCGAGGAGGTTCCAGCACGCTGGCGAGGTCGCGAGCGCCGACTCCAGCCATCGCTCCTGTTCCAGGCCGAGCATGGTCCGCCGGGGATCACGCAGCGCAGCGCAGTCGTCGACGTCGGCGGTGCTCGAGCCGCCGGTCTGCCCCTCGTGGAGGCAGACCTGCACCGAGCGGTACTGGCGGCCGTCGAGGATTGCGAACCGGGCGAGCGCGCCCCAGTCGAGCACGGTGTGGATTCGCATCGCCGGCCCGTCGGGCCGCATCTCGGGCGGCAGCGGCATGTGCTCGTAATAGGCGCGGTAGGCAGCCGCTCGCCGCGCGAGAAAGGCATCCCGCGGCATGCCGTTGTCCGGCCGGTCGGCGGCGTAGTCGTTCGAGACCTCATGGTCGTCCCAGGTGACGATCCACGGACAGGCCGCATGCGCGGCGGCGAGGTCCGGATCACTCTTGTACAGCGCGTGGCGCAGCCGGTACTCCTCCAGCGTGTGCGGCGACGAGGCCCGGTGCTTGCGAGGCGCGGCCCACGTAACCGAGCCCTCGTAGATGTAATCGCCGAGAAACGCGACGAGATCCGGGGCGTCGGCGACGACGTGCCGCCAGGCGCTGAAGAAGCCGTGCTCATAGTGCTGGCAGGAGGCCACCGCGAAGCGCAGCGACGCGGGCAGCACGCCGGCGGCCGGCGCGGTGCGTGTGCGCCCGATCGGGCTCCGGGCGTCGCCCGCCGTGAATCGATACCAGTACCAGCGTGACGGCTCGAGACCGCTGGCCAAGACGTGCACCGAATGCGCCCACGCCGGCGTGGCCGCCGCGGTTCCCGAGGAGACGATGTCCCTCATCGCCTCGTCGCGAGCCACTTCCCAGCGGACCGGCACCGCGACGGGATCGATCCCGCCGCCGGGCACGCGGGGATCGACGACGAGTCGCGTCCACAGCACCACGCCGCCGGGCAGGGGATAGCCCGACGCCACGCCGAGGCGGAACGGGTCACCGACGAACCGCGGCCGGGTCGCGGTCGGCACGATGCCCGCGGCAGCGGCGGCGAGAGCGGCCAGGGTGCGCAGGAAGCGGCGGCGGTTGGGCATGTGCCAAAATGTAGTTCGCCCCTTCGTCGAAGATCGACAATGATCAATTTGCACCGCTGCGGCCCTTGTTGTGGCGTGGGCCTGAGCAGACCTCGATGGGGCGAGACTTGTGCGTCCGCGGCGTAGTGGAATGAAGCCGGCGGGTCGGCCGGCCCGCGGAGTGTGGCCGGTATACTCTGGCAGTCCGTGCGCACAGGGATGCCAACCGTGAAGCAGCTCTTTCGAACCAAGCCGATCAACGCCGACCACCACCTGTGCGACACGGGGCTGCGCCGGGTGTTGGGGGCCCTCGATCTGACGCTGCTCGGCATCGGCGCGATCATCGGCGCCGGCATCTTCGTGCTGACCGGCATCGCCGCGGCCACGCACGCAGGCCCGGCCATCGTCGTCTCCTACGTCGTGGCAGGTCTCGCCTGCGCGTTCAGCGCCCTGGCCTACGCCGAGCTCGCGGCCACGATCGGCGGTTGCGGCAGCGCCTATGGTTACGCCTACGCAGGGCTCGGCGAGC
>Ga0079037_100000980_pt1 | contig 14134 bp, 12 predicted proteins | sample Mud3Dept4metaG_FD_71479 | JGI IMG/M metagenome (GOLD analysis project Ga0079037, IMG submission 71479) | Freshwater wetland microbial communities from Ohio, USA, analyzing the effect of biotic and abiotic controls - Mud 3 Core 4 Depth 4 metaG | ecosystem: Environmental > Aquatic > Freshwater >... | reverse complement strand
ATGGTATCTTAAATATAAGGGGATTGAGATTACCAGCAAACCATTAACAGCTCATGATGAAGTTATCATTGGTACAGGAAAACAAACTATAGATATTACTAAACTTGAAAAATCCATCGCCGTGCTGCCATTCATCAACGACAGTACCGACCAGGAGAACACCTACTTCATTAACGGGGTAATGGAAGAGATACTTAATAACCTCCAGAGGATAAAGGATCTCAGGGTGATTTCCCGCACCTCAGTGGAACAGTATAGAGAACAAAGAAAATCCATTCATGAAATTGCTGAAGAACTTGGGGTAAACTATATTATTGAGGGCAGCGGACAGAAATATGGCAATGCATTCAGGCTTAGGACACAGCTGATCATGGCCACCAAAGAGACCCACCTCTGGGCTGAATCTTTTCAGAAAAACATCAAAAGTGTAGAAGATATTTTCGGGATCCAGACACAGATCGCGGAAACAATAGCTACAGAATTGAAAGCGGTCATAGCCCCTGAAGAGAAAAAGCTCATTGAGAAAATACCCACTACAGATCTTACAGCCTATGATACTTTTCTTAAAGGTAAATTCTGTGCCTATAAAACAACTCCGGAAGACCTTGCCTCTGCAATGCAATATTTTGAACAAGCTAAAGAAAGAGACCCTGATTTTGCCCTTGCTTATGCAGGTATTGGTTATGTATGGATGTTTCGTCAGCAGCTGGGTATAACAATCCCTGATGAGGCTGGTCCAAAAATAATGAAGGCAGTCGGAAGGGCCCTTGAACTGGACAGCTCACTGTCAGAAGTACATTTTATGATGGCAAATATGAATGTCCTGGGGATATGGGACTGGGAAGCAGGTGAGTCAGCATATAAAAAAGCCATTGAGATCAATCCCAACCATGCAGAGGCACATGCATTATTTTCACAATTGTTACTTATTCTGGGACGAATGAGTGAAGCAATGGAACATGCTGAACTGGCTCTTAAACTTGATCCGCATAATCCAATTGTAAAGGTCTGGTACAGCGCGGATCTTTTAATTGTACACCATTATGACGATTGTATTTCAGTCAGTCGCGAAGTCTTTGAAAAGAATCCCACTTTGTTCCTTGTCTTGCAGTGTCCATCAATTGCACTCCACATGAAAAAAAGATACGATGAAGCATTTGAAATGACAAAGTTGTGTATTAGCAATGTTTACCAAGATTTTGATCATGTTTTTAATCAATTTGAAAAATTAGGTTATACTGATACTCTGAACCTAGAGGGTGATACCCTCCTGTCGCAGTCAAAATCTAAATATATCCCACCGGCTGATATCGCATATATATATAGCCTGGCCGGGAATAAGGAGCGGACACTGGATTGTCTGAAGTTAGCTTACGAAATGCATGATCCCAATGTAATTTATTCAGGAGTATATCCACAATTTACAATTATTCATAACGAGCCCCGCTTTCAGGAACTGCTTAGGAAGATGAATCTGCCCCTGCCCTATAAGTAAAATACTGTCTTGTGTGAAAGCCGTTAACACTCCCGATATATGGCCGTCCCAGATAGACCACTCAAATACAGAGTCAAATAGGTGTTGTTTATCAATGTATGTTTTGTGTTTTCAGACCGTCTTTTGAAGTGGTCAGAGAAGGACGGATTCTTTATATTCCAAAATATTTCACCAGGTTAAATCTGGTTGCTTCTGGGACATTTTCAGGGGATGGAAAGTAAAGATGATTGGAAGAAAATGATACTTTGCCAGAAACTCTTAATACACCTATTTGGAAGGGTCATTCTTTAGAGGTTCGTTTAAATTTAAACGAACTTGAGATTTTCCTGACATGGAGTTAAATCCTTGTTGTTTCCAAATGTATGTTATGAATAGTCAGACCTTTTTTTGAAATGGTCAGAGAAGGACGGATTTCTCAATTTATCCTCCTATTTTGGTATGGATATTAGTGCTTCTGGTACAATTATAAACGAGGTTTATCTGTTAAGCTAGTTGCCGTATTATGACTGTCAACTCACAGTTAAAATTCAATATTTCAGCTATATTTAAACAGTATAATGTTAATTCTTAATGAATTATTTAACTAAAGAAATAATTTGTTTGTCGATAGAAATAGGTTTAACTTGCTTTTAACTTTGTAACCAGACTCATATTTATGATTAAAATTCAATAAAGTCAAATATCCTTTTGTTCGACCTTCAACTAAAACATCAAACATATGAGTAAAATGAAATGTATTCTAATTTTATTCTTGCTTTCACTCATGAATGGACGCGTTGCCCCGGCTCAATGGATTCAGACTAACGGTCCCAATGGGGGTAAGATAAATTGTTTTGCTACGATCGGTACCAATACCTTTGCAGGTACCGGTGGCGGTGGTGTCTTCCTCTCAAAAAATAATGGAGCAAACTGGACTTCAACAGGATTGAAGAATGTTTGGGTTTACGCACTGTTGGCTAGGGGTACGAATCTCTTTGCAGGGACTGACAACGGTGTTTTTCTTTCAACCAACAACGGTGTAAACTGGACAGCAGTAAATAACGGTTTGACGGACATTAAAATTTTTAGCCTTGCAATGATTGGAACAAATCTTTTTGCTGGGATTGACAGCAGTGGTGTCTTCCTCTCAAAAAATAATGGTGCAAACTGGACTTCAACAGGATTGAAGAATGTTTGGGTTTTTGCACTATTGGCTAGTGATACGAATCTCTTTGCGGGGACTGACCAAGGTCTTTTTCTTTCAACTAACAACGGTACAACCTGGACTGCTCTTAACAATGGATGGACAGCCAAAAGTGGTGTCTTTGCCATTGCGGTGATTGATACAAATCTTTTTGCAGCAACATATTCTGATGGCGTTTTTCGCTCAACAGATAACGGGAAAAGCTGGTCCGCTGTTAATAATGGCTTGCCTACGCACAATGATTTCCGTGCTTTTGCGGTGAGCGGAACAAATCTCTTTACAGGTAATTGTGGTGATGGCGTTTATCTTTCGACCAACTATGGGGAAAGCTGGACTGAGGTCAATAATGGATTGACGCATCTTCAGGTTCACTCACTTGCGATTAGCGGTACAAATCTCTTTGCAGGAACTTTCGGCGGTGGCGCTTTTCTGTCAACCAACAATGGCAAAAGCTGGACGGAGATAAATACAGGTTTGACATCCACAGGTGTCTTTGCCCTTGCTATAAGCGGCACGAATCTTTTTGCAGGGACTTGGAACGGCGTTTTTCTCTCGGCCAACAATGGCAAAAACTGGTCTATGGTCAATAACGGACTGACAAACACAAATATTCATCACTTTAATGAGAACGGTTTAAGAAGTTGGGTTTTCGCCTTCACGGTAAGTGGTGCGAATCTTTTTACCGGAACTTATGGAGGAGTTTTTCTCTCAACTGATAATGGTATGAGCTGGTCCGAGGTAAATAACGGATTGACAAACATAAATGTTTACGCACTTGCGGTGAGTGGTATGAATCTGTTTGCAGGGACTGGTTATGAAGGGGTCTACCTATCTACGAATAATGGCAAAACCTGGACTCCTACAGGATTGACGAAAGGCTGGGTTCATACACTATTGGTCAGCGGTACGAATCTCTATGCAGGGACCGAGGACGACGGTGTTTTTCTCTCAACCGACAACGGTACAAACTGGACTACCGTTAATAACGGCTTGGCAAACACCCATGTTTACTCCCTTGCCATGAGTGGCATGAATCTATTTGCAGGGACTAACAATGGCGTTTTTCTTTCGACCAACAATGGTACAAACTGGACTGCCGTCAATAACGGCCTGTCGAACCTTGAAGTCCATGCCCTTGCAGTGAACGGTACAAACCTTTTTGCTGGAACTTCCGGCGGTGGCGTCTTTTTCTCGACTAATAACGGCACAAACTGGACTGAGGTAAACAACAACCTGACAGCCACCTCAATCCTTTCTCTTGTTGTGAGTGACACGAATCTTTTTGCAGGGACTTATGCCCACGGCGTTTGGAGATTGCCCATCATAGTCAAAAATGATTACTAAAGTCGTATAAATAAAAAGTTAAATACCTATTTTATTCTATCCACAGAAGTATTACTATAAACATTTCAACTTGAAAAAATAAAGATTCGCTCTGACTGGAACAGCCAGTGGTCTTAACCATAGTTGGCCAGAATAAATTGACTAACAAAATCCAAAGTCAAATACTTATTGTTTTGTTATGTATGTTAAATGTTCTCAGACCTTCTTCTGAAGTGGTCAGAGAAGGACGGATTTTGAAGAAAATCAGACACATACAAGACCAATTGCGGGTGTCTTTATGGTTGGCCCGCCTGATTAATGCTAGTCATACGACAAAATTAGGTGTTTCAATATTAATTCTGCTTTAGAAATAATTTGTCTACATTTTCGGGTAAGTATTATTTATCTCAAGGAGATTTCCGAATTCCCGTTTGATGGTCTCTTCACTATCAAGGGTAAGTGCAACCTGGATACACTTCGGGTGCTCTTGCCTTCTCAATTAAAGTGTCGAGATTGCTTGTGGAACCAGCATGGGAATCGCCGGCTGCAAGGAAGCAGTAATTGTCTGAATCAACAAAAATGCTTCTGTCAGGATTAAGTTTGTTCCAATTTATCCCGATATTTCAGGTACTTCGTTTAATATTAATATTCAATTTCCCAGAATGTATGTTCCATGTCTGAATACAGGGAAATAATATCTGTATTTTGAATCAATGAGTTTTAATCCTAACCTTTTGAAGGTGTCTTTCCATTGTAAGTCAGTCCTGTTTGTATGAGGATGGCCTTCAAATTCAAAGTTAGTCAAACTATCAAAAAAGAAGGTTAAATATTTATTAATGACATTACTATAAATGTCTTCTATAATAATAATCTTCCTTGAAATCCTTTTTGCTTCTTTAATTAGATTATCTGGATCCTGTGCATGATGTAAAACGGTCACTATTAATGCAACATCGAATGAATCATTATTAAAAGGAATTTTCACTCCGTCATATAAAACAGGCTTGAGATTATTCACAAAACTCTTATCTTTTATATCCAGGGGAGTAATATTAAAGCCTTTGTTTATCAATACTTTGCAAATATTGCAAGGACCTGAACCAATATCTAAAATTTTGTCATTTACATTTATATAAGGCAAAAATTTCTTTATCATAAACTTTCTGGCTCTCACGTCGTTAATAAAGTACATCAATCTTCCCAACAATTTATTTTCCTGTAAAAATTTGGTTACCTCATTCATAAAGAATTTTTATTAATAAATATTATTGAACTTATAACTGAGTTTCCCATTGTTGTTAGTTACGCTCAGGTAGGAGGCGCACCGGAATTCGTCTTCAAGTGCATCAAGTGTTACATAATGAGTATTACTTAATATTTCAACCGAATGACGATGATCATGACCCATGATCACCAGATCGACACGATTATCAAGAAACAGGTTGAGCAATACACACAATTCCTCAACAAGAAGATTGGTACTTCCTGTGCGATGTTCACGGAAAAAATTAATATGAGTAAAGACTATACAATTGCGGTAGCTATTGCGCATATTTTTTAGAATTTCCCTTAACCATTTCATTTGTTTGGGACCCAGAGTCCCGGTACCGGTGTCGAGACAAATGAAAAGATCTTTCCCGAAATGTGAAGTAACCTCGAAAGTATAGGTTGATGAACCAAAGTAATTAGTAAAAGATTTCCATCCGTTGAAAAACAAATCATGATTACCGGCAGTCAAATAAAAGGGAATTTGAGATCTGGCTGAAAGATGTTTTTTTACTGAATCATAGTCATTTTCCTGTCCAGTAGTCAGATCACCGACATGGATTAAAAATGAAATTTCGGGTGCACTTGCCTTCTCAATTAAAGTGTCGAGATTGCTTGTGGGACCAGCATGGGAATCGCCGGCTGCAAGGAAGCAGTAATTGTCTGAATCAACAAAAATGTTTCTGTCAGGATTAAGTTTGTTCCAATTAATTGATTGATCAAACCGTTCATCGGATGGATCGCTACAGTAAAAGAGTCCGGTAAGGTCGTCATCCTTATTGCAGGAATATATGATAAGTTCCGCTGCTAAAAAGGTTATAAATTTTAGTTGCCTCCGATATTCCATTCCATTCCCATTCTAAAAAAGTATCCGAAAAATTCAATTTCATAATTAGAAAACCCAGCGTATTTAAGACCTAAGTCGATAAATAATGATGTGTTTTTTTTAATCTGATATGTTCCGCCAAAGAGAGCCATTGGGTTTTTCTCCTGTTCAATTATGAAAAAGTCATAATTTGTCAGGGAAACTGTGATATTCCATGATTGTTCCCTTCTCTTAACACTATATTGAATTGTGTAGATCAGGTTCCCCGGTTCGACAATCCTATTATTATCGGAACCACTTTTATTTGATCGCTCAAAAGCTCTGCTTAACCTGTATATCCTGTAATTGTTACCCAAGTCGAATTGAAAATGAGGCAACTTAAAGTTTAAGATTATACTATAGCTTATCTGTCTTAATTCGTTGGAAAATGGTTGCATAAAATATGATCCGGAAATAGCAAAAGATTGTCTTAGAAATGAAAACTTGCGTGCAGCATTTAGGGATAAACCAGCGAAATTCGTTTCCCGCAGTCCGCCGAATGTCCATATAACGCCTGCATCAATACTGTTCTTCTTAAAATCAAATGAAGAAATTGCCGCCAGACTAAAATAACCTCTTTTGACAATCTTGTTTTGTCCGACTTCGACAAAGCTCATAATTGAAGGCTGAGCATAACAGTATGGCTTGAAAATGGCCAAAACGGCAAGTAAAGTTATAAGCCTTTTAATGGAAATCATCTGAAATTAATTTAGTATTTTAAATTTTTCAAATGCAATATCCCTCACTGTTAATACTTTGCATTTGCATTTAAAAGTATAAGTGCTTAACGACATCTCTAAATAATTAGCCAAAGTCAATTTGTTGTTGTGCAATATCCATTTTGAATTACCAGATTTCAGGGATAAATGGTCAACCTCGGCCGCATTAATAAATCTCTCTTCCTTAATCTTAAAAGCCATGACAGTCCCGGAAGTCAGAATGCTGCCGCTCCACATCCTTATCATCGATGCAATAAGGATCATCAGTGCAATGAGCATATATCCATATCTGGTCGAAATTTCTGGAGAATAGCCCAGCCATTTGCCGGCGATTTCAATGTTTGACGGGACTTTATTGAAAACCAGAAATGACAGGAGGGTTATCATCATTACGATAATGAGGGATATGAATATCCTGTTTTCAAACCATCGTTGTCTTATGTTTTTCCACATCGTATCCATGATCCAATACTTTAGAAGGGCATTTTCACTCTGATTGCCGATGGCATTATTTCCAGATTATAAGGGGGACTACCTAAAATCTCCCCATCTGCCTCAAGAGTTATGTCTTCATCCGATCTTATCTTCAGGGATTTGCATTTCCTAATGGAGAAATTTACACACTGAATGTGCTGACCTGTATAAACTTTTGGGAAGTTTAGCAGCCGGCTGAAAACATTCATGGCATGAATCGATAAAACGTCAAAAAAGCCATCATTTAGTTTTGCATCGGGTGTAAGTTTCATTCCTCCGGCACATTCAACGCCATTTCCTATGACAAGCCCGATCAGCTTGAACCTGGAAGCATTTTCATGATCATACTGAATGTTCAGGTTCACAGGTCTGAACAGAACAGCCTCGATCGCTGCCATCATTCCGAAAGCCAGTGTACCACCAAGGAGCTTGAGCGTTTTTCCGGTTTTTGCGGCTACCTTGCTTCCTATACCTGCCTGACATTCATTTACAAACAGCCGGCACGATTCATTTCCATTGTCTCTGAATGAAATACATCCAAGGTCAAGCTCTTTAAAGTCCGGACTGAGGATCAGTTTTATCTGATCTTCAGGTGAATGAGGCAGATTGAGTGTTTTTGCGTATCCCGATCCTGTCCCGCAATTAATAACACCAAGTCTGCAACAGGGATTTATTGATGCTTTCCCGACAAAAAATCCATTGACCACCTCATTTATGGTACCGTCTCCGCCAACTGCAATTATCAGGTCAGCACCCATTCTAATTGCCCTTCTAGCAATTCCTGTAGCTTCATTTTTCTTGGTTGTATAACTCAGCTTGATCAATGATCCCGTTTGAGGTCCCATACGATCCAATAGCAAGGAAGGAATATTTCTTCCCTTGCCGCTTCCTGCCACAGGATTTACAATGATATGTATATTATTGATATTCACCTGTTTTGAAGTGTACCTGTGGTGGAATATTTGCTGTCCCCGTATTTCTCAATCGATGAAAATAGACATCCGTCGGAGCACAGACCTAAGATCGCGATGAGAATAATTGTTTTTTTCATGATCAGGAAGATTAATTATTGCCTTCTCTTAAGTTTTTTCAGCCTCCACTCCGTACTCTCTTTTGGATTTTCCGGTTCACTCCAGTTTACTTAGGACTTCCCAACAATCAGGCCAAACGGTATAATAAGTATAATATCAATAGATTACAATAAAACATGTAGGGAAAAACCGGATTTTATTGTAGCATATTGATACATATTATTGACTCGTATCACTACACTTCATATATTTGCCTAAGAGTGCATATTCATTTTAAAATCACCCATCAGCAACATGAGATCGGAAAAATCCGGGAATGTACTAATAGTGGACGATGACCAGGATGTTACGTTTACGGCAGGTCTCGTGATGAAAGATCTTTTTCAAAAAGTTGATATTATCGACCGTCCCGGTTTATTACCTAAGTTTCTTGCATTACGCAGGTACGATGTAATACTGCTTGATATGAATTTTTCACGCGGTTATACAACCGGAAAGGAAGGACTCGAATGGATCGCAAGAATTCATGAGATTGATCCTGAAATACGTATTTTATCTACTACTGCTTATGGGGAAATAAATGTTGCCGTTCAGGCTATGAAGAACGGAGCCAGTGATTTCATAATAAAACCATGGAATAAGGCTCAGCTGATAACCTCAGTCCAGAACGCTCTTCAGTCAGGCTGTAAAGGGGGTAAAGTTATTGCTCAATATAAATACCGGAAAGGTACTGGTGATAATGCCGGTGATAAATATCCGGAAATAATAAGCCGTTCGAAAATTATGGCAGAGATAATGGAGACAATAGAAACAGTTGCTCCAACAGATGCCAATGTACTTATAATAGGAGAAAACGGAACAGGCAAAGAACTCGCCGCCTGGGCCCTGCACTCTAAATCGCTCAGAAAAAATGAAACCTTTGTGCATGTTGATCTCGGAGCTATTCCTGAAACTCTTTTTGAAGCGGAATTGTTCGGGCACAAACGCGGTGCATTTACTGATGCCAGGGAAGACAGGGCAGGAAGGTTTGAGGATGCGTCAGGAGGGACACTGTTCCTTGATGAGATCGGAAACCTTGGCATGCCCCTTCAGGCAAAGATCCTTACTGCAATTCAGAACAAAAAAGTAGTAAGGATCGGAAGCAATAACCAGGTTCCTGTTAATGTCAGATTGATAACAGCCACAAACATGCCGCTCTATGAAATGGCCGATTCATTTTCGTTCAGACAGGATCTACTTTATCGTATTAACACGGTTGAGATTCTATTGCCTCCGCTGCGGGAGAGAAAAGAAGATATCGAGTTAATTGCCGATCATTATCTTAAAGTGTTTGCAGAGCGATACAGCAAACCTGAAATCAGGATATGCGAGGATGCATATTTGAAAATGCATGAATATCATTGGCCGGGAAATATCAGAGAACTTTCTCATGCTGTCGAAAGGGCTGTCATTCTCTGTAAAAAGCAGACTCTGACATCTGAAGATTTTCCGTTAAAGATCAAGGCGCCGAATCTGCAAGCAGATTCGATGAAAATGATGAAAGTAGAAGATTACGAAAGAAATGCGATTGTTGCAGCGCTCGAAAAATTCAACGGTAATCTTTCTAAAGCAGCTGAGGAGTTAGGAATTGCAAGAAGCACATTGTATCGCAAAATTGCACATTTCGGACTGGAATCCTTTAATCTTTCTGTTTTATAAGTTTCTAAAAGCAATGCAAAACATCTGGAAGTTAATTTCAAATATCGGAATAAAAGAATCCGATACCCCGAATGACAGGAGAACCATTACCCTCAGCAATCAGATTAACTTCGCATTATTATGCTGCATGATATTTATTTTAACTGTCATTCTTCTGGGACTCACTAAAGGGGATACACTTAATATAGGAACAATCAGAGTCTTAACTCTTTTAGGCCTTAGCATTTTGAATATGGTGCTCGCATGGTTTGGCTATACAAAGTTATGTAAACTGTCTCTCATATTTATGCCGCATCTGGTCTTTCTTCTGGGCCCGACACTGGCAGGATTTGTTGAAGAAGAAGGTTTTACTTATTATCCATACATATTTATCGGAACTGCAGTTATCCCACAGCTTCTCCTGAATCCTCAAAAAGAGAAAATTTTCTACTGGTCATCACTGGCGTATTTTTTTATTCTTGTGGTTTCAATAGATAAAATCATGATCCTGACCGGAAAAGGCAATTATCCGATAGTTGAGAGAATAAATACCTTTTATCATTTTTACAAAACCGCCCAGGTCGCACTCTTTCTGTTCATCACATCAAGCATATATTATTTGCAAAAGCTGGGTATAAAATACGAGCATGAATTAAAAAGGAATAATGAAAAGCTTGATTTTCAGAATAAGGAACTAAGGAGGCAAAAAGACGAAATTGAAAGGCAAAAGGATGAGTTGATTGTAAGAGAAGTTGAAACATGGCAGAAACAAGTCAGAATAATCTCTCACGAGATTTTAAATTCGGCTATCCCGATTACAAACCTGGCAGGCATGACTCGCCAGATGCTTGAAGATGAGTCAGGCACCATCCTTAAACCCGATCAGATCAGTGAGGAGATAAATAATGATATCCATCACGGCCTGGAGGTTATTGAATCACGAACACGGGCAATGATAAATTTTGTTAAAGCCACAAAAAGCATTACACATATTCCAAGACCGAATATATGTAATGTACCCATCAGGGAAATATTTGACAGAATCAATGTTTTGTTCAGCCCAAAATTCATTGAAGCAGGTGTGGATTTTAAAACAGAGGTAAATCCAGATAACCTTTCTCTTAAAGCTGACCTGGAATTAATTGAGCAGGTGATCATCAACCTTATCCAGAATTCCCTGGAAGCAATGCATGGAATCAAGGATCCTCAACTTACACTAATTTCTGATGTAAACGATATAGGCCAGCCCCGGATAACCATTACAGATAATGGCCAAGGCATATCGGATGAGGCAGCGGAAAAGATATTTTTGCCATTCTATTCTACTAAGCCCCAGAGTTCAGGAATTGGCTTAAGTCTTTCAAGACAGATCATGATGGCACATAGCGGAAAGCTCGAACTAAACCAGCAATCCAAGAAAGGGGCTTCGTTTGTTATGACCTTTCAGGATAGTAATTAGGCCTCTCCCCATTTACCGGCAACAGAGGTCCATCCAAGAGAATATCCTGGAGGTACACGGGTTTGTTACCCGATGCAGCATCCGGGCACCGGAGTACTTTGGGCTGTTACTTTAGCTTTGCCAGCAAGCGCTACCCCTGATATCAAATTTCCAAAATAGAATTCAGTAAGCTTGATTATTTTTTGAGTTCTGACCTTAAATCCAAGGGGTAGTAATTTTCAATAGTTACAATTGCTGTGTGAATTCCATATTGACAAAGCATGTAATCGTGCTAACCATGGCAGGTCTTGCCTTTAGGATCATTCTTGTAAAGTCCTTTAAGAATAGGTAAAGCTTTTTTTGAATGAATCTGGCCTAATGTCCATATTGCCACATCCCCCCGATCACGTGGAGAATTAGTTGTATCAACCAGATATGCAATCAATGCATCTTCTGCTGTTGTTGCATTTAGATATCGTTGCTGAGCAATGCTGATACGTTCCTTTATATCATGTCCAATCCTAAAAAAAGGCCTCAAAAGGATTAATAAAAGAAATAAAGCTGCAAGGCTGATTCCAAAAATAATTAAAACTCGTTTCATATCTTTTGTATTCTAAGTTTTACTTATTGAGTCTTGACCATGAACCAAACCAGTTCTTCTCTTTAGCACCTTTTTACCATTGGGAATCTTTATACTTTGGTGCTTTCCACACTAATTGTCTGCAACATTTTTCTTTATAGTACTCTGTGTTAACATCGTTTGCCCAGATATGGAGGGTATCGCCATTTGTTGAAATCGCTTTGGGTGAAGACGAACTTAGTTCATTGTGATACTCAAAATAATATTCATGATCCCAATCATACCGTAACCAGGCACCATAGCTACACATAAATCGGCGTGATTCTTTGATTATTTGTTCCTGTTTCTTAATATCTGATTTCAGCCAGTCAGGAACTTCATTATCGGGGATTAGATAGTCTTTCTCACAGGAAAAGAAAAAAAGAGAAAGGACAAACAATAATGCTATCTTTCTCATGATAATAGGTTTAGTGTTAATAAGTTCACAGCAAAAATTAAGCCATACTTATTTCCAAAGTTTTCTGTTTAAATTTATATAAACCTCATCATATATGAAGGAAGCGATATCCTCTGAGGTATTTACAAAATACCTCTCCAGAACAAATCAGGATTTATCTGGGACAATTACGTTTGTTTCAAAGATAGATTTATTGACTAATCTTGATCTACCCTAAAAACATCACTAAAATTAGTCCAGGTCTGTCTTTTAAGTTCCTAATCCATTGCAACTGAAATAACCTACAATAAAATTCCCAGATCGGCATCAATTCTAAGTCTCAGTATCAAGAAAGTTTTATCTTTGGCCCCATTTTTCCGACTTGAAATTTTGTTTTACGGATTTTTTTCTTTATATTTTTATTACCCGATGTAAATGGGTATAAAAGTCAATAAATCTGTAAAAATGGAAGAAAAAAAGCTTTTAGATGTTCAGGAGCTGACGGATTATATTCATATGTCAGAAAGCTATGTGTACAAAATGGTAAGCAAAAATTCAATCCCGCATATTAAGCTGGGAACAAGAACCCTGTTTGAGAGAAATCAAATCGATAGCTGGGTGATAAACGGAGGCAGGATGGAGGAGAGCCTTCCTGAGCTTCCAAAAGTTTAAATTTAAATATATGGCAACTTTCAACATTGTTTTGGACAAAAGAAAAAAGCTAAAGGGAGGCAAATACAATCTTGCCGTCAGGATGGTGAACGGAAATGATGTTATGTACATCAATATCCAAAAAATGACGGAAAGTCAGTATGATAAAGTGTTTAATTACAAAGTTAAAGATGAAGATTCCAGAAAGTTTCTGGATACCTGTAACAGTTATATATCAAAATGTGAAGGAATATTTTCTGATCTGAAACCATTTAACGAGGAAACTTTCAGGAAGCGGTTCTGGGAGACAGATAAGGACAAACCCAAATCTCTGCTTCTGACGGAATTATTTGATTACTACATTGAAAATAAAGAGAATATCAAACCAACAACCATTGATTCGATAAGGTATACCAGAAACAGGTTTGAGAATTTCAAGGAAGATGCAACAGTTGGTGATGTCACTATCAGCTTCCTGAAGAAATTTGAAAGGAATGAAATAGAGGTTAGTAATTCTCAGGCAACTATTGATCATCATATGAGGTACCTGAGGACTATAATCAATTATTTCACTCACATAGTTAAAGTAATCCCTAAAGAATACGAATATCCCTTCGGGAAAGGTGGATTTACGATTTCCTCATATTTCCCCTCAAAACAGGTACTAAAAGAGTCTGAAATCAAGTCAGTGATTGATTTTAACGATTTTAAGTCTGAAGAACATAGGTTTGCACGAGATGTATTCGTACTCCTGTATAGACTTAATGGAGCAAACTTTGCCGACTTATTGAGAATGAGATGGAGTCAGATAGATGGGGATTACATCTTCTTCACACGGAAGAAGACGGAATCCACCAGAAGGAATAACAAGAAGCTGATTACAGTGCCCTTAACTGATAAATTATTGGATTCAATATCACTGGTTGGTGATAAGGATAGTCCATTCCTGTTAGGAAAGTTAAAAGAGGGGTATGATGAAGAAACCTTTAAAAACAG